>Ga0078972_1006567_pt1 | contig 27309 bp, 30 predicted proteins | sample YelNatPaOPGAMG01_FD_67568 | JGI IMG/M metagenome (GOLD analysis project Ga0078972, IMG submission 67568) | Hot spring thermophilic microbial communities from Obsidian Pool, Yellowstone National Park, USA - OP-RAMG-01 (SPADES assembly) (version 2) | ecosystem: Environmental > Aquatic > Thermal...
GCACACGGGTTTAGTATGCTTTCTGCGCCTATCCACTGTGGTGAGCGTCAAGCACAAACCCGCATTGCCAACCGACAACAACGCATTCCATGCATGATCACGAAGGAGAGAGGCGACTCCCTCGATTTATCCTAACAGCCAAGTTTCTCCAGCGTGTCGTGCAGCGAAGACAAACCTGCATCCGCAGACCGTCCGAGCACAAACTGACGACGATACCCGATTCTACGTCGGGTGAAGCACGCCTCGAACCGACGCCCTCTGTGGTATGGAAAAGCTGTTCTAGCTCTATGAACTATCTGCTCCAGCGGTTCAAGCGCAACGGCGGATGCGGAAAGGCAGGCTCTAGGCACACACGATAGGAAGTATGAAACGACCAGAATATCCGAGAATCAGCATAGGTAATGTAACTTGGAGGTAGGGGGCTTTATAGATACATTACCGCGCACTGAAGTTAAACACAAAATAAAAGAGAAAGAAAAGAGAAATGCGCATAATCGGAGAGCACTGGCCTATGCACACGTTTTGTCAATGAAAAAAATCCGATGCAGCGCAGCGGCTACTTTACCCGTGCTGCAACATCATTCGGCGGGATTGCGGCCTGCAGGTCACGTACAGATTCTGCAAGCGGACACGGAGCCTTTGGAGCGTTCAGTGCGGATTCTCTGGCCGCAGCAGTTCTTGTGAGGTCATATGAGCGCGCGTCGGCTGAGAAGCGACGAATCTCCGAAAGGCATTGCATGAACACTTTTTACAAAGGCGAAAATCACCACGACAGACACGAGAGCGCACGCGATATGGAGATCATCGTGATCCAGACTTGACTGCGCTTCGTAGAGCCTGCGCCAAAGCTATCACATGGTGCGCGCGCATATACATCACAGGACCGTACCTTGGACCGCTTTCCAAAACCGATGGCACGCATACAAGTCCCAGTGCGAGCACTCTAAGAACGCAGACTCTGTGCTCACAAATTGCCTCCTTCTCGACGTGCGTCGGCCGGGCTGCCGGTTGTCGAAATGTCCTCGTCCAGTGGATACGGAGGGTATTCGGGATATTCATCCTCGTGACGAACTTGTTTGGAGCTTGACGGTGTGATGGGTCCAGGCATGCGAAGGGCGCTTTCCGGGATGAGCTCACCCTCATCGACCTCGAGTTCCTCGTCGCTCGTTTCTACGTCCAAATGCGTATCTGCTCGGATTCGCTCACGGCCAGCATCGGAGTCGGCTCCGTTCTGCTCATCATCAGTCGAGCGGGACTTGTCTCTCCCTTCATTTTCCAGCTGAGAATCTGAGCTTTCAGAAAAGTCACCGTCTCGGTCGCCATGTGCCTGTGCAGTAGGTGCGGCAGCCAGTACAGAGCCTACTGCACTAGCTGCTGTCGAGATGCTGCCATTCGGGCTCTGGCGTGATGTCTCTTCCGCCTTGTACCGCCACATGCCCATCTTCTCTGAAGACAGTTCACCAAACATTTCGAGTCCGAATTCGCTGACGGCACGTTTGCGTGCATCCTCAATCAGACGTGAAATTTCTTCCGCTGGAACATTGAAGGCGTGAAGGACGGCTCCTCCGAGAAGGAGACTGGATTCGAGAATCTCGGGTACAATGGCTGTCGCTCCGGCCATAGACAGCATTTTTCGATGGCGCTCATCGCGCGCTCTCGCAAAGACCGGTTTTTCGGGAAATTCCTGGCGAATGGCGGTCACTGCACGGAAAGCCGCATCCGGATCTCGCACAGTGACCACGATCGCTCGCGCTTTTCCCGCACCCGCAGTCCGTAAAACATCAGGACGGCAAGCGTCACCAAAGAAGACGGGAAGACCTTTCTTTCTCGCTTCAATAACACGTGTGGGACTCGTATCGAATGCCACCCATGGAATGAAACGCGCGCTGAGCATGTCACAAATCGCTTGTCCCACTCGGCCGTAGCCGGCCACGAGCACGAAATCACTGGCAGCGCTAACATCTTCGGAGCGGGTGCCGATTAACCCTCGTCGCTGTTCAATTGCAGACGCGATTCGAAGTCCCAGAGCGAAAAGTATCGGCGTGCACGCCATGCTTAAAGCGATCACCAGGTTGAGAAGCTGGGTCAGTGCAGGATCCAGAACGCTGCTGCGCTGCGCAAGTCCGAGGACGACAAACGCGAACTCACCGCCTTGGGCAAGAATGAGACCGGTTCGCTGTGAATTGGCAAAACTGAAACCGAATAGTCGAGCGAGTGCCGTGATGATCCCTGCTTTGAGCGCTAACACACCGAGAATGAGGAGCAGAACCACTCGCAGATTTCCCACCAGCAAGCGCATGTCGATTCCGAAGCCAACAGTCATGAAAAACAAGCCCAAGAGCAACCCGCGAAAGGGCATAATGTCTGCTTCGATCTGGTGTCGATATCTGGTTTCCGCCAGAAGCGTGCCTGCGAGAAATGCCCCCAGTGTGTCGCTCAAGCCAAAGCCCTCGGTCAGCGCGCTCATACCGAGAACAGTGGCAAGGATGGTGGCGACGAACGCCTCAGGCGATTTCGCCCCGGCAGTCGCATTGAAGACGGGATCGAATAGAAAATGCCCGGCAAAGTAGATGCTCACGAGAGCGATAAGACCCTTTGCTGCTGCGACGCTCAAGGCTGTCGCCAACGACATGCCGCCTCCACTGGCGCCCAAGAGCGGCACTACAACAAGAAGCGGCACCACAGCGAGATCTTGAAACAGCAGGATGCCAAAAGCACCGCGGCCGAAGCGCGTTCCGATCTCGCCTCTCTCGTTCAGCATCTGAAGCACGAATGCTGATGAAGATAGGGCAAGCGCACCTCCTACTACAAAAGCAGCGCGAATATCGAGGCCTGCGCTTGTACAAGCGAATCCGAGTGCAACACCAGTCACGACGAACTGTGCAAGACCTAGACCAAACACATCCATAAACAGTGACTTGAGGCGCGCTACGCTGAGTTCAAGTCCCATTTCGAAAAGGAAGAAGACAACTCCAAGCTCTGCCAAGGCTTTGCTCGCACCGATTTCCTTCACAATTTTCAAACCATTCGGGCCCATGACCACCCCAGCGAGAAGGAACCCCAAGATCGGCGACATTCTCAATCGCTTCATGATCGGTACCACAATAACCGTCGCAATGAGCACCGCCAATGCGTCTGCGACAGGTTCATGCATTTCAAAATGAGTGGCTTCTCGCCCCACTTTGATCAGCTTCCCGCGAAGCGTTCGCTCGCTCGCGATATCCGTGGTTTGTATCGCGGTCGGCGCTGGCGAGGCACACGCCAGTAGGCTTTTCGGAACTTCAACGCGACGTGAAGTAGCCACTGGCTCTCTCCGAGAACCGAGTGCCGAAGATCTGCACGAAAAGAGAACCTTGGTCCATATTGATTCTCGCGCACTGTGCACAAACCGGGGCCTGCGCGTCGGCCAAAGCACCAGTGCGACAACCATGCCACAAACGAGGGTAAGCAGAAGCTCTTTGAAGTTTGCATATCCAACTCTTGGCCCAGCAGTCAGGGCGTGCCTCAAACCCGAGCTCCCATTTCTCACGATCAAAGCGTCCAATTCCTGTTCACGCTGACCAGCACCGACCTCTGCTGTCAACCGGACCTGAAGCGCCCCGCCGTCGCGCACACGGCTAGCTCTGCGCAGTTTTGGTCTTTTGGCAACGCCGTTCCTCACGCAGACAAGATCCTTACCTAGGCCGTACTTTATTTGAGTGGCTAGCCAGGACCCGTGAGGGCTCACCTGAGGGATGAACGCGGAAGGTGACCAAACTGGCATGCACAGTGTCCTGGTTGCAGCGTCAGAAGCAGCAGCAGCAGCAGCAGCGACGGCAACTGCGGGATCCGGCGGTGCATCGACACGGCACGCATGCATCCAGCGGCGACATGCGTGCGCGTGTGCATCGAGTCCAGTCCCGAGGTAGGGCGCGTGCGCGCGCACTGCGCTGCCTCCTGCTGCACGGATGGCGAGGCACCAGCGTGCGTTGTACGTGATGATCGGACCAGCGGAACAGCATGCACTGCTTTAGATGAAAAAAGCATCATGCCGGGTAATCCATTGCCTTATATGAAGACCGCGAAATCCAAGAGCGTGCGCTGTGTTAGAGAAAACTCTACAATACAGAGGGGCGCACTGTGGAATAGAAAGACTACAAAATCCAAGGGCGTGCTGGATTCGAAAAAAAAAATACGCAGGCGGGTGATCTCCCGTATCTTCGGAGGAGGAGACTGCAGCGTGCACGAAGAAGCTGGAAGAGAGCGTACCGCATTAAGTTGAAATGAGCAACGTACATGTACGAATGTAGGAAAGTAAGTGGCTTGATTAGTGGAACCGGTTGCGAACCTGTTGGATTGCGCTCGAGAGAATGGAGCATGCACGCGTCCAGATCGTGGCGGGAATCTGTGGCCCAGAAGCGGCAGCATAGTACCACAGGCGGCGTCAGGAACAAGCAGCGCATGCGTTGCAAGCCGGCGCTGAGCAACCTTCGTCCACAACTGGTGTTTGTGTGTCTTCCGATAATAAAGTCCGAGAAGGTGCGAGGTTTGGTCCTGTGCTCAGAATCACCGCTTTCCAGCTACTTGGACAGGTTGCCCTATGCAATATGTACACGAACAATAGCGTTGCAGACGACCATGCTGAAGCATTTGGAGACGAGTGCACTCCGTGGCCGCCCTGGTGTGATGGTAGCCTGGTTCACTGGGGTAAAACCTGAACATGCCATGTCGCGGTCGCCGGTTTCTCGCTATCAGCGTTTCGCAGCGTCACTTCACGCAGGGTCCGCCAGCAAGAAGTTTCACTACGATGTAAGCTGTAGTTTGCGAACATGTTTGTGTATATTCCTGACGTGAACACAGCGGGCATGCGGGATAAATAGCCGAAGTTTACAGCTAGAAAAGCTTCTTTTCCCGCTCGTATGCACTGGTAAATCTACCTTATGGACCATTCTGGCAACGTCTCGATTCCATTCGAGCTTTGGTGGCCAGCCATCCCGTTTCGAGTACGTAGCGTTGCCAGTATCGAGGACCCTGGTCTCGTGCTGCGCGTCCGTCACGACAACAGCACTGGTTCAGGCAGTACTACCTGGCTAGCAACCAAGTAATCGAATGCGGCTTACTCACTAAATACGAAAACTCCCCAGAGCGGCACTTGATTGCGCTAGTGCAGTGTTGTTGGGACGACTCTTCTCTATATGCGCAGACGAGAATCGACGATGACGTTTGCATTCCATGAACGGACCGCTATTTCATTTCGCATGTTTCTCGTGGCTGACATACATCACTCACGTCGAATGCACTTGATCTAACCTCGCATTCGCAAAATGCGTATGGACAATGGTACCCGTGCACTCCGGTAACAGACGCAGGCAGCCGTCCACACGAACAGCATGGCATGTTGCCTCGACGCCCGTCGATATCAAATTGGATTCGCGAGAGCCGCAGTTCGCCGCAGCCTGAATGAAGGTGGCTCGTCAACGGACGCCTGCCGGAGATGCATGCCGCATCGAGATACATTGAGCCGACACCCCACATCGACACTGCACGGCGATTCTGATTCCGTACCTCGTCCGAAGCGGTGCATCCAGCTCCAACAGAGGTATCCGCAACAACATCGGCACCAACGTCATCGACGAATAACCCCTTTACGCCTCAAAGAATGACAGGTCTGGAGCTTGTCGTACGCATTCATATTCGAACAGGTATGACTGTGCGCTGGACGCGCCTGCCTGCGACGATCGCGCATCCGGGTGCTCTGAGTCGACGCCTGTCCGACGGCGGCGGCGGCGGCGGCGGCGCCAGCTCGCACAGAATTCAGCCCACTGCGGCGCGTCACCGGGCAGGGTATCGGCGGCCGTCGGCAGCAAAAATTTACGACAAAAGTAGACCATTCTTTAATATATTGTACATTGTCGCGAAGCGCGGTACACGGGATCCGCTGCCGATGAGGCGGCGCAGGCCTAATCGTCTGCACGCTTGGCTTCGATTCATTCGCTGGCGCTCACAACGGAAGGTTTCACGACCTCAGGTTACGCAGTTTTTACCAGAGCCGTCACAGCTTCGACATGGAAGCTTTGCGTGAAAAGTGGTCGAGCTGGTTTGCCAGTGAGCAAGGATCCAATGGACTTGCGGGCATCCTGTCGTCGAAGGAGAAGTTTCTGTACGCCGTAGCAGCAGCCGCTGTTGTGTCCAGTACCTCGGTCCTCGATAACCTGGTCATGTACCGCCGAGGTGGACAGAAAGCTGAAGGCAAATCTACCCAAGGGAACGGTACAATGAACGAGGTTGCGTCACCGGCAACGGATCCCTGGTACCGATCGCTGCGCAAGCCGTGGTTTCACCCGCCGAACTGGGTATTTCCGGCAGTGTGGATTCCACTCAAGGCGCTGCAGACGGGAGCACTTTACCTCGTCTGGACAAGCGAGGATGTATCGTTACTCAAAAGATTGACTGCAACTGGTCTATATGTCATCCATATCAGTTTGGGGACGCTATGGAATCACTTGTTTTTTGGGAAACACAAGATTCGCAAGTCGTTGTACGCTATGGGAGGTTTCTATGCGACACTGGCTGGAAGCATAGGCATGTACTGGACTGTTAATCCAACCGCAGCCGCACTCTTAGCACCGACGCAGGTATGGGCCACTATTGCGGCGGCGCTGAACTATCAGAGCTGGGCCTTGAACCCCGATATGGATGCGGATGGTTAGCATGAGGCCATCACCCAGGACCTAAACCTATTCATCAATTTCCTGCTGTTCGCTATTCATTTCTCTAGCCACATCGACGGCGTAAGAGCTGGATCTGTCCGAGACGCGTTTGAGCCCGGATTTCCCTGGCCCGTCGAAGCGGCCTCGTTTTGGTTCCTCCAGCGGAAAGCCGCCGGCGTGTTCTCGAAGGCCACAGAGTCGTTCCCTGCTTTCCAAACGAATGTCCACGCCTCTCTCGGACAGAAACGGCGACTGACAACTACGGTACTCGGGCTTTCGTCGCTGCGACTTGTTCACCCTGTCTGGTCTCTGCAACACGGCGTCAAGCTGCGCGACTACCCCAGAGGTTTTTCCTGTCGTTCGCTTGTAGGAGCTGGGTAAAGATCATCTACCTGCAGCGTACTTCAAAAAGGTGATCACGCGGTTGCGCTCGAAACCGGTGCCCAGACGAAAATCACGGTCCAAAAGAGTCCAAAGCATAGCCAGCTGGGTAACACGTTCGCGAGCAGTGCAACGTGCCTTACCGACGGTACAGTTCAGAGGGCGGTGCAGCTGGTGCTGGGTAGGCACAACATCGCAACGCGTCCAGATCGCAGTCTTGTATGTCCTGCAGTGCGACACCTCTGAGACTCTACGCAGGACGACTTGCAACCGGAAGCTCTGCGTACGCGTCCAGCTGGTGTACGTGTTCCGCTCACAAGTCATTTGACAAGACTGTTGGGAGAGCAATGTCGACCACTGCGGCGGGTGCTCGCGTCATGCAAGCTGCTGTGCCGACAACTGAGAACGGGAGCGCAGGTTCCGATGCCCCCGTCCTTCGTTTACAGCGCGTGCCTGTGCCTGAGCTCAAAGGACCGAACCAAGTTCTATTAAAGGTCCTCGGAACTGCGGTCAACCGTGCAGACCTTTTGCAGAAGCGCGGGCGCTATCCACCACCGCCGGGCGCTTCGGAAATCCTCGGTCTTGAAGCTTTCGGAAAAGTGGAGGCCTCCAACGTCGACTCGTTTCGCCCTGGTGACGAGGTTATCGCTCTTCTCCAAGGCGGCGGCTATGCGAGCTACGCGGTGACAGACAGCGCTACGCTTATCAAACTGGACCCATATCCAGAGTATTACCTTTCTTTCGATGCTAGCTTGGGAAAGTTTGAGCGCCGAGGTCCTGATAGGGTTGCAGCGTGTGCTGGTATCGCCGAAGCCTTCCTGACGGCGTACCAGCTTTTGAAATTTGACCCGAGTCTGGGAAACGCATCTCCAGGTGAGACCGTCCTCATTCACGCGGGAGCGAGTGGTGTTGGACTCGCTGCCATACAAACAGCTCGCGAATTAGGATTGAAGGTTCTCGTGACAGCGGGCTCTCAGGCAAAAGTCCAGGCATGCATGCAGCTCGGAGCGTCGCGTGGATGGGTGTATCGCACCCAGCCGGTAGAAATGCTGGTTGACTTTTGCGGTGGGCCTGAGTCGGTCGACATTGTGCTCGACTGTGTAGGATCATCGTATGTGGAGATTCATCCACAGGTACTGAGAAGGCACGGGAGATGGGTCCTCTTCGGAACCCTCAGCGGTACCCGTGGTAATCTGGATCTCTCCCAGATCCTCCGGAAAAATATTCGTCTCGTCGGAACGACGTTACGTGCACGACCGTTAGCCTACCGTGAGGCCCTCGTGCGAGAATGGTCCACATTTGCGAGCCCGCGCTTCGCCAGCGGTGCGCTGCTGCCGGTCGTCGATGCGAATGGGATCTTCTCATTGAGCGAGTCGGAGGCCGCGCACACTTACGTGGAAAAATCCAGCAATATTGGGAAAGTTATTTTAAGAGTCGACGTTTGAGAGACCTAGAGGAATGTGTTTAAGAGCGAATTTGCATACATCAGTTCACAGGCCAGCGTCTGCTACAGAGTGCGAAGCGGCTTGTCTCCCGTGCTCGTTTGCATATGTCGGCACATGATCGGGCTCACAACGAGGCCCAGTGTGACATCTATGGTCCGGAAAAAAATACGTGGAGCATATGGATGTCACGCATTTGGATGCGCTTCTCGAGACGTCGCAGCGTGGAGATATTCGCGACACTTTCTCGATCACGGAGCCCGCAATGTGTTTGCGTTATTAGCATCGTGCAAAGATCCAGGAATACACTGCCGACCGAGCCTCGTCTGCGCGGGGCTCATAAAGCAGGATGTGCCACATACCACTGAGAATGATGGTTTGCTTATCCGAGCTCGAGGCTTGCTGGAACAGTTCCGCTCCTTTTTGTGGATCGGTTAAGGTATCTTCTGTACCATAAAGAACCAGAAAAGGACATTTCAGCTCCTTCATGTGTTTTTCAACTTGTTTCTGTGCCTGGATGATCTCACGTCCCAGTCGCGCTTTCAGCATACCTCGACCTGTCCACGGATCTGAATCGAATTCTTTTTGAATCTCCGGAAACAAACCACATCCTGGAATCTTGACGGCGTCGAGACGAGGAAAAAGCGCCGACACAAGTCCAGAAAGTGGGTATAAAATGCGCCCCTTAATGCCGAACATGTTACTAGGAGGCAGCACCGCTGGAGCGATCAAAACCAGGCCGCCGGTAGACTCGCGCGTGGGGAACACTTTCTCATGATGGTGCAACGCCAGACACACAGCCAGGAGACCGCCCATGGATTCTCCGATGATGAAGAGCGGTTTGTTTTGCATCGCTGCGTTGTCTTCAGTAGCGCTATCAGAGGACGCCAGTGATCGAATCAGTTCAATATGCTGAAGGGCGTCCAGTTCCAGGGTTTGGAAACGATCAATGACACGATGGTCGTGTTTGCCAGAAGCCGTCAGCGTGCGCCCGTGTCCCATGTGGTCGTGTGCGAAGACCACCATGCCGTGTTCGTTCAGTCGATGAGGGACACTGCCCTGGTACTTACGGTGGAGCTCGCCTCGTGCAATTGGATCCATGGTCCCAAAACTCGAGTTTGAGTGCAAACCGTGGAGGAAAAGGACATAAGCGCGAACATTTCGCGGGTCGTGCCGCAAAACCTTCAACTCATCCACGGACAGCGTCCGCCCAAAGTCCCCATAGTCTGAAGCTTTTGCGTTGTTGCTGCTTGCAGTCTTCTGAGCCGGTGGCGCTTTCGCCAACGAGCGCTCGATTTCCGCTCGAGTCCTCTCTTGGTCGAGAAGACAGCCCTCCGGCACCCAAGCCTGACCAAAGAGCTTGTGGCCACTAGGCGTTGGGCTAGGAAAGTAGTAAGTTGCGTGTACAACTTGCTCCAAGTCTGTCTTTCCCATTCTTCAACCTGAGCCTTTGGGCGTTTCTTGCAGCAGGGTCTCGTGGCACAAACACACGTTCAGAAACGACGCTTGGCAACCCAAGCTTTGGTCTGCCGAAGTAGCTGGTCGAGTGACCCACTCTCGTTCGTACCAGCCGTGACTCGCAAGTCGCCCGGCCGCTGCGGCACTGGAGAGAAAGCACTGTTCCACACCGGGCAAAAGCTGGGCGCGCACCACGCAGCGATACGGACCGCATCCGCCTGAACTGTTAAGTACCCAGTTATTTCCGAACGATTTGGTATCTGCTGTGGTTACGGAAATTTTCGTCAGCGACGACGACGGAGCCCACAAAACCGCCCAAACATTACTCCATCGGATGTTACGGAAAAACGACTTTCCAGCAAATGGCATGGAGAGAGGCACACAAAATACCTACTAACGATTTCACGATTGCCTACGCTGTCTATTCACCGGTATCAGAATCACATGGAACATGTCCATTAACTCGGACACGAATCCTAAAGTTTGGGGCGCTTTCCGTTGTCATAAACGCGCGAGCTTTTGTGGCCGTTATCTGTGAATGCTTCCATCTCTTCTCGTTTATCTCCGAATTTCACGCCGACTGTCTTCTTACGTTCGCTTTAGATCGATTGCAAGCAATCGAAGGACGTTCACGGCAGCGTTAAAGTTCCTGTCTTGCGCCTTCCGGATACCGCGTACACATTTCATGCACAGACGGGAGTAGCGATCCACGCTTCGCTTGCGATCAGCACCCTTCGAGTACGTGCGTAGTATTAGATCGCTTTGTGTCGGAGCGACGTTTCTTGGCGTTCTACAGAAGACGTTCACTGCAACAAAAAAAAGCTTCCCAGCCATGGAGGGTAAACATAGCTACCCACCTGGACACGCCCTCGAGCCTTTCTTGACCGACCCTCTGCGATCGGTCTCAGCTTCTCCTTGTACACTTCGACCCTGAAAGGCTGGCCCCGCAAGAAAATGGATTGCGTCAGATCCTCGGGTCTTGTCTTCAACACCGCACATCGTCTGATATTGATAGCGCCTTGAAAGTCTCGGTTCAAGAGTTCCATGCGTTTATTGTCTGTTCTTGAACTCCTCAATGTAAGCAGTCCGCGAATTCGCGCCCTCTGGGCCATTTGGTGCTCTATCAGCTCTCCATGGTTTTCTATCGCCGCAGCGGTCGGCTACCTTCCCTCCATCTCGACATTTTGGAGTATACAGCCCAGCTCATTCCTTATTTCTTGGAAATGAACGCATTTGTTCATGCCGTTAGGAGAGAACCCTTCCGGCGCAAATTGGACTTGCGAAATAGAGACGACATTCGCCCTGGTGTCACCGTGGGCTGAACATTTCAGCGATCCGCACGGTGGAGCGATCGTTACGTTACACGACAGAAAACATTCCGTGGATGCGTTTGTACCTCAGAGAGTGTGCAGAAATGAAAAGCAGCTCTAACCTGATAGAATCGGCAAAAGCTGGACTGCAAGGGGAATGCTGAAATACCAGGTTGGCCAATAGAGGGACGTCGCCTGATGTCAGGGAAAAGTCTTGAATGATTCGACAAAGTGGCTGGAGCCGATGTACGAGCGAAACTGAGGCCGCCAAACGACTCCACTCCCGCCAGCACAGATGATGTCGTCGCTCTCTTCGACTTGGACCGCACATTCTGCGGGCTTCCATGTCCGCGTATACCCGTTCGCGCTCCGATCGTTTCATCCGAAGCAACTCTCATCGACTGGGGAAACAAATCGACGTTCCTGTGCTTCATACCAATCGTGACTTTCCAGGAACGCTGTTGTTGCGATTTCGGTGCAAGATAGCCGTGCGTGAAACAGAATATTTTTTGCGACTGTACCTCCGTGTTTTCACGACCACACGAACTAGCAGTAAAGAAACAGAGACGCCCGTGGTGTGCCTCGTTGCGTTTTCTTTCCGTATGATGATCAATGGGTCCTTTTTTACCATTGACTCCAAGCAGTCTTTGAGAATATCGGTTTTTGACGCGCAACCCATGTACTCGTTTCTTTCGGTGTTCCTCAACCATCTGACTTGTGTGGTACTACCGACCTTCAATAGGAGTGTCGTCCTCCTTGCAATGCTCAGTACATAGTATATACTATAGGAAACTCGTCTACGATCTATACGGTACATTGCAACGTGATGTCCATCTCGTGGTAGACACCGCATCGCCGGCGGAAAAAGATTGCGTTGGACTACTAGAAGAAGCGAATCATGCATAACTGAACACCATGCAGTGTCGAGTTGTGCATGTAGCAAACAAAGTGCGTTCTTTTCCTCCACCACAGATTGTCCAGAGAGCTCTTGTCCATTTACCAGGAATCACTCTTGTTCTGGTTTCGTGGCAAGCATCTTTTTCCAGGACAGTGATCAGCGTGATCATCATCCTGCATTTTTATGAACGGTCTCGTTGAGATTCACGGTCAAGGTTTGCATGAAGAACATACAGCAGCACAGCGCTGTGCTTGGAACGAAAAACATTCGCCAGCTACAGCCATCACGTCGTCTCCGGGACGCACGAAGGAGTTTCGCAGGAAAAGCAATCACGCATCTGGACAGAGGTCTTTGGGTCCACTTCCGAGAGTCCTGCACGGGCAACGCGATATCGGAGCGGAGCACCAGGGCAAGAGGCTCCAGTTACGTTAAACTCCGCTTTTTATGACCTCGTTCGACACATGGAACTGTATGCTCGCACCCAATTTAGCTGGCCATGTGGTGCTGTTCGATGCTGCTGTGTGACGCCTGAGAACACCCGCCCCGTATCTGCTTCATGACCCTGCATGGGTCTCTGCAGCTCGGCCCAGGCCTATTCAGTTTGCTGGGACATGATGTGGAGACTGCCGAATGAGGAAAACTGAAAGCTCCATACAATGGAACCGGATCCGAGCGACAAAAGCGTTGTCGATGTTATCCAAAGCATTGTCACTGCGCATGGGGTAGCTCGCTTGAGCGCAGTAGCCAACAACAGTTACGTCGGTGCTAGCGCTCCGCGCAGGCGTTGCATCGCTAACGCACTCGGCTCAGTGAACGGTGTTTACCGCTCGACTAGGGAATAGCGTTGTCCCGCAGAAGAGCTATTTGAACACACGCTGCGTATGCCGAACGAGGCAGAGGGCCGCAAGGTAGCCCTAGCAGCGTTCCTCGCCGTGCTCTTCTACCGTTTGCAGGACGACAAGTGCCGGGCCGCGCGGCAAAGACTCTCTAGGGAAACCGTTCGCGATGGCTCCGGTGCGATGTTTGAGCTTGTTGCTCCACGTTATGACTTTGTGAACAACGTGATCAGTCTTGGACTCCACAGGGGCTGGAAGCGAACTGCAGTAGACGCTGCCCTAGAACCTTTTCTTGTAGCCAGCTCCGAGCGAGCAGAGCTCCAGGTCCTTGACCTGGCGACGGGAACCGCTGATCTCGCCATAGATATCGCTCAGAGATACGGCAGTTATGTGAAGCAGGTTGTTGCGGTTGACCCGTGCTCCCGAATGCTCGACATTGCGAGCAGGAAGCTCGCCAGAGCTCAGGTATCCGATAAGGTGTTGCTCGTGAAAGGTGTTGCCGAGGAACTTCCGCAGGAATGGACGAACAGATTTGACGTCTGCATTATTGGATTCGGAGTTCGGAACTTTGCAGATCGAAAGAAAGGTCTCTGTGAAGTTTGGAGAGTGCTAAAAAAAGCTGAGGCGTCAACAGCGACCCCCACTGACCCTGTTAGCCGTCTGGTGGTGCTGGAAATTACGGAACCGCGCGGCCGCAGCATCGCAGCACCTATCGCCCGCTTCTTTCTGCGAACATGTGTACCCTTGCTCGGTGCGCTCTTTTCCCTGCGGCTTCGAGAATATTGCTATCTGCAAAGGAGCGCACGTCTCTTCCCACCGTTAGATGAGTTTCTGGAGGCGATGCGTGATGAATGCTGTCTTGAAACCATACGAGCTCAACGGCTACCGCCTTTTGGACTTGGTCCCGCGCTCATCATAGTGAAACCAGCGCCGAAACAGGCCTCTGTAGAGGCAGCGGCGCTTGCTCCGGAGGATGCGTTCGTGAATTCGAGCGCTACGCCATCGCGAAGCTCGACTGACGCGCCTTGGCACGTGGAAAGCGCGCCCCGGAACGATGAACGAGACGCATCTGGGGTTGCGCCACCCTCGAGTGTAGTCGCTTAGTATGCAAGCGCGTGCGCAATGCACGGTATTGTGCTTCAGTTGGATGACACATATGAAACACTTGCTGCAACGTTTATTCAAGTGTGATGGTGAAACAAGGCTTGCACATCGTTCGAGTCAGATCCGGATAGATGAGGCTATCATAGGCAACGCTTCCACGTGATATCGGACAACTGCTTTGCAGTCGTTCGCGCCTGCATCGTTCCGCTGAAAGTTTACCCTAGCGTTATCCAGGAGGGTTTTTGTCCACACGGCTTCGCTTGTTTCAATGATTCTCGTTGACATTACCAGGATCGAGGCTAACTTCCTGAAACTCGATGAAGCACCAGGCGCACTGGCAGCAACGCGGGTGGTTGATTTGGCGACGGCGATCGGTCGGCGCCAGCCAGATGCGCATGTTCGATTTTCGCGCACTCCATGTGAGCCTGCGGAAACACACAAGCGGTATACGATGTTGCGAAGAGCGCAAACTCTATGGGTTATTCCGGGTGAAAGAACTAGTTTGAGAGACCCGTGCTCTACAATTTTCGCAGCGGACTCTTTATGTTGCCCCGAGGATGTTCTTTTCTTTGAGGATTGCGATAAATCGATTTCGGGAAACTCTGACAGTGTTACAGGGAACCTGTTGCCAGAGCTCGAAAACACCCACCTATCCAAGCTGCTCGAAGGTCGTGAAGCATTTCGGTGCGTGACGTATAAGGGATCAAAGGACCATGGTGTCGTAAGCGGTGTCAACGAGAACGGCGTTGCAGTCGCACTCAAGTTTGCGGCAACAAGGCCAATGGGTACACCCCCGGAGGGCCAAGTTACCGGTGAGTGCTTGACCTTTCTAGCACTTAGGTTCGGTAAGACCGCTCTACACGCCGCCCAGCTTCTTTCGAAGATTGTCGACCAGCTAGGTGTAAAGGCCGCAGCGCGTGCTGCAGGCACGGAGTGGTCCCCAGGCTTCGTCCTGGTGGACGCGCACGGTGCCTGGCTCCTAGAAACAGCCAGCGGCTTCTGGGCACTCAGTAAGACCTCGAAGGAGATATGCTTGTACAGGGATCAGCTATACATTGAGGAACCTCTAACCTATTCGACTTCTTTAGAATCCCTCGTTGCGGTGGGATCTTCATCGTCTGCATCGGGCCGGGGCAGAATCAACTTTCGGATGTTGTTCCATCCGACGGGGGCTGAATCATCACGTGATCTCAACGCTTCCGTGAATAGGATGAAGGAATTGAAATCCAGAGCGGCATTAAGTCCGCTTGACTTGGCCAGCTTGATCCAGATGGTACGAGAGCATGATTTGCCCTCGTCGGTGCTTCCCGAGGCGAGCGATACCCAGCACACCATTCGAGCCGGGGCATTCATATCTGTTCTCACACCGGACGCTCCGCGCAGGTTTCATCTTTTTACCTGTGAACACTACACCGAATGTGCAATGTTCAAGCCTATTTTTCTAGATAGAGCGGCTAGTTCTCAGATAAGCACCGTGCATGCTTCGTATCTTGGAGAGACAGGGACGCTGCATCGCCGACGGCGCTATGCGCTTGAACGGAAACGGCTCGATCTTGAGCGTACGACCGTTCGCGTCTTGCAGTATCGCGACCAAGAGGAGCGGCGTTGCGCCTATCAACCCGCAGACATCTGTGAACGTTTGAGATTTCTAGAAATGATCTGCGTCGAAAAGGCGCTGAGCGTTTGCGGGTATTCGACGAGTTTCATGCAGGCGGAACACGCCGCCCTGTGTCGCGGCTTTGAACAGCGACTCTTGCAGATGGGCAAAAAGTATTTCAAAATGGATACAAAGATGCTATATCCCACAGAGGTATCGCAAAAAGATTGGCCTGACCTTTTCCAGCGGTACGCCGAAGACACGAAGGAATCTCTGTTTGAAAAGACGCTCATGAGGGAAGAGTATGAATATGAGCTGTTCATGCTCGACGGAGGCGATCCGCTCGCACAAGCTCGCCGTATTCGAGGTTTGCAACTCGCCCCGTCACCTGGAGAGCATTTCTGCATGCCTATTGTGCGCGATATCCCAGAGCAGCCGGATGCGTCTATGCCGCATGTCTACGTCTACAAACCGGACACGAGAGACTCTGCGAACGCGCAAAACAATGCGCAGTGATCGCATCGAACTCTGGTTGGGCTTAGATATAGGATTGAGCTTTGCGTTGGGACGGATGGCTGCAGCCTGTAGACATCTCGTAGGCATAACACATCCTATGGGTCATTATTGACGTTCACGTCTCTATAACATTGCACTGCTCGTTGAAAGAGCCACCCGGAATGAAGAAGGCCCCGCCTAGGCGTGAACATTCTCCTCATCGCGCAATTTGAGCTGTGCTAGCAAGCATTTCGTTCTGAGAGCAAATGCTTTCTGGCAATCCGCCTAAGTATGCAACTCCAGCACATATTTCATGCTCTCTCTAGCCAATGCTGAATGATTGTTTGGTCGATTAAGTTCACAAAACAACTTCCGGTTCGCCGAACGTTTCCCGGCGGATATCCGCAGAATGGCATGTAAAATGATCCGATAAGTTTCTGACGCGATGCAGCTTAGCCTCTCTGAGCAAAAGCCAGGTTCTTCTGAACACGCGCGCCAGTGCCGGTACGTCTTGCTTTCGTCGAATGCCCCGAGTCAGCGCCTTCGAAGTCGGCAATAATGATCAGCCTCTCGCTTGCGCAGTCTTCTCTCGGCAATTTGCAAATGCGGTTTCACGGGAGGCATTCCAACCAACCGAGCCGCTATGGGAACTGACTTGCATCTGCCAGGCTCTAGCGAGCCAAGGTGCCGTGCACAAGTCGTGGTGAGCCTGTCGAATGCGTTCTACTCGAGCATTTTCGCATTCAGGTTCGTAAAATGTACCCGCCTTCGCGCAGTGACTTCATTTGACCTGTTGCTCTCAATGCCTTGGCGCGTTCGCGCGAGCGGAAAGTCGAGACCGCTCTATTCTCCTAATCCAGGGTGCTGATACACCCATGGCGGCCATGTATGCAATGGTGGTCTTCCGCTGGCCGTCACCTCAGAGTACCTGCCGAAACAAACGCAGCTCGCACCCCTCTGCCTGGGAACACTCCAATAGACTCCAAGCCTCGCGTCGCCTGCCGAGCGAACGCACGCAGCGCTTGTGCTGTGGCATCCAGCCATGCGAACTGGAGGAGCAGCATGCATCCACATGCGACGTGCGCTGCCTCATGCTCGTGTTACACCAGACGTCCGTAATATTCAGCGTAAACGTAACGCCTGGCGAGCTCTGGCCACTGCACAAGAAAACGATCTGCAAATCTGTACAAGATCTTCCCGGTGAGAGACAAGCTGTAAACACGCGCGACTGTCTCGATGAAAATAATTCTTGGATACGCGCTAGCAGGTCTGGTTCTCGTCAACGAGTTCCAGATTCGAACGATAAATGCTATCAGACAAAAAGGCACACAGGTTCCTGGTCCGTTGCATAGTACGACATTAGGTGCTGGTGCTCGCATGCGAGCGTTCGTTGCCAGTGATTGGCTGGAAAGAAACAACCCCGCCGCACTGGCACAAGCGTGGATGCTGGTGAATACACTTGTTATCCATGACTGACCAACTTCACGAGCGCGAGGCACTGCCACCCAGTTCAGAACGCGAAAGCCTGGAGGAAGGTCACTCTGAAAACGCTCTATCCAACGAGGGGTGCGTTTGTCAGTCTTTGCATATACAAACGTCACCCAGACGGGGGCGTCGACCCAGCGCTCGCTGAGCAAGCCGCCGTCACGACTGAGAAGCCTATGCATCTCTGTTGTGTGCCCGCCGGATCCTAGCACGACCAGCAAGTGCAACGGCTGATCAGCTCCGATGCGCAGCTCTTCGAAAGGTCTCCTTGCCCAGAGCTCCTCAAAAACACGCTTGTTTGGGCTGCTGCACTGCGTTCGGCGACGCTCGGCTTCCCGTGCGAAGCACGAGCGCCGCGACAAGTTCGCGGAACTGAGCAGCACGCCCTTGGAAAAGATCAACACGATGCCTAGCACTACCGAGACCGCAAAAAGACCTACATATATAGACATACTCGGCTTGGCAGCCCCAAGCAGGGGTAAAGGCCGCCAACAAATCCCAGACAAAGATCGTATTACATGCTCAGAGACGCCAAATGCATTCCACATCCAGGTGCATGTCATCAAATGCTTTTTCGCGGTTTGTAGCAGATGCATTCGAAGTGCGTTCATTTGAAGAAGTAAAAAATCCAAGCAAGAGACATGGACATGGTAGTCGGGGATCCAGGAGGGTCATCATCGCCGGTTTCCGGGGAAAAAACCTGAAAATACATCTTGGCGCCAAACGTCGAACATAGAGGTGCAAATGACGAAGAACAAGAGGAAGAAGAACCAAACGGAGATAGATGAGAAAAGATATCTGATCGATGGGGCGATGACGAGACTGTAGTGGCACAGAGGGTGTGAGTTCCAGGAATCGTAGGATGGATGGGTTCCAGCAAAGGTGATAAACGCATGAAGGTCGTGGCCCGAGACTTCAATTCCGCAATCAATATCAAACGATATGCGATGCTGACGACGAGATCCGAGGTGCTGACGCGATCCCACTTTGTGGAGCAGCCTCTCAGGCTCGAAATCTGCATGGATAAACACTGAAACCGGTAGCATGCGCTTGTTCAAAATAGGCTGGGAGATGTCTGTGAATGGATACATATATGTTTACCCTGCATAGTTGTAGAACGATTCTCGTTTTATTGCTCACATGCGTATAAATGTGCTCGATGCTGACTTTCTGCTAGGGATCGACAACGTGATCTGGGGACGTGCTTGCGGGGCGTGCTGTTGAACGATTTCGTCTCTTTCGGGAACGCCCAGATTCCGCATCGATGCCGCCTCGCATATCCTTCGAGCTCCTCCAGAATTCGTTCTTTTCGCATACTGGGGTGCAGGCATCCCCAACCAGTAACGAGCAGCGTTCTGTTTATATGCAATCGGTCTTCGAGCCTGAGAACGTCCGCAACCACAGATCCATCTAATTTGTATGCTGAGATCCATAGCTGTGCCATCATCTGAGAAGGAAGCAATTGCGTCAGGACGTGATGCATCTGCGTGGCCACCCAGCTTGTACGCGCCTCGAAGCAGAGACCACGAAGCTCTGCCCGCACGCGACGGAACAACGGTGTGTTGTTTGCGTGGTTCGAATCGAAGGAGAGTCGTGCGCTTTTTCCTCCGGGCCGGGTACAAGTCTCGACGTGCTCGTTTTCATCTATCCATACCTCGGTTTCCTCATCTGCCAGTGCACGTCTTCGTCGTGGCCTTCCAGAAAACGACTTTGATGTCTCTTGTGTCCAAACGTCTCTCCCAGTGCTTACGGGGATTTCAAAGATTATTCTCAAACTGGGTAGAACTTTACAAACTTTGCAGAACAACACAATATCCTGAACAGTGCGATCCGGCCGTGCCTCGTAGAGATACTTCCCGTATCGCTCCAGGAGCTGCCTCATGGATACGAAGCTGTCGTCTTCATGATTGTAAGCGCCACTTACACACTGACCCATCCAGAACGTTCAAAAGTCGGCTGCGGATCCGTTGCAGCCCAGTTGTACGACAGCGCACTACCAGGCAACTGCTGAAGCTTTGTTTTAACTCCGATGCGATTCAAATTGCGATTTGCGTCATGTCATCTGAAACGCCTCGCGTTCCGTGTCCGGTTGCCGCTTGGGATCCAACAGCTGCAACGCACCGCTACGCTTTTGGTTTCAAGATGGTGCGTGTGTCGGGGTCGGGGTGTCCGGCGGCACAGTAGGCGCTGAAGCAGGCCGTACATCACGAGGATCGCTGGGCCAAGCCCGTGCTTTCGGGGGACACTGCGCTGAGGCTGGTGGACTGGGATCGAGACTCTTGAAGCGCTACGGTCACTTTGCTACGGACTCGTAATGTTCACGCACTAGAGGTGTTTTGACCACGATTCCTGATCCTACACCTCTACGGAGAAAAATGAAAATGGAGCACAGAAATACGCGATCGGTTCCTGTTTATCGTTTCCCCCGACCCCTGTCGTAGATATACAGCGTTGACATTCGAAGTGCAGCAACAGAGGTATCCGATTTTATACCTGAAGTTCGGATCCAAGTTGTGTTTTCGGAGTGACTGCTTCGATACTTTTCGATTAGAACCTGTTGAGTCACCGGATTTGAGATGATTCGCGATACACTCGATCAACGGTACGTACAATGAACGATTTGATCATCAAGTCGTGGGCGCAAGCCGCCACTCTGCTCCATGCCTTACATGTAGCATACTGGGACCGCACATTCTGCAAGTTTTCTGCAGTTCTTGTTGAAAGCAAATCGCGGGCGCAGCAAGTCGTGCTGCTGTATTGACGACGACATCATCTCGACGTCGGCCGTTATAGAGTTTTCGCAGAAGCTCATGCCGAAAGTTCACTGAACTTTTCACGTCGTAGATGGATCCGCTCTACATGTATGTGTGGTTCTTTTGTGTACATCTCTGATACGACATTCAACAGCAGCATGATGTCTCGAACGAGATCCGCTCGCACAGACTCCTGGCTCTTGTGCTTGCGTGGAAAATGATCTTGATCGTGGATTTCTGTCTTCGCAGCGATCGCCTCTATTGGGCCTGTGTAACCGATTTGCCGGACGGCGGCATATTCGGGTAGAAATTTCGCGATTTGTTCTCCAGCTTGGATCTGCCATCTAGCCCTTGTCTGATCACGAAGAACATCGCCTTCCGCTAATGCCCTAATGAGTAGAGCAGTGCGCGCTCGTACATGCTGCGGACAGACTACTCACCAGGGAGGTCGCCCAGACGGAGCCCGTGATCAAAGCGTAGGGCGCCGGGTGCGGAAACGGAGAACGGCATCGAGTTTAGCCTTCCTTTTTTGTCAAGAGCATGTACCAAGCGATGAGGCAAGTGTTCATTCGCCGCCAGGAGGCTCTCGGATGAAGAGGAGCTGTAGTGGACCTGTGCGGTAACACATGACCACAAGCGAGTGATATCGCTGCGGAGGCTCGCACCGACGCTGTACCCAAAGGTGATGAACGTAGGAAGCGAAGCGCAGATCGCAACTCCTGTCTGTGCATCAAATGCGTCGGCAACAGTCGTAAGCTGTGCAATAGGGACTTGGACGCTGTATTCTACATTGGCCGCCTGCTGAAAATCGAGCCAGCGGGAATGGAGTGACCGGTGTATCCCAAGCGCTATATAGAACAGAGAAAACAGAAGCAGCCACACAAAAAGCCCGTAAATGACGGTGCTGATGACGACGGGACGAGATTCAAACTTTAGATTGCACGCCCGAGCTAGCTTGATGGACGGTTTCCATTCTAGAATGTGATGGGTTTCAGCGAGCCAGAACCCGAATGTGTGGTAGACTCGTCGTCCCTCAATCAGGTGCGGCTTCTTGAGGAACCGTGTGGGCGCGAGGATAACGTCGGCTGTGCAGTTTGTCCTCCAAAGCGGTGCGATTCTGTTATACACAGAGGAGTCAATTCTGGAGCACTTGTAGCAGCGCGCTTCTTTGTTCTTTTTCGCTCTCTTCATAGGCATTCAATAAACGGATTGTACCCCATAGGTTGGAGAAATGTCGCGGGAACATTTCATGCCCTCAGTTCTGTATTGCGAAAGAAAAGACGTCAATGGTACAAATCTGTTATTCAGGAGTGACCAGGCGGATGAACCGCCGGTCTCGTTGTCCCAATCCTGAACGACCTTTACCATACACGGAGCTTATCCAACGCCATCTCCAGGACTATCTCGACACGTTTCCATCCGAAACCATGTGCTCCTTATGATATACTATGCAAGAAGCCACAGGATTTGAGGTTTTCGCACCTTTGATACGAGCGTTGGCGAAGAGACGAGGATGATGAAAGAAACGGGTACGCGTCTACGGGAGGCTGTCGTGCGTTGGATAACCTTAACTCGATATCGTATTGAGATCCGAACGCTTCACCCATGATTGACGGGTATTCGTCTCGTTCGATGAGACTTTGTTCGAGACAGATGGGAGACGTGTATTTGGGTGCTCAACGGGTTCCAAACTGCTATTTGTAAAGCAGCGACAAGTGATAAAGACGATAACATCAGCCGGGGCGTGATTTATATCATGCGTTAGCCTAAAACTCACCAGATGTACAGGATCGCGCAACACCTCATGCTTCCTTGAAGCACTCTTCTTGGCGTCTACCGCCCACATTCTTCTGTCCTGCCGCTAGAAGACGTCGCTTTCCATGCCTCCCAAACTGTCAAGGTGGACGCGGCTGCGAGCCTCTTCTGCTTGGTTCAATGCATTCAAAACTGTCCTTCGTTGCCAGACGTCATTTCGACGTTCACGGATCCATTGACGAGTCGTTCGCATTCGGGACAACGCTATATGCGGCATGGCATTGTTGATCACGCGTCTTATTACCCGCAGAGGCCTCGCCCAGCTTCTCACGCCTTGAAGCATCTCGAGAAGCTAATTTTCGTATGAGTTTCGGACGTGGGGCGGGCAGCTGTCCGCATTCCCCCAGAACTTCTCAGTCAGACCTTGGTGTGAAGACGCTGCTGATGTTCCGCACAGAGGCTGGAATACGGCCTGATCGCAGTATCAGAGATTTGCAGAGGCGCTTTTCAGTATGGTTTGACGCGCTCCCGTGCCACATCTGCGATCGTCATATGCCCAACGCAGGTGCCAAAAGTATCAAATCAACCTCCATCACCATATGAGGATCGATCTCGAACGTTCCTTGAAGCGCGTACTGCGGGTTCTGCACGCTCTCCGCACTGGCCTAGAAAAGTGCGGACTTGGAAACTACAGTCCTGAGGTGCTGATGCCGCCAAATAGCCAGCCGTTGATGACGGAAGAAATCGACTCTGTAACAGGGTCGGAAAGGACGTCGTAACGAGAGTGAGATAGTCGCCTCTGATCATCCAAGCCCGCTGTGTTGCTCTCGGCCGTGCACCGATGGATGTCGTATCTAAAACATTCGTTGAAACTTGACAACTGCCGACCTTGCATTCGTCTCTCGCTAATACATGTTTCAGAACAGAGAACTCTAGAGCAAACGGGGTCCGCTTCTGGAATCCGAGCGCGCTCGCCTTCTGAAGCGTCTACTCTATAGAACACTCGTATTCAAGATCAAGACCTACCACCGCGGACGCTTTTGTTATGCATGGTCTCCTCAGTGAGCTATTGCCCGTCTCTGCGAGCAAGTACATAGGAATCGTTGAACGTCGAGTTGGGCAGAAGCGGAGCTCGTTCAAGGTTTTTCAGTTGCCTGGAGGAATTAGAAACAAGTTTTCAGGAATGACTGTGACCGGCGGAATACGCATCCGCATGCCCGTTATGAAACCTCAGCCTTTGTCGAGCAACGAGAAGCATTTTCGACTGTCAAAGTAGATGAAGAGCGAGACTCGTTTGTGTGCTCGCATCCCTTGTTTCATTGCGTATTAGCTGATGCGGTACCTCCAAATCAAGAGAGCGGAATCAAAAAACTGGACGGAAGACAGATGAAGCGGTTCTGCATATTTAAAGGCTGGTTGGTATCAAGAGCCGGGTATCACGGACGCCAGGAGGTGCGGGTACAGATTGTATGACCGCGGCTGCATATGTACCAGCCATCTGAGGACTGCATCAAGCAGGGGAATGCCTGGTACTCTTCATTCGGAGAGGGTATAGGAGCGTCCAAATGGCGCATACGGGCGATATCTGACGAACGATCGTAAGAACGTATTGGTGTCGCCAATGGTTTCCGTTGCACGGCGCAGGGCTCGTGCGTTAACCAACCCGTTCAATAAGCTGGGAACGGGAACGACAGACGACAAGCATCGCATTGTATTGTTAGCCTCGGGCGCTGGGCGTGCTGTCGTGCGCAACCTCCGAACATGCGCTCCTTCGACGACAGCGTACGACGAACGCTGGAATGGATTCTGCAGGTTTCCTATCGATGCGTTTAGGAAGAGCCACACCCATAAAGAGCAAACGTTCGTCGTCAAACCGGTGGAGAAACAGAGAGGCATGTACAGGCTGGTGTAGGGTAACCAGAGCAAACTTTAGATGGCGTCGAAATCGAAGATGATGTGCTTGCTATAGGATGATTCCACCAGCAACATTGCGCGCCATCACTTTCCTTTACCGAGGCACGAACTCCTCGATCAATACTGGGAACCATCTCATGCTTTCAGACCATGGAAAGGACGTCACCGGCGATGTTTTCGAGGATATCGTTTCGCACTCACTGCTGCTTGGTGCTGAAATACTACAGATTCTTGATGAAAACTCACTGGCCATGAGAAAGATCATTGGATTTTCATCTGGATAAAGCATTCATATCGAAAGATTCAGCGATGCGGCAGGGCCGTAGCACATGATGTATACACCAAGGACTGTTTCCCTATACACAAGTCGTGAAAAATAATGGTATCCATCACTCCATACCGCTGAGAATAGATTCGTCGATTCAACCCGATGAGAAGAACGCTTTGCAGAGCAGCGCATCGCCTGCACCCTGCGAGATGCAGCCACAGGAAACGCTGGACTGCGAGTTGCTCGCCCTGCGACGTCTACCGGGTTGTTACGCGACTTGGGCTTGGACAGGTCGAAACGCAGCGGGAACAATGACGGAGCGGATGGATGTTGATGAAGATGCAACCTACCGAGACGAAACTCTGGTCGATGAGTACGGCCTTGCGGCTGGAGTAATCAGCACTCCGCGAAGAACGGTTGGGCTGGTTGAGCAGGGCGTTTTCCCCAACGCTAACCCAGTTTTAAAAGACGTTGCGTTACGTCCCTTTTCGAGCCGTGAACCAGATCAAGTACCAGTGGAACGCCTCAACAGCTCCGGTGCACGAAGCACGCTGACTCCTCCTGCCTCGTATCCGGGTGAGCGAAGTCTTGCAGGCCGTCGACGCGACCCCTGCACGTCGCAAGCAAGGCCGACTCGCGAGCCTTCCGTGCTGGCCCTCGTCGAGCAAGTCTACTGGCCGTATGTTGTCGTTGGATACGTGCAGCTGGCGCTAAACATAGTCCTGCTCACTGTGTTGCTCTTCGTGTTCGTGTTTTTCGGACGCAGCTTTTACACGGACGTTTCGCGAAAAGTGGCGCATCAGTACACACAGGCAGCTCGGCACATCGAGCAGTGCCAACGAAGTTTTCAAATGAATCGTTGTTTCGATGATGCACAGGTTGTTCCGCACATGCGGGAACAGTGCCAAAGCTGGGAACGGTGCGCAGGTCAGACACCGACGCAGCTCGTCATGAATAGGGCGAGCTTGATCATGGAGACACTCGCCGAGGCCGTGAATGGTTTCATGGATTCGATTTCCTATAAGAGCGTCGCGTGCCTGATGCTTCTTGCTGTGCTAGCTGTGATGATGGGCGGAACGACGCTGGGTATCGCGCGGCAGCGCTTGACGCATGACGTTTACCAGCTCCTCGCAATGCATCCGCAGCGAGCCTGGAGACGCAAGTCGCCTCCCAGAACGCGATCCTTGGTCGTTGGCGAGAGCAGGTCGATCGACACATCCGAGGATGAAACGTACTGAGTGGCATTCTTGCGGGCCAACGACTGGTGCGGAACGCCTGCAGCTGAGCACGAGCCCCAGTGCGCAGGAGTACCATACAGACGCCTGCAAGGTATCGTGCTTACCAGCACTGCTTGAGCGCTGTGCCTGGGTGTCCGTCCACCGCGCACAACGGACAAGATACCATCAGTGCTGCTGCGTGGCGGAGCGAAATCGCCCGTCAACAGACGCGCTCCGAGGTCGTTGGTTTCGGGTACCAAACGACTTGGAACTGTCACGGGACACGTGCGGCTTCCGATGAACCCCGCGCACAGCAGTTGATAACGCTCGCTCTTGTTGAAGGAGGAATCCGAGGCTGCTGCCGCGCTTCAGGCGACATAATTCGCGTGGATCTTTACAACTTGGCAAGCAGGATCGCGATACGCCCGCGTCGTCCCGAAGCGACACAGTGACCGCGACTAAGCTGCAGATGCCGCGACGTGTCCCTGTTCCTGTCTGCGAATGATATCGGTACTGGTCGCTACAAGCGGTCGTTGCAGTGCACTGCGGATGCAGACTCCCGTCGAATCGGATGCAGCCATCGCAATGCATGGCGAGCAGCAAACACTCGGGTGCGTGTTCAGGAGTCGCCAGGTGGCCGCTCCACCGCGCTCAGCGATACGGGGCATCTGCCTCGATAGCTCGGGCGAGCTCGGGCTCCCATCGATCGCCGTTTGAGAGAAGCTTCTCCTTGTTCCAGAGCAGCTCCTCGTGGGTTTCTACGGCGCTCTCGAGCGTAGGGGACTCCACAATTGCGTCGACGGGGCACGCTTCCTGACATAACCCACAGTAAATGCACTTGGAGCCGTCAATATCGTAGCGCGTTGTTCGCCGGGAGCCGTCTGGTCGGGGCTCTGCCTCGATGGTGATCGCCAGTGCCGGACACGCCGCGGAGCACAGACTGCAGGCGATGCAGCGCTCCTCGCCAGTTGGGTAACGTCGCAAGGCGTGCTCACCCCGAAACCTCGGTGAGACAGGAGTTTTTTCCTGGGGATAGTTGATGGTGTACATCGCTTTTGGGTCGAAGAATATGTCGAGCAGGTTCCCAAGGCCTCTCCAGAGCTCCGTCAGGAACAGCACTTGCGCTGGGCGATCCAGAAGGGACTCGAGCGACCGCTGCGCGCGCTCTGTTCCACCAGGGTTCAATTGCGTCGAGAACGAGTGCCGGAGAACGCGCTGCTCCCGCTGTTGCGTTAGACGGAGCTCCTGCCTGGTGCCCAGCAGACTCGCACTGACGCGTTGGCCAGCGTCCAGCACAGCTCGCGACGACCAGCTCCCAAAACAGCACCTCGACAAGCCGGTTTGCGGTATAGCGTAGACACTCTGAAGAAGAGAGCGTGTAAAGCGGTTCATTTCACCAAAAGTAAACGCCGTTCTAAAGTCGAACGTCGCCAGCGGTATACAGTAGTGGCGAAAAACCCGCCCTGGACGAGAAGGCTCCAACTGACGTGCAGACGCCTCTCGGCCTTTTTCGACCGGCCACTCACTACTGCTTCAAACTTTTTCTCATATGGTTCAATCTTGAGAGGTTGTCCAGTAAAATTCTGTCTTGTCTACTCTGGAGGTCTCGTCTCCAGCACCGCACATTTCCTTATATTGATAGCAGGATTAAAGTCACGATTCACGAACTCCATACGTTTCTTACTATCATTGGTTGTACTCACTAGT
>Ga0078972_1006568_pt1 | contig 27306 bp, 22 predicted proteins | sample YelNatPaOPGAMG01_FD_67568 | JGI IMG/M metagenome (GOLD analysis project Ga0078972, IMG submission 67568) | Hot spring thermophilic microbial communities from Obsidian Pool, Yellowstone National Park, USA - OP-RAMG-01 (SPADES assembly) (version 2) | ecosystem: Environmental > Aquatic > Thermal...
CGTCAAGTCCAGGCATCGACCATATATTACCGCAATCGATGAACATAGCACCTTCAAGCTTCCAAACCATACGGAAACGGTACTCAAGGTTTGCTTCTACCTTTATATCAGCTGTACGGTTAGGGAATCGCTCAGCGGGCTGGTAGTATGAACCAGGACCTAATGAACGTGCCTGCCATGCACGTATGCCATTAGCACCACCTGTAAAGAAACGCTTTTCAAATGGTAATGCTCTTGAATTGCCATAAGGATAACCTACCCCAACGTAAAACCGGTATGCGAATGAATTGTTCTCATCAACAACCTGATGGTATGTGAGATTTATATCGCTACGAACAAACTGCGAAAATTCGGTGTCGAAGAACGTATATGCCCCATTGGAGTTTTGTGGCCTTCCGCTCAACCTCGATATTGCTTCAAGGGTGTTTCCCGATAGTTCAAAATTAAATCGAATGTACGTGTAATTGCTTGTCTTTTTAACATTCTGATTACTGTAAACGAGGTTATAGCTCGATACTGTTACAATTTGGCTTATGTAACTGTACTTCAGGAAGGTGGTATCAATCTGCGCTTGAAATTCAGGACTAATCTTTTGAATTGAAATGGCGTTTAACTCAACAGGATTAAGGGTATGCGACATAAACCGGGAACTTTTCCATACATACCCGTACTGCAATCCGGCTATCATGCGGGTGTACTCAGGGCGGCGCTGGAAACTATACGAAGCGGTTAACTGGGTGCTGGGGGCATATTTATCAACCTTAACCCGCGAAGCATAAGGGCCAATGTACTTTGGGGTTGATAAACCCATTGACCCGCCAAGTTCAAGCGTATTGTTTAGGTTGATTTTTTGCTGGGCTGTTTCAACTAATCCACGGAACTTGACATCAAAAACCTCTGCGCCTTTGAATAAGTTTTTATGCTGATAGTTCAGCGTCCCTTCGGCACCAAGCGAACCAGTTGTGTTTGTACCTACCAATTCAACCTGATAGCTTTGCAAGGTATGAGGAACAAGCTGAATGTAGCAATCAATATAACCGAACTCCTCCGACACTGCTTTGGTTTCGATATCCGAGAAAACAACATTGCTATCCTGATGCTCAACGACAACTTCTTCCAAATCGATATTTACAAACTTGAAAAGCCTGATTTGACTTAAATTCTGCTGCGTTCTGTTGATTAAATCAATAGAATATATTTTGTTTGGCTTAATCTGATTGAACGACTCTATAACATCAAGCTTCACGCCCGGATTTTGATGATATACATAAAAGACGTTCTGATAGTTTATTGTATCAAGTTCGCCATTATCGCGATAAGTATTGAACTTAAACGGGTCGTAACTTGGGTAAATGTAGATATTTCGAAACTTGTATCGTTTAAAGCTAACGGGTTTTAGTTTGCCATTTTCATCGGCCCTAAGGGGGTTTTTAATGATAAGATTTAGGTCAACCCTATTGTTACTAAAGTTAGTATCGGCAGTAAAGGTTATGAAGTTTTTGCTAAAGGTGAAATAGCCATTGCGTTTTAGCATGGTTTCAAGTCGTTCCCTTTCGCTCTGAAGCAGGTCCACATCAAATAAATCGTTTTTATTGAAAAGTCGGTTTACAGTATCGGCCAAAACGAATTTACGGATCAACGTATCCTCAATAAAGTATCCAATATTTCTAATTTTATATGGCGATTTGGGATCGACAGAGTAAAAAACATCGGCCTTTTTACCATGTAACCAAACCGAATCGGTCACTAGGGCATTATAGTAACCCTTGCTCTGCAAGTAAAGCTTAATGTTTCGGGCACTTTCCTTTACGGCAGCACTATCGAAAAGCACAGGGTCCTCGCCTATTGTTCTTAGCCCTTTGTTTATCCATCCCATTTTTCGGGGATTCGATAAGCTATAAACCCTAAGATGAAATCGGAAACCCAAAATCTCCTTATTGGGTTTCTGCTTAATATAGGGTAATATATCTTCGGCTTTTACCTTTTTTGAGTTCGATTTAACCTCCACCCTGTTGAGCAAGTGCATGTTATCGGGCACATGCTTGGTAACGGAACAGCCTGCGACCAAAAGTATTAGGGATGATAAAAGTATAAACCTCATCGGCCAAATGCTATGTCGAATACCAAAAGCCTCAGGCATAATCAAATTTGAAGTTTTTTAAATTATACAAATGTAACGATATCAGCGATTTTTTTACCAATATTTACAGCATTAGTTTTTGAATTATGACCAAATTTATCAAATCCAGGGCCAAAATATTGTACTTTTCGGTTCTTTTATGTAAATCAAAATAATAATTCAAAAATGCTTTAATTTGTCAAAAAAAATAAGGTAAATGTTGACAAAAAATACCATTAAAAGGGTTAAATCGCTTCAACAGAAAAAGTTTAGGAATGAACTTGGGCTTTTTGTAGCCGAAGGGCAAAAGCTGGTTGAAGAACTCCTTAATAGTAAATTCGAAATTGTAGAGATTTTCCATACCGAACCATTAATAAACCCTAAAGTTAATTGCCCCGTAACCCTGATAAGTCAATCGGACATGGAACGTATAAGCGGACTTGTTACACCAAGTCCTGTGCTTGCAGTGGTTAAGTACCCTTCGTCTCCCTTGTCAGTTGACCCTTGTAATGAGTTAGTTCTTGCTCTCGATACCATTCAAGACCCGGGCAATATGGGAACAATAATCAGGTTAGCCGATTGGTTTGGAATCGACCATATTGTTTGTTCCCGAGGTTGCACCGATGCCTTTGCTCCCAAAGCCATTCAGGCAACCATGGGTGCTATAGCCCATGTAAAAATTCATTATACCGATTTGGTTGCCTGGCTGAAACAACAAAACAAATGCCCCATTGTTGGGGCATATATGGCTGGTGAAAACATCTACAGCTACAAAAAGGGACAAACTGGAATAATTGTAATGGGAAACGAAGGAAATGGTATTAGTCCTGAAGTTGATAAACTCATTACGCACCGCATTCACATTCCAACATTTGCCAAAGGGCGTAAAATAGTCGAATCGCTAAATGTAGCAATGGCCACGGCAATTATACTTTCGGAATTTATGGGACATTCAACTTCCTAAACCTATCTTCTTAGTAACGGCAGAAACCAGAGTAAAGCCAATATTATACATTTTCATTACCTTACGTACTGAGCAACTGCATCGGCAACAATGCTCCCATCAAGGGCCGACGAAACTATGCCTCCGGCATAGCCTGCTCCTTCGCCTGAAGGGAAAAGTCCATGAACTTGAATATGCTGAAGAGTATCGGGGTTGCGGGGTATGCGAATAGGCGATGATGTCCGCGATTCTACGCCAAGAATAACCGCCTCGTTAGTTAGGAATCCCTTCATCTTCCTTCCGAATGCCTTAAAGCCCTCCCTAAGGCGCATACCAATGTGGGCGGGCAGCCAAAGATGCATCTCCGACGAGTTTAAGCCCGGATGGTACGAGCATGGCGGAAGATTTGTGGAAAATCGCCCCTCAACAAAATCGGATAGGCGTTGGGCTGGGGCTTGTACCCCATAACCACCGTGTTGCTTAGCAAGGTGTTCCAGTTCTGCCTGAAACTCAAGCCCTGCAAAAACTCCATGCTGTGCATAATCCCCCAAATCGTCCAAACGAATTTCAACCACAATGCCAGAGTTTGCCCAACGGGAGTTGCGATTGGAAGGCGACATGCCGTTTACAACCACCTCATCGGTTCCGGTAGCCGCAGGGACAATAAAACCTCCAGGACACATGCAGAACGAGTAAACGCCCCTACGCTCCACCTGGTGTACTAACGAGTATGCAGCAGCAGGTAAGTATTCGCTCCGGGGAATACCATGGTACTGAATAGAATCGATTAGCACTTGCGGATGCTCTACCCTTACCCCCATGGCAAAAGGCTTGGCTTCCAAAGCAATGCCCTGGTTGTGTAGCATCTGGTATATATCGCGGGCCGAATGCCCTGTAGCAAGAATTACTGCTTTCCCATGTAAACCTTGCCCATCGGCAAGTTTAACACCAACAGCTCGCCCAGCTTCTATTACTAATTCCGAAACCCTACTGTTAAAAATAACCTCTCCTCCATGCTGAAGAATGGTTTCCCTAATTCGAGTAATGATTCCGGGTAACTTGTTAGTACCTATGTGGGGATGCGCCTCGTATAGTATGGCCGGATCGGCACCATGGTCAACCAGAGCATAAAGAATTCGCTTGAAATCTCCACGTTTCTTTGAACGGGTGTATAGTTTACCATCGGAAAATGTACCTGCACCACCCTCGCCAAAGGCATAGTTTGAATCGGGATTAAGTTGATGCTCGCGGTTTAACATAGCGATATCGCGTTTACGATCGCTTACCGATTTACCACGTTCAATTAAAATGGGCTTAAAGCCAAGTTCAATTAACCTTAGTGCTGCAAATAAACCGGCAGGCCCAGCCCCTACAATAATAATTGGTGTTGCATGCCGAACATCACGATAGCTGAAAACAGGCCGATCCTCGGTGACCTCTTCATCGCCAATAAACACTTTTACACCAAGGTTAACCAAAACCTTGCCCTTGCGGGCATCAATGGATTTTCGGGTGATATAGTAATGACCTATGGCATCGGTTGTTATGTCGAGCTTTCGGGCTATAGCCCTGAGGACTGCTGAATCATTTGCCGCCTCATCGGGCCTGAGAACAATAGATAATTCCTGTGGCATTGCAAAAAATTATGAATGCATAAACATAAATGAAGGTGAAAGGTTGAAAAACTACTCGAAATGGAACGAAACGATTAGAAACTTTGACCTTAAGCTACCTAAAGCGTCGTGGTACATTTTCCCCTCATCAACGTAATCGCCAGATAGCATGTTGAGTATTCCGGCTGACCATTTGATTTCGGCCGAAAACTTAAAGTACTGAAGGAAGAAATCGATACCAAAGCCAATCTCATAGTAGTAGTCGAACTTTTGTAACCTTAACAGAACACCCTTTTCCACTTTTAGGCGTTTGTATGCAGCCAAATCGACCCTTAAGTCGGTGCCAAGGTAAAGGTATGGCCGAACATTGCTGTTACGCTCCGAAAGAAATTTAATACCAACCGGTAAATCGATAAAGTTTGATTCCATCTTCATGGTTGTTGCCAGCGATACAGTGCTATCGGGTTCAACCCTGAAAAAATCAACATCGCGTTGGCCAAATGAGTAGCCAGGAAGAAAACGAAGATGAATATCGCGGGTTACACGTAGGTCGCCAATGGCATTTACGTTAAGGCCTGCTGAAATATGTGTTACCTCGGCAAAATACTTTGTTCCATCGGCATTGAACTGAGTGGTTCGGTTTTTTGCATCAAAGTCCATAACGTTAACGCCTATAGAGAAACCAAACCTAAGAGGTTTCCCTACATCGTAGTCGGGGTCATTAAGCAGGGTGGGTCGTTTGTATTGGCCAAACAAACTTCCAACCACCAGAAGGCAAAGTAACAGAAATACAACAAAACGTTTCAAGGCGAACTTAATAGTTTTAGTAACAAATAGTTTAAACGGTAAAAGGCCTTAAATATTATTGATTAATCTTTTTCGCAATATATAAGGTGGCTATTCCAAAGGTTTGACCCCTGATTTCCACATCATTAAATCCGCATGATTTCAGAATTTGAGCAAAAGTTTCACCCTGTGGGAATGTAAGCACCGACTCTGGGAGATAGGTATATGCCAGCCGATTGCCCGATACTTTACCTCCTATCCAAGGTAGAAATTTCAGAAAGTAAAATCGGTATAATGCATTAAAAGGCCAGTGGTGTGGCATTGAGAACTCAAGCACTGCCAATTCGCCACCAGGTTTAAGTACGCGACAAATCTCTTTCAGCCCCTGCGATAAATCCTCGAAATTACGAACTCCAAAAGCCACCATGGCTGCATTGAAATGATTATCGGCATAGGGAATGCACAAGGCCGAAGCCTTTTTTAATGCTATACGATTGTCAAGTTTACGCTTTTTCACCTTTACCATACCAATGGCAAGCATCGATTCAGAGATATCGATACCTACAACCTTAACGTAGGGTGAACTTTTAGCTAATGCCAAGGCAAGGTCGGCAGTACCGGTTGCCACATCCAAAACGTTTTGGGGGTTAGCACGCAGCAACCTTTTGACAAGGCGACGTCTCCAAAGCTTATCGATTCCAAGGCTAAGCAAATGGTTCAGAAAATCGTAACTTGGGGCAATGCTGTTGAACATAGCCGAAACGCTGCTGGTGCTTTTATCGACAATAGGTTTCTGATTGCTACCCATTTATCAACTGCTCAAGCGATGTGTCATAAACTTTTTTCAAATCGGCTACAAAGCCATACGATACATCATCAATTCGAATTTCGGACTTGGTAACATGGCCTAAAGTGGAAAATGGTACCTTGCTAGCCACCATAAAGTCGATAAATTGTGTTTCGCGCGAAGGAGATACAGAAACAACAATCCGTCCTTGGGCCTCACCGAATAGGAAGGCATCGGTTCGAATTTCAGCATCGGTAGTGATATCGAAGCCTAAATTGCGGGGCATGGCGCTTTCGAGAAGCGCAATGAAGAGACCGCCATCGGAAACATCGTGCGCCGATTGAATCAGGTTACGAGCAATAAGTTCCCGAACAACACGCTGCACCTCAAACTCCTCCTCAAGGTTAAAATATGGTGCAGGCGATGCCTTAATACCATGGTAGCTGTAAAGGTATTCGGACGAAGCAATGTCGTTCACCGATTTACCAATCAGGTAAATCATATGACCTTTCTCCTTGAAAGCAAGAGTTGTATGGTGATTCTTATTGTCAAGCAGGCCAATCATACCTATGGTTGGGGTAGGAAAAACAGCCTCTTCCTTGCCACCAATCGAGGCTTGGTTGTAAAAGCTAACATTACCACCGGTTACGGGAGTATCGAATTTTTCGCAGGCAGCACCCATTCCCTTAACGGCTTGTACAAATTGCCAGTAAACCTCAGGGTTATAAGGGTTTCCAAAGTTCAAGCAGTTAGTAATTGCCAAGGGCTTGGCCCCTGTACATGAGATATTTCGGGCCGCTTCAGATACAGCAATCATTGCTCCAATCATGGGGTCAGCCATAACGTATCGCGAATTGCAATCAACCGTCATCACCAGGGCCTTATTGGTTCCCTTAAGGTTATATACTCCAGCATCGGAAGGGAAGTTAGTGGTCATGTTTCCTGTGCCAATCATGGTATCGTATTGCTCGTAAACCCATCGCTTGCTGGCGATGTTGGGGTGAGCAACAAGGAACCGGGCTACTTCAATCAAATCGGTAGGCTCAGGCACCTTATTAATATCAAACTTTTTATATTCCTTGTAGTAGGCAGGCTCACGGTATTCCCGGTCATAAACCGGCGCACCCCCACCAAGCACTAATGATGATGCGGGAACCTTAGCGACAAGTTCGCCATGGTAGTGAAATTCTAGGGTATCGCCCTCAGTAACTTCACCTATAATGGCGTAACTGATATCCCACTTGTTGAGAACTGCCTCAACATCGGCCTCGCGACCCTTCTGAACCACCATGAGCATTCGCTCCTGTGACTCGGATAACAGGATTTCCCATGCCTCCATGTTTTTTTGCCTCAGAGGCACCTTATCCAAATCGATTCGCATGCCATGTCCACCCTTTTCGGACATTTCCGATGTTGAACAAATAATACCGGCAGCCCCCATATCCTGCATACCAACGAGTGCCCCTGTTCGAATTACCTCCAGGGTTGCCTCAAGCAGGATTTTCTCCTGAAACGGGTCACCTACCTGAATTGATGGAATATCCTCGGCTGAATCTTCGGTTATATTGGCCGAGGCAAATGTTGCCCCATGAATTCCATCCTTTCCGGTGGCTGAGCCAACAATGTAAACCGGATTTCCTTTTCCCTTTGAGGTAGCCGAAACAACCTTATCTTTCTCAACCAACCCAACCGACATGGCATTTACCAGAGGGTTCATGTTGAACGAATCGTCAAAGAAAACCTCACCGGCTAAAACCGGAATCCCAAAGGCGTTGCCATAATCGCCAATACCCTTCACTACACCTTTAATCAACCAACGGGTGCGATCCAGTTTAAGGTTGCCAAACCTAAGCGAGTTTAACTGAGCGATGGGACGGGCGCCCATGGTAAATATGTCGCGATTAATACCCCCCACACCGGTTGCTGCGCCTTGGTATGGCTCAACAGCGCAAGGGTGATTGTGCGACTCTATCTTAAAGGCGCAAGCCAAGCCATTGCCAATATCTACCAAACCTGCGTTCTCCGTTCCGGCCTCTGCCAGTATGGCGGAACCTTTACGGGGTAATGTTTTTAGCCACTTAATGGAATTCTTATACGATGCGTGCTCCGACCACATTACCGAGTAAATACTTAACTCAGTGAAGTTTGGGGTACGTCCTAAGTAGTTCTTAATCATTTCAAACTCTTCAGGAAGAAGCCCTAGCTCGCGGGCGGTTTCAACGGTAACTGTTCGGTTTGGCATAGCTTTCTTATTTTTCTACTTTATAAATTTCCTGCCAAAAATACGAACATTAACTCAAGTAACGTAAGCTGAAATCGAAAAAATAGCAGTTAAACATTTATTATCGATGTTTTACCAAAAAAGCTTTAAAAAACCTTAAGCCATTGTGCAATTCCAGACATAAACCCTAATTTTGAATTATAAATAGATTTCATTTCATTTACTTATAATATTGATACCATGAGAATTGCATTAATTACCGGAGCAACATCAGGTATTGGACGAGCCACTGCCGTTAGGCTTGCCATGGATGAGTTTAACCTAATTATTACCGGCCGGAGGCTTGAAAGGCTCGAGGAGCTAAAAAAAGAGATTGAGGTCAAGTACAAAAAAGACGTTCATATCCTGAACTTTGATATTAGGAAGTTAGATGAGGTAAACAATGCTATCGATTCGCTACCTGAACGCTGGCGTAAGATTGATGTATTGGTTAACAATGCAGGCTTGGCAGTTGGCCTAAACCATATTCAGGACGGAGTGATTGACGACTGGGAGCAAATGATTGATACCAATATTAAAGGTGTTCTCTACATCACCCGTAAGGTTGCCCCCATTATGATTGAACGAGGCAAAGGACATATTGTAAATATTGGTTCCATTGCCGGAACTCAGGTTTACGAAAACGGGAATGTTTACTGTGCCTCCAAGCATGCCATGCACGCACTATCGCAGGGAATGCGGCAGGATATGCTCAAGCACAACATCAAGGTTACCGAAATTCGTCCTGGTTTGCTCGAAACTGAATTTTCCATCGTTCGTTTTAAAGGCGATAGCGAGAAAGCCAAAAACACCTACGCAGGACTTACCCCGCTATTTGCCGAAGATATTGCCGATGCTATTCACTTTGTTCTTACTCGCCCACCGCATGTATGTATAAACGATTTAGAAGTGACCCCTGTGGCACAGGCAAACGCATACTATGTGAACCGTAACCTTTAATCGTTTTTTTAAATAAGTTACTCGATATGGGAATCTACTTGATAATGATTATCTTTTTCGTACTAAGTTTCATGGTATCCATGCAACTTAGATCGAAGTTTGCGCGCTACTCGCGCATAGCACTCCCCCGAGGGCTCACCGGTAAGGAGGTTGCAGAGCTAATGCTCCACAACCACGGCATTTACGATGTTAAGGTGATATCGGTTGATGGTGAGCTTACTGACCACTACAATCCGGCAAACAAAACCGTAAACCTCAGCCCCGATGTTTACCACGGGCGAAGCATTGCCGCAGCAGCCGTTGCAGCCCATGAATGTGGACATGCCATTCAGCATGCCCAAAGCTATGCGTTTTTACAGATGCGCTCGGCTCTTGTTCCAGTTGTGAGTGTTGCCTCACGCTGGGTTCAGTGGGTTCTGCTTGCGGGTGTAATTCTTCTCCAGACCATGCCAAGCATTTTGCTTATTGGTGTTATCATGCTCGGGTTAACAACCCTTTTCAGCATTATTACCCTCCCAGTTGAAATGGATGCCTCACGCAGAGCGCTTGCATGGCTCAACTCATCGGGATTAACCTATGGCGAGGGCGCTCTGTTCGCCCGCGATGCCCTTAAATGGGCTGCACTTACTTACGTTGTAGCAGCACTTGGCTCATTAGCTACACTATTATACTATATCGGCTTGCTGAATAGCAACGATGAGTAGCAATTAATGATACTAAACCATAATCATTTTTTTGGTTTTATATATTAACAGCGCCTTTAGGCGCTTTTTTCATATCTATAACCAACCTGCTAATGAATCACTGCTTAGGGATTATGTACTGTTAACCCTCTGTTATCAAATGAAATCAAGGAGTATATGATAATCACACTTGCAAGTATCGGAATTATCAATTAACTTAGATTCTTTTTTGAAATACAAAAAGGTATGGCTAAACTTACAAAAGAAGAATTGGAAAAAAGATTGAAGGAGTTTGGAAAATCAATGGGCTTTGAACTTGAAAACCAAAGATTCTATCAGTATTTGAGATTAAACATCGACATTGATTCCTTTTTTATTCTTAAGATTCTTAACAAGGATGAAATGATAGAGATAATTGATGACAAAAAAGCAATTGATGAGATATATATTCTACTTTCGGATATTGTAGATAAAAAATTAGCTTCCACTCCACCCTATCCGCCCTTGAGTAAAAACTAAATATCAATATAAAAACAAAAGGGGCTTTTCAGCCCCATTTTGTACCCTTAACCTAAAACCAAACCTAAACCTAACTCAAAAACCAAAAGCCTATGAGAAAACTTACTTATTTCTGTTTCTGATTACGCTGCAAAGATAAAACCCGCATTAGCTAATGCGGGTTAAAGGAATATTAAGTTAAGTTAAACAATGTTTTATCCGCCAAAATCGTCAAATGCAATCATCTCATCGGGTACGCCCAACTCGTAAAGCATCTTCTGAACAGCAGCATTCATAGCAGGAGGTCCGCAAAGGTAGTATTCAATATCCTCGGGAGCCTCGTGCTTAGATAGGTAGTTATCGAAGATAACCTGATGGATGAATCCAACATGTCCTGTCCAGTTGTCCTCCGGCTTTGGCTCGGAAAGGGCTATGGTAAACTTAAAGTTAGGAAATTCCTGTTCAATCTTACGGAAATGTTCCTCGTAGAATATTTCACGTTTCGAACGGGCGCCATACCAAAAAGTGGCCTTACGCTTAGTGCGCTTAGTTAGGAATTGATCGAAAATATGCGAACGCATGGGTGCCATACCCGCTCCACCGCCAATAAACATCATCTCATTATTAGTATCCTTAATGAAGAACTCACCGTAAGGGCCTGAAATCATAACCTTATCGCCGGGCTTACGGGAGAAAATGAAGCTTGAGCAAACCCCAGGGTTAACGTTCATAAAAGCATTCTTCTCTCTATCCCATGGTGGGGTAGCAATACGAACATTAAGCATGATAATATTATCCTCGGCAGGGTGGTTGGCCATAGAGTATGCACGGAAGGTTTCCTCGGTGTTCTTCATCTTCAAATCCCACATCCTATACCTATCCCATTCATCACGAAACTCGGGTTCTACAAATATATCTTTGGCAAAATCAACCTCAACCTTAGGCACGTCAATCTGTATGTAACCACCAGAGCGGAAGTGCAGCTTTTCGCCCTCGGGTAGTTTAACTACAAACTCCTTGATAAAAGTTGCCACATTGCGGTTCGACACCACTTCGCACTCCCACTTCTTAATACCCAAAACCTCTTCGGGTACTTCAATTTTTAGATCCTCCCTGATCTTTACCTGACAACCCAAACGCCAGTGGTCATTTTGCTGTTTGCGGGTAAAAAATCCAACTTCGGTTGGTAAAATACTGCCACCGCCCTCCAGCACTCTACACCTACACATACCACAGGTTCCTCCACCACCACAAGCCGAAGGCAGAAAAACACCATTATTAGATAAAGTGGAAAGAATGGTTCCCCCCGGATCAACCTCAAGGGTACGCTCATCGTTAATCAACAATTTTACCTTTCCCTGGGGAGTAAGTTTGGTTTTGGCATAAAGCAGAATCGCAACCAGCAATAAAATGATAAGCAGGAAGACTGCTATTGCTGTAATTATAATGGTTCCATTTCCTGAAAGTACTATCATGGTTAAAGTAATTTACAAATTCTACAATTTGATGCCCATAAAGGTCATGAATGCAATACCCATTAAACCTGTAAGAATGAACGCAATACCCAAACCGCGTAAGGGTTTTGGAATATCAGAATACTTCAACTTTTCACGAATGGCAGCCATGCTGACTATGGCTAATGCCCAACCAATACCCGAGCCAACACCAAACACAGTGGCTTCGGCAAGGGTTTCGTACTCACGTTCCTGCATGAAAAGTGAACCGCCAAGGATTGCACAGTTAACAGCAATAAGAGGAAGAAATATACCCAGCGAGTTATAAAGAGCGGGTGAAAACTTTTCAACTATCATCTCCACCAGTTGCACCATCGATGCAATAACTGCAATGAACATGATGAACGACAGGAAGCTAAGGTCGAGTGAGGCAAAGCTGGGATCGAGCCAGCTGAGTGCACCGGGTAGTAGCAGGTACTTATTCATTAAGAAGTTTACGGGCACGGTAATAGCCATAACAAACACCACAGCTATTCCAAGCCCCATCGATGTCTTTACGGTTTTGGATACTGCCAAAAACGAGCACATTCCCAGAAAGTACGCAAAAACCATATTGTCGATAAAAATCGACTTGACAAATATGTTAATCAGATGTTCCATAACTTAATTCTTTTAAGGGTTACTCCTCAATGAGCTTACGATTTCGGCTTCGCTGTATCCAGATAATAATACCAACGGTAATTAATGCCATGGGTGGCAGAATCATCATACCATTGTTCTCGTAAAACCCACCATTTTTGATGTACCATTCTACAGGTATAACCCTGTATCCAAAAAGAGTGCCTGAACCAAGCAGCTCACGGAAAAAGGCAACAATAACCAGAATTAAACCGTATCCCAGTCCGTTACCTATACCATCGAGGAACGATGGCCAAGGCTTATTGCCCAGTGCAAATGCCTCAAGGCGCCCCATGATGATACAGTTGGTAATAATTAACCCTACAAACACCGAAAGTTGCTTGCTTACATCGTAAACATAAGCTTTCAGAATCTGATCGACCAGTATTACCAGCGCAGCAATTACAACCAGCTGAACAATGATACGAATGCGGTTAGGTATGGAATTCCGGATTAGCGAAATAATCAGGTTTGAAAAAGCTGTTACTACCGTTACTGAAATGGCCATTACTATGGCAGGTTTAAGCTTAACAGTAACAGCCAGAGCCGAGCAGATACCTAGAACTAAAACAGTAACAGGGTTTTTAGAATCTATTGGCTCGGTAAGTAGTTTTATGTTTTTGGGCGAGAACCAGGGTTCTCTTTCCTTAACCTCACTCATGGCTTATGTTGTTTTTTACTTTGACAAAATAATTTTGGTAAGCAGATAGGCAATCGAAAAGCATGCTTTCGAGCCCTTTGCTGGTAATTGTACCCCCTGATATGGCATCAACACCATGGGGATCGTTTGGTGTAGCACCCCCTTTTACCACTTTTACCGAGGTGAAAGCTAAAATGCTATCGCCCTGGAAAATTGATTTTCCCTTAAACTGCTGTTGGAACTCTGTTGTTGAAATTTCAGCGCCTAAACCTGGAGTTTCACCTTGATGACCAAAAGTGGCACCGTAAATGGTGTTCAAATCATCATTTAAAGCAATGTAGCCCCAAATTGGGCCCCATAGCCCACGACCACGAAGCGGAATGATATACTTTACGCTTCCATCATCGAGTTTTGCCTTATAAACCGGAAGGTTGCGCTGCTCTATGGGTTTCGATATTTCAACCTTCATATCAATGTTAAAAGCAACTAACCCTGTTATGGTGTCGCCCTTTGAGTTGACAACTACCTGCTCAGGAATATACTTATTGAAGTTTTCGGATACAAAGGCATGTTTATTTGAGGCTTGTTCAATGCCATCGGCCTTGCCTATGGAACGAAGAATATCGATTTTCTTTTCGGTTTCTATATTCTTGGTTTGTGCAGGTTTTAGCGCTGTTGAAGCTATTGCCAGCAGCATGGCAACAAGAATTACCATTGTTGATGAGTAAATAATGGTATAGGTATTGCTGTTGCGATCCATGCTTTTTATCTTATCCAGTAAATTCATAGCTTAGCAATGTTTAAACGTTAGCAACCTTTTTGGCGCGTTTCATTCTCCGACGAATGTTGGCTTCCACCACGTAATAATCAATCAGTGGTGCAAAAGCGTTCATAAGAAGGATGGAAAGCATCATCCCCTCAGGGTATGCGGGGTTAAGCACCCTAACCAGTAATGCCATGAAACCCACAAGAAAACCATAAATCCATTTTCCTTTTTCGGTTTGCGAGGCACTTACAGGATCGGTAGCCATAAACACTGCCCCAAAAGCAAAACCACCCATAATCAGATGCTGCCATGCAGGGATTTCCATGTAGGGGTTAACGGCAAAAGTGTTAAACAAAAGCCCAGCTACAAGTCCACCCCCAAATACCGAAACCATAATTTTCCAACTACCAATGCCGGTAATAACTAAAATGGCAGCACCAATAAGTATGGCTAACGTTGATGTTTCTCCAACCGATCCCGGAATGAAACCCATGAACATATCGTATGCCGATGGCATCTGATCGATTTGGTAAGCCGCGGCTTTGGCAAGGGGCGTAGCTCCCGAAAAACCATCAATTACTCCTTGTCCCTTAGTCAGCCCGGCAATCCAAACCTTATCGCCCGACATGTGGGAAGGATAGGCAAAGAAGAGAAATGCCCTTGCCAGCAAAGCCGGATTGAACACATTGTAGCCCGTACCCCCAAACACCTCCTTGCCTATAACAACAGCAAAGGCAACAGCAATGGCAAGCATCCATAGGGGAACATCAACCGGCATGATAAGGGGAATTAGCAAACCGCTAACCAGGAATCCCTCGTTAACCTCGTGCCCACGAAACTGTGCAAAAGCAAATTCAATGGAAAGCCCAACACCGTAACTTACTACAATCAAGGGCAATACCTTAATAAAACCATACCAGAATGTTTGCCAGAAACTCCAAGTTGCTCCAATGGAAAGGGCATGCTGATAACCAACATTCCACATGCCAAATAACATTGCGGGCATTAAAGCGATAATCACAATGGACATGGTACGCTTCAAATCGAGGGAATCGCGTATATGACTACCCTTGGTAGTAACCGTATCGGGCACAAACAGAAAAGTTTCAAACGCATCGAAGGTTGAGTGAAACATCTCAAACCTTCCACCTTTCTGAAAGTGCGGTTTAATCTTATTCAGATAATTTCGTAGCGCTTTCATTACAAATATGTTATTATTAACTTAACTCCTTAATCATGGTTTCAATACCCTTGCGAAGTATGGCTTGCACCTCGGTTTTAGAGGGGCAAACGTACTCACAAAGTGCCATATCTTCCTCAACAACCTCGTAAATTCCAAGTTGCTCCATTCTATCAATATCGTTTGCCAGTATGGCTTTAATTAGATACATAGGATAAATATCCATTGGCATTACCTTCTCGTACTGTCCGGTAACCACCATTGCTCGATGCCCGCCATGCATGTTGGTATCGAGGGTAAAACGCTTACTGGGTATCAATTTCGACAGAAAAGCACGCGATGCACTATGCTTGTCTAGGCCTGGAGCAATCCAACCAAAGAACTCATGTTTATTCCCTTCGGGAATAACGGTTACCATATTGTCGTAAAATCCCAAGTAACCCAACTTATCGACACGGGTTCCGGTAAGAACATTACCGCTGATAATGCGAACCTGAGCTTGGCTATTGATATTATCCTTGATTATACTTTCAATACTTGCACCGGAAATCAACTTGTAGAATCTGGGTTTAAGCACCTCGGAACCGGCAAGGGCTATTACCTTGGTAGCATCGTAAACACCTTTAAGGAAAAGACGTCCAATAATGATGACATCCAGCGGGTTAACAACCCAAACCACTTCTCCCTTATTTATTGGGTCGATATGGTGAATATGAACGCCAACATTGCCGGCAGGATGAGGACCTGTAAAATAGTGATGTTCCACTCCATTTGCATTAGCAAAAGCTTTAGCAGGGGGAAAATCGGCGCTTAAACCCAAATGTACCTTCCCAGGTGTAAGCTTACGAAGTACATCTACACCTACCTGAAAACTCTCCTCCTCGCCCTGAACAGCAAAATCCAAATCGGGCGCAAGGGGTGAGGTATCGAAACAGGAAATAAAAATTGACTTTGGCGTTTCGGACGGATTGGCAACTATTCCAAATGGCCGCTGCTTGATGTATGGCCAAACACCAGCTTTGAGGAGCCTTGCAATAACCTCTTCGCGGGTAAGCGCCTCGGGCAATGCTGGGCCAAAATTTTCGTAAACATTATCGCCGCCATCGGCCTTAACAACCACTTCAAGAATTACTCTGCGCTCTCCACGCCTTACATCAACCACCTCACCACTGACAGGCGAAGGATATACAACCTCGGGTCGATACTTGTCGTGAAACAATGGCGAACCAGCCTTAACCTTATCGCCAACCGCAACATTGAGCTTAGGCACAAGCCCAGGAAAATCGGTAGGCTTCACCCCGTAAGTCTCAGCTTTATCGAGGCGCACCAGCACCTTCTCAGCTGAACCCTTTAATGGGATATTCAATCCACGTTTGATTTTAATTGATTTAGACATTATGAAAATGTTTTTGCTAAAACAAATTTAAGGAATTTTGAACTCCTGTTTAAAATAACTCAGCCACAAATGTAGTATCTTTGGTAACACGTTAACAAAAAAATTTATTGATGTATATCAAATTTATCAGATATATGCATATTAATATATCTATATATCTTTTAAGCATCTTACTTAGCTATTTTTGTTACTCAAATAACAGAAATGGAGCTGGAATTGTTCTCCAAGATCAAAAAAAAATGTCGAATTACTGGGAATCGTATATAAAATCAGTTAAGGCGTATAAAAGCGGATTTGAACTTAACCAACCATCTATTGAGTTAAGCACCGACGAAACCATAACCTTTGAATTCGACGACCTCTCAGAAACTATCGAGCAATTTGAGTATACCGTTATACACTGTGACTACAACTGGCAACCCTCAAACATGGTATTTATGGAATATGCCAATGGTTTTGAATTCAACCCATTATACGATTACCGGTATTCATCGGGCACCTTGGTGCAGTATAGGCACTACTCCCTTACAATTCCCAATAGCAACTTAACGTTAAAGCTATCGGGTAATTACATTCTCCGGGTTGTAAAACAAAGCAATAGGCAGGAAATAGTCCTTCAACAGCAGTTTAGGGTTTATGAACCCTTAGTAAAAATTGATGCCTTTATCCGCCAACCCGTAGAACCTTATATGCAACGCACACACCAGCAATTGGAATTAACTGTAAACACTGCTCCGCTTGGCAAAATAGACCCTAACACCGATATTGCGATACTGGCTAACCAAAATAGCCAAACTTACAATGAGTTGATTTTTAAAAATCCTCAGTTCACCGATGGCACCAGGTTAATTTACCATACCTCAACGTCTCCCCTATTTGAAGGCGGAAATGAGTTTAGACAGCTAAATATTAAATCGTTTCACTATCAAACCCCTGAGCTTAAAGACATAAAACAATACGATGGGGTTTACCATACTTTACTGGCAACCGATAAAAAAGTTAAAAGCTACCGGTACACTGAAAGTAGGGATATTAACGGAAAGTACCTTGTAAAGTGCGATGATGTAAACGACAGCCCCACTGAAGCCGACTACACATGGGTTTACTTTACCCTCAATAACGATGTTCAGTTTGATGGTGATATATACCTATTTGGTGAGCTAACCGGTTGGGAGCTAAACCCGAACTATAAGATGAGTTTTAACCCACAAAGTGGGAACTATGAACTAAAACTGCTATTGAAACAGGGCTATTATAATTACAAGTATGTTTTTGTTGCCCAAACATCACCATCGCCCGATTTTAATCGGATTGAGGCAAACTTCTACGAAACCGAAAATACCTATAATATCTATGTTTACTACCGATCACAAGGATTAAAATACTGGCGTTTGGTTGGTTTACAAGGTGTAAATAGCCGATATAAATGATTAAAGGCATTGCTATTCTTTAATACTCATTCTGCATTATATACTTCATTACTTGCATTTTATACGATTAAACCAGTTGTTTGTCGACAACCGTTGACATTGATTTACCATAACTTTAACTTGCCCTTGCTTTTAAAAAACAATTATTAACCAACCAAACCTAAACGCTATGAGAAACAAGTTTTTAAAATTTGCCTTGTTGGCAATTTTTGCTGCTGTAATGGCAGTTAGCTGTTCTAAAGATGACGACCAACTCATCCAAAAACCCAATGAAAGTCAATGGACTGTTCGTCCCGATTTTGCAACACTCGATACCCGCCCGCAAGAAGTTATCGAACAATTCACCCTAACCGAAAAGGATGCCGATCTGGTTAAGGTAGATGAAACCACCCCGAAGGGTGCAAAGTACGCCTTGGTTATTGGAATTTCCGATTACTCTGGAACCCAGTACGACCTTCAATACTGCGACGATGATGCAACCGATTGGAAGAACAGACTTGAAATGGAAGGCTACTCTGTTACAATACTGCTTGACCGCAATGCTACCTCAGCCAACATCCAATCGGCCATTAACAGTTTGGTGAGCAAAGCAGCTGCCGGTACCGAAATTGCTTTTTGCTACTCGGGGCATGGAAGCAATGGTAATATTGTTACCACTGACCTTTACTACATAAGCAGTTCATGGTTCAAAACCAAATTCTCCACTGCCAAGAGCACCAAGATGATGTTCTGTTTTGATGCCTGCCAAATTGGCGCCATGAAAACTGCATTGAATGCAACCGGAAGAGTTGTTGCTGTGGCCTCAAGCACATCAACCTACTCCTACGACGGCGATGCCAGCATGAAGAATGGTGTGTTTACCTACTACCAAATGTATGGATTTGACTACAAAGGATACACTTATCTTGAGCCCGACTGCAGCTATGCCTGCACCCAAATGAAGGCATGGGCATCGGCAAGGGGATTAACTGCTGCTCCATCGTACGCTGATTCTTATTCAGGCTATTTTGACCTATAAGATAAACCAGTACCAAATGACATGAGCCGGACTACAATCCGGCTCATTTTTTTCAACAGTAATAGCTCAAATCACAATACCTTCAATAAATCCCTCGTTGTTTAACTTTTCAAGTTTCACATCAACAACCTTTCCCGCAAGGTTTTTGTTGAATGGAATGCCTACCTTTATATAATTATCGGTAAACCCGAACATGAAATCACCTTTGCGAGTCGATTCAATCAATACTCGACGGGTTTGACCAATGTGCTTTATGTAGAACTCCTTATGCAATTTATCAGATAATTCCGTTAAAAGAGAAACACGTTGCCTAACCACCTTAGGATTTACTTTACCCTCAAATTCAGCAGCAGGGGTATTGGGTCTTTCTGAGTATGGGAATATATGTAGGAACGAAGGCTTTACCTGTTCAATAAAACGGTAAGCATCGGCAAAATCGTCGTCGGTTTCGCCCGGAAAGCCAACAATTACATCTACACCGAAAAAGGTATCGGGCATTCGGTTTCGGATTAACTCGATGCGTTCAGCAAAAAGTTCGCGACGGTAGCGCCTGCGCATAAGCGCAAGGATGCGGTTTGATCCCGATTGCAGGGGTATATGAAAATGAGGAAGGAACTTAGCCGATTGCGCAACAAAATCAACAATTTCAGGGGTAATAAGATTGGGCTCAATGGACGAAATTCGGTAACGCTCAATTCCCTCTACCCTATCGAGCTGTTGAATTAGCTCCAAAAAAGTTTCACCAGTGGATTTGCCAAAGTCTCCGGTGTTAACCCCTGTAAGTATGACCTCCTTAACGTTTTGCCGGGCAATGGCTTGAGCCTGTTCCACTATTTGACTAATTGGCATGTTACGACTCTTGCCACGGGCAAGAGGTATTGTGCAGTAGCTGCAATGGTAATCGCATCCATCCTGAACTTTCAGGAACGAACGGGTACGGTCGCCCGATGAGTATGCCGGGAAAAAATCGTTTACTACATCGATATCACAGCTATAAATCTTAACCTGCGATTTTCTACTTCCGTTTCCAATCAGGTGAGGCAGGTTAAACTTATCGGCTGTGCCCAGCACTAAATCAACTCCTTCAATTTGGGCAATCTCATCGGGTTTAAGTTGCGCATAGCAACCCACCACGGCCACCATTGCATCGGGCGATTTGGCGGTGAACTTACGGATTGCCTGACGGCACTTTTTATCGGCATGCTCGGTCACGGAGCAGGTATTAATTACATACACGTCGGCCTCCGAATCGGGCGAAACACGCTCATATCCCATTTCGGCAAACTGACGGGCAATAGTAGATGTTTCGGAAAAATTCAACTTACAACCCAAAGTGTAAAAAGCTACACGTTTCCTCCCTTGGCTCATTGCAAAAATTTTTGCAAAGGTAACAAATGAAAACCATTAAGGTTTACACCTATTGAATATAAGAATGTAACAACCAGGGCTATTGTTGCATCGTAAGGTTCTGCTTGTAATCGGTGTATAGCGTTCGAATAATACCGTCGGAAATACCAATTGTAGGAACAATTACCTCCTTTGCACCCGACCACTTCATTACCTTGAGGAAGATTTTTGTCGCCGGTATAATAACATCTGCACGGTCAGGATTTAAGCTGAGGAGCTTTATTCTATCCTCAACCGAGAAGCTGTTCAAAAATTCGTAAAGATTTTTCACTTCCTTTTGGTATAACGGCTCTCCTATTGGTTTACGTGCAAGCTTGTAAAGCTTATTGATATTACCACCTGACCCAATAATTTTGGGTTGATCCTTTTTTTGGACAATACCTTTAATCCAATCGCGAACCTGATCGAAATCAGGTTTTCCAATCATACCCTTAAGAATACGTAAAGTTCCGATGTTAAATGAGTTTGAGGCTTTAATCCCACCTTTTTCAAAAACAGTAATCTCGGTGCTACCACCGCCAACATCAACATATATATATGGTATATCGTGGTCGAGCATCTCAGCAATTCCATTGGCGTAGATGATCTCGGCCTCGCGAGAGCCATCAATTACCTCAATATTTATGTTGGCTTGCTGTTTAACCATTTCGACAAGTTCAGGGGCATTGCTGCTCGATCGCATTGCCGATGTGGCGCATGCCCTGTAAGCAACCACATCCTGAGCCTCCATAAGGTTTTTAAAGGCAATCATGGTTTTGAGCAATTTCTGTGCCCTTGGCTCACTGATGTAACCAATAGAAAAGGCATCCTCACCTAACCTAATGGGAACTCGAACCAGCGACGATTTGCTAAAAACAACTGTTTCGCCATCCTCTACCACGTTGGTAAGCAGCAAACGTGCGGCGTTTGAACCAATGTCAATTGCTGCAAATTTTAATATCTTCATTTTCACTCTCCGTAATTCAGTTTTTCGATATATTGATAGTACCTATAGAGTTCCATTTGTGAACGAAATTCTGGTTCATCCACCTTGCGGGGCTTAAACTCGTTACAACCTCCCTGGTTAACCAAACGTGCTTTCACATTATCGCGTAGTGCAAAGTCAACCACTGTTTTCATTTCCTCAATAAGTGACTTGCTGTAAATAGGGGTTGCTACCTCAACTCGGTAGTCCAGGTTACGTGTCATCCAATCGGCCGATGAGATGAAACAAACCTCATTGCCTCCATTGGCAAAGATGAAAATGCGTGAGTGCTCCAAAAACCTATCAACAATTCCATAAACCTCAATATTTTCGCTTATCCCCTTTACCCCTGGTACAAGAGCACAGGTTCCTCTAACCACAAGTTTTATTTTTACACCCGCCTTGCTGGCTTGATAGAGTTTCCTTATCATTTCCTCATCAACCAGGTTGTTGATCTTTCCGTACAGGTAGGCAGGCAATCCTTTAGCCGCATTATCTATCTCCGTATCAATCAATGAGTATAAACGCCGACGCATGTTGAATGGGGCGACAAGCAGGTGCTTGTAAGTAAATGTCTTGTAGTTCGTTTCCAGGAAGGTAAATACTTTTAGTATCTCTGAAGTAATTCTGGGGTCGGCAGTGAAAAGGTTCACATCGGTATAAACGTTTGCATTTCCCTCATGAAAATTACCAGTACTTACCACTGCATACTTGCGCTCTTTGTTCTTTTCCTGCCGGGTGATAAGAGTCATTTTACTATGCACTTTCAAACCGGGTACCCCGAATATAACGTTAACACCGGCTTCCTGCATCTGTTTTGACCAATAAATATTGGCATTCTCATCAAAACGGGCACGTAACTCTACAATAGCCGTAACCTTTTTACCATTTTGTGCCGCATTAATCAATGAATGAACAACCCGCGACTCCGTGGCAACCCTATATAAGGTGATATGGATTGATTTAACAAATGGGTCAATGGCTGCCTCGCGCAGCAAGCGAATGTAATACTGAAAGCTATGAAACGGGTAGTGAAGTGTAAAATCGTGATCGGACATGACATCCAAAATGCGCATAGCATCATCTAATTCCTTTTTGCTAACCGGTTCAAGGGGTAAATTTATAAGGTGATTCCGGCCCAAACTTGGGAAACGAATGAAATCCTTAAAGTTATGGTAACGACCACCGGGTATAACATAGTCGTCCTCGTCCAGGTTGAGTCCCTTCTCAATGAACTTAAGCAAATCGATAGGGATTTTCTCATCGTATACAAGCCTTACAGGCTCGCCACGCTTTCTGTTTTTAACCCCTTTTGAAATTTTTTCCAGCAAGCTCTCCGAGATATCGTTATCAACGTCGAGTTCGGCATCACGAGTAATCTTTATAGTGTAAGCCTCAAAGGTGTCGAAAGGTAATATTCTGAATACCTTAGACAGGCAAAGCCTTATCACATCATCGAGCAAAATAATGAAGCTTTTCTCCCCTTCGTTTGGTAGAATGATGAAACGGGGAACGAATCTCGAGGGTATTTCAATAAGCGCAAACTCCTTGGGGTTTTGTTTTTGGCTATTGGTTAACTTGACTGCAAAATAAATAGACTGGTCAATCAATTCAGGGAATTTATTATTTCGCTTTAAAATGACTGGTGCAACAAACTCCGAGATGTGTTCGTCGAAGTAATTATTGAGATAGTCAATTTGCCTCTCCGTTAATTGTGTTTCGTTAATGAGGTAGATGTTCTCCTTTTTCAACTCATCAATTATATTCTGAAAAGCGCTATCGAACTTTTTCTGGTAATCGATGACTAAGCGCTGAATTTTCTCAAGGATTTTACGGGGATTATCGCCCATAAACTTTTTAGCACCTTTTTCATCCACCAGTAAACGGCGCAAGGTGGCAACCCTCACACGGAAGAATTCGTCAAGGTTATTTGAAAAAATTCCAAGGAAACGTAAGCGTTCAATTAACGGTACTGATGGATTTTCGGCTTCTTGTAATACTCTGCCATTAAATGCCAACCAACTTAACTCTCGGTTAACTAAAGGTATTTTTTTGGGTGCCATGTAAATCAAATATTTCGGGCAATATTAAATCATTAACCCTTATCTGGTTAAACGCATATGTTAAGAAATTGTTAAGCCTACCAGTTGAAACTCCGAAAAACAGAACTTACTTTCTCGGCCGAAAGTTCGCTCCACCGGTTAATATTAAACTCTACTCCAACAAGCCCTGATGTAGGAAGTTCATGGATACGATCGGCTACAAATCTATTTACAAGGTAAGTCAAAGTTGGGTTATGCCCAACCACCATTACACACTGATGAACATCGGAAAGCGACTTTATCATTTCCAGTAACTCCCCTTCATCGGCTTGGTAAACCAATGGCTCTATCCGGATTTTATCGTGCGAGAACCCAATTGTTTCGGCAAAAAGAATTGCTGTATGTACCGCACGGTTAGCAGAACTAGTAATAATTAGATCTAACCCTTGCACCTTCGGTGCAAAACTTCGTGCGGTGTTTACAATGTCGCTAATGCCCTTTGCCTTCAAGGCCCTGTCCTTATCGCTTTTATCGGCCTCAGCCCACGACGATTTGGCGTGTCGGAGTATGAGCAATGTTTTTGCCATTTGTAAATCGATTTTGGTTAAAGCAAATCACTAGCCAACTCGGCCAAGTAACTCCGTTCACCCTTAACGAGATTTATATGAGCAAATATTTCCTGACCATGCATTCTATCGCTTAGGTAAGTTAACCCATTCGACTTCATGTCGAGGTAAGGGTGGTCAATTTGATGGATGTCGCCAGTAAATACAAACTTAGTTCCCTCTCCAGCACGGGTTATAATGGTTTTAATCTCGTGGGGGGTTAGGTTTTGAGCTTCATCAACTATAAAAAATACATTCGATAAGCTCCTTCCTCTAATGTACGCCAAAGGTGTAATTACCAATTTATCGGTTCGTTGCATCTCTTCAATATGCATGTAATCTTTACTTGTAGGTTTAAACCTGTTTTTAATTACACCTAGGTTATCGAAAAGGGGCTGCATGTAAGGCCCAATTTTTTCGTCAACATCACCGGGTAAAAAGCCAATATCCTTGTTTGAAAGGGCAACAATAGGACGAGCCAAGAGTATTTGATCGAATTGATCTTCTTGCTGTAATGCAGCAGCCAAAGCCAACAGCGTTTTACCTGTTCCTGCCTTCCCGGTAAGAGCAACCAGTTGAATTTCGGGGCGCAACAAAGCATCGAGTGCAAATGTCTGCTCTGCATTTCGGGGCTCTATTCCATATGCTTTAACCTTCTCCACACGATCAAGAGTATCGGTTGCCTTATCGTAATGGGCAAGGGCACTGGATTTATTACCTTTTAAAATAAAATACTGATTGGCGTATGGCTTCAACTTCAAATCCTTGGCAACAAGTTTCTCATCGGAATTGTACAGTTTTTGAACTAAACCATCATCAACCTTTTCGATAACCTCTATTTCTTTTTTCAGGCTATCAATATCTTCCACTTTATCGTTTAGGTAATCCTGAGCAACAATTCCCAGCGATTTTGCCTTCATCCTCAGGTTAATATCTTTGGTGACAAGGATTACTGGGCGCTCGGGATGTTGCTTAACCAAATGCATGGTTATTGCCAAAATTCTATTATCGGGGGTGAACTCAGCAAACGACTCCTTCATTTCGGGGGGCATAGGTTTTCCGGTTTCAATTCTTAACTTTCCTAAGTTCTTACCCAAGGGCAACCCACCGTTAAAAAGTTTATCGCCAGCAATTTTATCTAATTCCCGAACAAATTCGCGTGCATGGTAATTGATAAGTTCGTTTCCTTTTTTAAACTTGTCGAGTTCTTCAAGAACCACTATGGGGATAACAATATCGTTGTCCTGAAACTTATACAAACACTGAAAATCGTGAAGAATTACATTGGTATCAATCACGAAGATTTTGTTTACTTTACTCTTTGCCATAGCTTTGTGATTTAAAATTCATCTAAATATATGAAAAACTGAGCCAAAACAACCACTTGCACCTTAAATATTTGTTAACCGTTAGCTAATAAGTTTTGAGCAATAAAAATCACTAAACTTGCACCAAAAACAAATTGAAATGACCTACCAGGAAGCCCTTGATTATATCTACTCGCAATTACCTATGTTTCATAGGATTGGCAAAGCTGCGTATAAAGCGGATTTAGGTAACACCCTCAAACTAGATGAGTATTTTGGGCACCCACATCGAACCTTCAAAACCATTCATGTAGCAGGAACAAATGGTAAAGGAAGCACATCGCACATGCTTGCAGCCGTATTGCAAAAAGCAGGATACCGGGTTGGGTTATACACCTCGCCTCATCTCAAAGATTTCCGTGAGCGAATTAGGGTTAATGGCGAAATGATACCCGAAAGTGAAGTCACCTCTTTTGTTTGCAAGCATAAAGACTTCTTTAACCAAATCAAGCCTTCGTTTTTCGAGATGACTGTTGCATTGGCTTTCGATTACTTTGCCCGCATGAATCTCGATATTGCCGTTATTGAGGTTGGGCTCGGGGGTCGACTCGATTCAACAAACATTATTAACCCTATACTCAGTGTAATCACAAACATAGCCTTGGATCATACCGATTTGCTTGGCGATACATTGCAAAAAATTGCCGCTGAAAAAGCAGGTATTATAAAACCAAATACACCGGTTGTGATAAGTCAGTACCAGCCTGAAATTGAAGAAATCTTTATTACTAAAGCAAAAGAACAGAATTCACCCATATTTTTTGCCGGCAAGGATATAGTAATTAGTGAACAGAGCATTTCTGACAATATGCAGTTTTTTAAACTAATTGAAGGCGATAAAGAAATTAATATTGAACTCGATTTGTTAGGTATTTATCAGCGTAACAATCTTCCAGGTGTTATTAAGGCTATTGAATTGCTAAAAGTTAACAACTTTACAATAGCTGATAGCACAATTACCGATGGTCTTAAGAATGTTCAATCGTTAACTGGTCTTATGGGCCGTTGGCAAAAAATTTCAGAAAACCCTCTTATTTATTGCGATACAGGCCATAACGTTGATGGAATCCAGCATGTTGTTGACCAAATAAACCGTACACCACATAATAAATTACACATGGTTATTGGTGCTGTCGCCGATAAAAACATAGATGGGATGCTGGCGCTCCTACCCAAATCTGCTACCTATTACTTTACCCAGGCCGCAATACCAAGGGCTTTAAAACATGAGGAATTAAAGGAAAGAGCAATGTTACATGGATTGAAAGGAAACTCCTACCCTAGCGTTGCAATGGCTTTAAGCGCAGCAAAAGAAGCAGCCCATCCAAATGACTTAATTTTTATTGGAGGAAGCACTTTTGTGGTTGCTGAAGTGGTATAATTATTTATGCTGATTATCAATAGAATCAAATAATTCAAAACATTTTCTTGAATTTTTTTCAAAAAATATTTTGAAGATTTCAAACTTTCGTATACTTTTGCATCGCATTTCCAACGGGGAATGACGAATTAAAAACACCAAATTTTGGGAGCTTAGCTCAGCTGGTTCAGAGCATCCCGCTACGGCGGGAGGGTCACAGGCTGAGATGAAATTTTGGGAGCTTAGCTCAGCTGGTTCAGAGCATCCCGCTACGGCGGGAGGGTCACAGGCTGAGATGAAATTTTGGGAGCTTAGCTCAGCTGGTTCAGAGCATCCCGCTACGGCGGGAG
>Ga0078972_1006569_pt1 | contig 27306 bp, 26 predicted proteins | sample YelNatPaOPGAMG01_FD_67568 | JGI IMG/M metagenome (GOLD analysis project Ga0078972, IMG submission 67568) | Hot spring thermophilic microbial communities from Obsidian Pool, Yellowstone National Park, USA - OP-RAMG-01 (SPADES assembly) (version 2) | ecosystem: Environmental > Aquatic > Thermal...
GCTGATCGTCACCTTGCCGGAGGCCACGCCGGTCCATGAAGCGGTGAAGCTGCAACAGGATCTGGTGCGGGCGGGTATCCAGCCGTTCGCCTGGGTCGTCAACCAAAGCCTGTCCCCGCTGCGTGTGGTGGACCAGGTGCTGTTGGCCCGGCAGGCACAGGAAGCCGCGTACATCCGCGAAGTGACCGAGCGGCACGCAGAGCGGGTGGCTCTGGTGCCGTGGCGAAACGAGGCACCTGTTGGCCTGGAAGGGCTCAGGAGCATGCTTGCCTCCGAGGAGCCGCTGGCAGCGCAAGCATGAAGAGGGTGGCAATCATGACAGCTATCGAACACAAGCCGTGCTACGGGACCATGTTCCCCGACCCGCTGCACGCGACCAATGACAGGATCAACGCGGGGAAGGTGTTTTCGTTCGTGGTCGTTAGCCCGCCAGGGCTTTGTCGGGCGGCGCGTCAAGTCGAGGTCAATCGGGACGAATGGAACGATTGCACGCGGTGCCCCGAGTTCGACCACTGCTACAAGCTGTGCATGGCAAAACTGGCTCTGGAAAACGCCGTCACCCAAGTCTGAAGTGGACACTGGGAATACAGGTTCTTCCACGGACGCCCGAGAGGTCAGGAGGCGACATCATGATAGCCAACACGGTCGGTTTCATCGGTGGAGGACGGATCGCCCGCATCATCCTGGGTGGCTGGAAGCGAGCCGGTTTCCTTCCCGCCGAAGTGGTCGTCAGCGAGACCAACGCCGAGGCGCTGGAGAAGCTCACGGCACAGTTTCCCACCGTTCGCAGCACGCCCGACGCTAGCTGGCCGTTGGGGCAGATGGAGTGTATCTTCGTTGCCCTCCACCCGCCCGTGCTGCTCGACGCCCTCAAGCCGCTGGTCGGGCATCTGCGGAATGATGCTGTGGTGGTCTCCCTCGCCCCCAAGGTTACGGTCGCCAGGTTGACCGAAGCGCTGGGCGGCTTCGCTCGCATTGCCCGAGCCATCCCCAATGCTCCGTCACTCGTCGGTGCGGGCTTCAACCCAGTCAGTTTCGGGCCAAAACTCGACGAGACGGGCCGCGAACAGGTGCTGCGCCTCCTGCGTCCGCTAGGTGCGTGTCCTGTGGTGCCGGAGGAGCATCTGGAAGCATTCGCCGTGCTGACGGCGATGGGGCCGACCTACTTTTGGTTCCAGTTCCAGCAGCTTCGTGAGGTGGGCCGATCCTTCGGCATTGCTCCCGCTGAACTGGATGCCGCCTTGGCGGCGATGGTAGTCGGGGCAGCGCAGACCTTTTTCGGTTCAGGTCTGAGCGCCCAGGATGTGATGGACCTTGTGCCGGTCAAGCCGATGCACGACGCGGAGGAGGCAATCCGGATCGCGTTCAAGAGCCGGCTGAGTGAAATCTACCAGAAACTCAAAGTTTGAATCGCCCGTAACTTGTTCATGGAGGAAAGAACTGATGAAGAGGCAGAGTGCGACGGGCTGGGCACTGGCCCTGGTCCTGGTGATGGCGAGCATGGCGCAGGCACAGACGCCTGTGGTGAGTCCCGGTCAGACAGCCCTGGCTGCCGCGGCCAGGCAGCAGAAGTACCTGTTTATCCTGTTCTACAAGCAAGACGACGCCGCCACCCAGTCGGTGCGGCAAACCCTGAACACGGCGCTGGCCAAGCGGGGCGATCAGGCCAGTTCGGTCCTGGTGCAGACCACCGATCCGACGGAGAAGCCCCTGATCGACCATTGGGCATTGAGCCGGTCGCCGATGCCCTTGGTGCTGGCTGTGGCCCCCAACGGGGCTGTCACCGGCAGCTTCCCAATCAAACTGACCGAGCAGGACGTTGCCAGGGCATTCGTCAGCCCCGGCATGGCCGCGTGCCTCAAGGCCACTCAGTCGCGGAAGCTGGTGCTGCTTTGTGTGCAGCCAACGGGAGCCACGGAACTGCCCGTCGGTGTGCGTGAGTTCAAGGCCGACAGCCAATATGGCCCTGCCACCGAGATCGTCCGTTTCCAGGCCAGCGACCCTGCGGAGGCCGGCTTCCTCCAGGCGCTTCAGATCAAACCTGCGGCGACCACAGTCATTGCTTTCTTGGCGCCGCCGGGGAACCTGCTAGGTACTTTCGAGAGCACGGTCACCAAGCAGCAACTCGTTGATAGGCTCAAGTCCGCCCAGAGTAGTTGCTGCCCAGGCGGCAAGTGTGGGCCGGGAGGTTGCTGCCCCGGCGGCAAGTGCGAACCGAGACAGTGACAAGCGAAAGGATTCGCCCCCGGCAGGTGGTTTGCTCCTGCCGGGGAACTTATCAGGAGGACGGAAACCATGCGATTACCGACACTGATCGGCAAGGAGCTATGGGAACGACCCGTGCCAATGCTGACCTGCTTGCTGGCCATCCTGCTGGGCGTGACCGCTCTGGTGGCCATCCGCACGGTCACGGTTTACTCGGAGCTGGCCGTGGCCCGTGAGCTGGATGCGCTGGGGGCCAACGTGCTGATTCTGCCGAAGGGCGTCAGCTTGCAGGATTACTATGCCGCCGACCTGCACGGCGAAACGCTGCCGGAGGAGTACGTCGAACGGATCGCGCTATCCAGGCTGGAAGGTGTGGACAACCTGTCGCCCAAGCTGTGTGTGCCGGCCACGCTGGACGGTCGGCAAGTAACCTTGACCGGCATCCTGCCCAAGAGCGAGTTCCGGGCCAAGGCCGCCTGGGGCGGCGCGGGTATCTTCGGCCGACCCATCGGCTGCGGGGCGCAGGCCGATCTGCCTGACAACAAGCCTGCTGACCCGAAAGCGCTGGCCCGCAAGCGCGTGATCGAGACTCTCGGCGACTATGAAGCGCTCATCGGGGCTGATGTTGCTGCCCGGCATGGGTTGAAGGACGGCGACTCGGTCGAGTTGCTGGGCGCGAAGTTTACGGTTCTGGCCGTACTGCCGCCGACCGGCTCTGTCGATGACGCCCGCGTTTTCGCTCACCTGCATACCGTGCAGGGCCTGTCCGGCAAGGGCGAGGTCGTGAACGTGATCGAGGTGGTGGGCTGCTGCAAGCAGATTGCCGCCGGCCTGGTGGACGGTTTGAACGGGCTGCTGCCGGAAGCCAAGGTGGTGACCATCGCCCAGGTAGTGCAGACGCAGCAGAACGTCAACAAGCTGATGGAACGGCTGTCGCTGATCTTCTTGGCCGTGTTGCTCGCCGTCGGCGGGGCGGCGATGGCCAGCACCCTCTACGCCAACGTGTCGGAGCGCCGCAAGGAGATCGGCACGCTGATGGCGCTGGGAGCAACGCCGGGGCTGGTGCTGCGACTGATCGTGGGAAAGGCGTTCGTGCTGGGGCTGGCCGGCGGTATCGGCGGGTTCCTGGTGGGAAGCGCGGCGGCATGGTGGCTGGGGCCGCAGCTGGCCAACGTCGCGGTGCGGCCGCTGCCATCCCTGGCGGGACTGGCGGTCGGCATCGCCCTGGCGGTGACGTTTCTGGCGAGCTTGCTACCCGCGTGGCATGCGGCCCGGCTCGACCCCTGCATTTGTTTCAAGGAGGTATGACCATGTTGCGACTGGAAGCGGTGAGCAAGACGTTCACTCGGCGCGGCTCGGCAGTGGCGGCCTTGCAGCCAACGACGTTGGAGATCGCGGCGGGCGAGTATGTGGCGGTGGTAGGTCCCTCGGGTAGCGGCAAGACGACGTTGCTGTCCGTGCTAGGTGGGATGTTGGCTCCGACGAGCGGTAAGGTCGTTTTCGACGGCCGCTCGGTCTACGACCTGTCGGTGCGCGAACGTACCGAGCTGCGCGGCCGGAAGATCGGCTTCGTGTTCCAGACGTTCAACCTGGTGCCGTATCTCAGCGCCCTGGAGAACGTCCAGGTGCCGCTCTACCTTTCCGGGCTGGCCCCGAAGGAACAGCGGCTGCGGGCGTTGGCCGCGCTGGAGCGGGTCGGGTTGTCCGACCGAGTCCATCACAAGCCGAGCGAACTGTCGGTCGGGCAGCAGCAGCGAGTGGCCTTGGCCCGCACACTGGCCAACGACCCTGCCCTGATCCTCGCCGACGAGCCGACAGGCAGCCTGGACCCACAGACGCGGGAGCAGGTCGTCGATTTCTTGGAAGAGTTCCGCCGCGAGGGCCGCACGATCGTCCTGGTGACGCACGACCCGGTGCTGGCCCGGCGAGCACAGAGGATGCTGCCCTTGGTCAATGGCAGCATCCGCGCCGCGGCCGGTGCCGCCTGAGCTGGGCTGGCGTCCAATCGACCGTGCCCCGGCCTGTCAGGAACTATCGTCTTGCTCGCAAGTGTTGAGAGGAACCTGCAATGTGTGGTATCCCTGACCGCTTTTCCACCTGCAGGTGCGGGATGAACTATTTCGGCTGCGTCATCCTGGTGCTTGCCGCTGGAGCCTCGGCATCCGCACAATCCCCACAGCCTCCAGCGCCGGCGCTGCCTCTCCCTTCCGCTGAGATGGGGAGCCTTGGCAATCCCCCCTTGCTCCCCTTGAGTCCCGCCCCGCAAGCAGAAGATTGTCCCGACTGGACAACGGCCAGAACGCGCCCAGGCACTACGGCATCCTGGAAATTCTGTACGTCTCGATGCTCGGCAAGCAGCCCGACCCGGAGCGGACCTGGACGCCGTTGACCGTATCCGACATCCACGAAGGTTGGTTTGACCCCTGGATCGCACCACCAAACGGCTCGGGGGGCTCGTTGCGGCAGGGCTGGATCAACATCCAGGACCCTTACTTCAACCGGATGGTCGTCGGCACCACAGCCTTCACCAAAGGCACTCCCGGTACACCGGATCAGTATACTGGAGGCTTCATTTATGAGACACCGATTACCAGGCGCTACCTGTTCGGCGTTGTTCTGAATAACTTGCAGACCGGCCCCGCTTCCGCAACCCTGCGTTTCGGCGACATCACGCTCGAAAACCGGTTTCTCCTCGAAGAAACAGTGGACACGACTCTATCCTTCAACTTCAATGTCCGCATTCCGTCCGGCGACCCCAGCATCGGCGGAGGCAGGACCATCCTGAATCCTTATCTTGCTTTGTATCAAGACCTCGGCAGGGGCTTTTCCGTTCGCCTTGTTGAGGGAGCATACGTACCCGTGGACAGCAGGCCGGACAACATAGAAGCCAGCGCGTTCACGCAGCTAGGCCTTGGCCAGACGCTGCTGCCGCATGATGTGCCGCTTCTGGGCGACTTTACCTACTTCCTGGTTGCGAACTTCCAACACGACTGGAAGGACAACGGCGTGCCCAATCATACTATTGTTAGTCTGACCCCCGGTTTCCGGACGCATTTGGGCCACAACTTCTTTCTGCTTGCTGGCGTGCAATTACCCGTGACATCGCCAAGGCCGTTTGACGAGCAGGTCACGGTCTTCGTGGTCAAGGGCTTTTGACTGTAGCCGACCGTTGTGGTAGGAGTGCCTCCAAATTCTCAACCTCGACTTGCTGCAAGGAGACAACCATGCCCCGACCCCAACGCCTGAAGCAGGTTTTGTTCGTGTGCGTAGAGAACAGCAACCGCAGCCAGATGGCCGAGGCATTCGCCCGCCTGCACAGTGGCGGCCGCGTCGAGGCCCAGAGTGCCGGTTCCCGCCCCTCGGGGAAGGTCAACCCCCGAGCCATCGCTTTCATGAAAGAGATAGGGTACGACCTCTCTACCCACGCCTCCAAGCCGCTGGATCAGTTTAGCGGCCAGGACATCGACGTGGCCGTGACGATGGGTTGCGGCGACGCCTGCCCGCTGGTGAAGGCCAGACGAAGGGAGGAGTGGCAGATCCCCGACCCGAAGGAACTCCCCGACGAGCAGTTCCGGCAGGTGCGTGACCTGATCGAGCGGAAGGTCAAGGAACTGCTCGCGAGCCTCTAAAGCCCAAAGGAGATGCACCATGAGAACTACCGAGTTGACACCGTTGGCAGAGTCCGCGGCCCCAACCTGTCCGTCGCCCCGACTGTCCTTCCTGGATCGCTATCTGACGCTGTGGATCTTCCTGGCCATGGCCGTGGGTGTGGCCCTCGGTCACTTTGTCCCGGCCGTCGAAGGGCTCATCAACAAGTTCCAGGCGGGCACTACCAACATCCCCATCGCCATCGGCCTGATTCTGATGATGTACCCGCCGCTGGCCAAGGTGAGGTACGAAGAGCTGGGAGACGTTTTTCGCAACTGGAAGATCCTGGGCCTGTCGCTAGTGCAAAACTGGGTGATCGGCCCTGTTCTGATGTTCGTGCTGGCCATCGGTTTCTTCGGACTGCTGGCGCCGGCGATCTTCGGTGAGAACCCCAAGTACACCGAATATATGGTCGGACTGATTCTGATCGGCCTGGCCCGCTGCATCGCCATGGTGATCGTCTGGAACGACCTTGCCAGGGGTGACACCGAATACTGTGCAGGACTGGTGGCCTTCAACAGCGTCTTCCAGATCGTCTTCTACAGCGTCTACGCCTGGGTTTTCATCACCGTGTTGCCGCCCCTGCTTGGCCTGCAGGGCAGCGCGGTCGCTGTCACCATGGGCCAGATCGCGGAGAGTGTCTTCATCTACCTGGGCATTCCCTTCCTCGCTGGTCTGTTGACCCGCGTGGTGCTGCTCAGGATCAAGGGCCGCGAGTGGTACGAAAAGCGGTTCATTCCGCGCATCAGTCCGATTACACTGATTGCCCTGCTATTCACCATCCTGGTCATGTTCAGCCTCAAGGGGAACCAGATCGTCCGCATCCCGGTTGATGTTCTGCTGATCGCAACGCCGCTCTTGATCTACTTCGTGGCCATGTTCCTGGTCAGCTTCTGGATGGGCAAACGGGTCGGCGCTGACTACTCCAAGACAACGACGCTGTCATTCACGGCGGCAAGCAACAACTTCGAGCTTGCGATTGCAGTCGCGGTGGCTGTTTTCGGCATCGGCTCAGGTGCCGCCTTTGCCGCGGTTATCGGCCCCCTGGTCGAAGTGCCGGTGATGATCGGCCTTGTCAACGTGGCCCTGTATTTCCGGCGGCGGTTCCTCCCGAAAGCGGAGGTCGGCGCGGAGGCAACGGCTGTCGCTTCGTAGCCACGAACAGCTTCCGCAATGATAGGGGGCCATCATGAAACGCACCGCTTTGAACCTGCTCATCGACGCCCTGGCCGCGATCTGCTTCCTTGGGATGATCGCGACCGGCTACGTCCTACGCTTTCCGCTGCCGCCCGGGACCAACAAGAGCCTGTCCCTGTGGGGGCTGAGTCGGCACCAGTGGGGCGGGGTTCACTTCTGGATCAGCCTCGGGCTTCTGGCCGTCCTCCTGACCCACCTCGCCCTCCACTGGCAATGGGTGGTCACCGTTGTCGGACGCCAACTCCGCCTGGCGACCAATCCCCAGGGGCGACACCTCCGGAGCGGCGCTCTCTCCCTTCTGGCCGTGGCGACTGCGATGGGCCTTTTCGCCTGGGTGGCAGAGGTTTCTGTCAGGGATCGGGATGAGCCGTGCTGCCCACCTGGCGAAGCAACCGGGACACCCGTGCCGAGCGATTCGACATCCGGGGAAACCAAAGTAGCCGGCGAGAACAGCAAGGTGAGATTCTGGAAGGACGTGTTTCCTGTCCTGGAGGCTTCCTGCCTCTCCTGCCACGGCTCAAAGAAAGCACAGGGAGGCTTTCGGGTAGATCGGCGGGAAGATTATCTTGGCAAGGACGGCAAAGAGCCTTTGGTCGTACCGGGCAATAGCGCTGAAAGTCAGTTGATCGCCATCGTCTCCGGCCTCAGATCGGGCATGCCGATGGCAGCAAGGCACAAACTGCCGGAGCGCGACGTCGCCATCCTGCGTGCGTGGATAGAGGCTGGCGCCGAATGGCCGGAGAAGCACGATGCCAGGTGACCTCCGTACCGCTTCGGCCGGAAGCAAGGACCAGGGAACGGCTTGGCCCGATCATGCCGGTGTGTTGGTGGGAGTGCCGGTCATGCTTTCGGTCTGTGCGGCCTGCGACGGTACGCGAGGCTGGTTTGCCGTCTCCATCCCGCAGGGAAGTTGACGAGCTGGACCGTCAGTCCCCGCAGCAATCCTTATCTACTGTGCGAAAACGCCCATTAGAAAGCCCCCAGCGGGAGAAACCGGGTGGACATATGGTATCGCAAGTGTCTGTCGCACAAGGCGATCCGCCAGGCTAGCTGCATGGCATGCGGTTTGCTAAAGATGAATGCTCAGTAGCGGCAGCCTCACCACGATCGACGGGAGAACCGACATGAGCACGATCAAGAGTCCGATGGAACTGGTCCGGAAATTCGCGCCGGAATTCGCTCAAAACCAGATGGATGAGAAGACGCTGCTCTTCGAGCACCCCAAGTACCAAGCCGTTCCCGGTAAATACAAGGCGCTGATGGGGATTGCGGTCGCGGCGGCCCTCGGCTCAGAAAAATGCACGGAAATGTGGGCCCGCCAGGCGAAGGAGAAAGGGGCCTCGAATCAGGAAATCACGGAAGCTGTCATGGTCGCCCGCTTCATGAAGCGGGCCACGGTCAATGACACGGCAGCGAAGATGTTCTCGTTGCTCGCCGAGTCCGAGGAATCGTCGAACGCTTGACCGATTGCTTGACCGCCATCGCGTTGTGACGAGAAAACGATCAGAGCCAACCCCGGAGAAGTAACGATGACCATTTCCCAACCGGAGTATCGCACGCTAGACGGCAACGAAGCAGTGGCGGCCGTTGCCTATCGCTTGAGCGAAGTGATCGCGATCTATCCGATCACGCCGGCCTCGCCGATGGGCGAGTACGCGGATGATTGGTCCTCGCTGGGTCGTCCAAACCTCTGGGGAGCGGTTCCCGAAGTCGTTGAAATGCAGTCGGAAGCGGGAGCAGCCGGCACCGTTCATGGAGCGCTCCAGGCCGGGTCGCTGGTGACGACGTTCACCGCATCGCAAGGGCTGTTGCTGATGCTCCCGAACCTGTTCAAGATCGCGGGGGAACTGACGCCCTTGTGCATGCACGTCGCCGCTCGCAGCGTGGCCACGCACGCCCTGTCGATCTTTGGAGATCACTCGGACGTGATGGCAGCTCGGGGAACGGGGTTCGCACTGCTCGCGTCCGGGTCGGTGCAGGAAGCCCAGGACTTCGCTGCGATCGGACATGCCGTGACGTTGACCTCACGCATCCCGGTGCTCCATTTCTTCGACGGGTTCCGGACGTCGCATGAGATCGCCAAGATCGCCACGCTAAGCGATGATGACCTGCGCGGACTGGTGGACCTGCAAGCCGTCACGGCGCATCGGGAGCGCCGGTTGACTCCGGATCGTCCAGTCGTGCGGGGAACGTCGCAGAATCCAGACACATTCTTCCAGTCACGGGAAGCGACCAATCCGTTTTACGAGGCGTTCGGCGAGCAATTCGAGCAAGCTCTACAAAGCTTCGCCGAGCTAACAGGGCGGCAGTATCGCGCGTTCGATTATCATGGTCATCCCGAGGCCGACCGCGTGCTTGTGCTGATGGGTTCCGGAGCGGAGTGCGTGCATGAGACGGTAGACTGGCTGGTCGAACGAGGGGAACGAGTGGGTGTGCTCAAGGTGCGGTTGTTCCGGCCGTTTTCCATGAAGCGTTTCGTCGCCGCACTGCCGCCGACAGTCCGACACCTGGCGGTGCTGGACCGTACCAAGGAACCAGGGTCCGCCGGCGAGCCGCTTTTGCTGGAAGTCAGCGGGGCATTGTTGGAGGCAGCGGCCCGCAGCCTAATGCCGAATTTGCCCCATGTCGTTGGGGGGCGGTATGGACTGGCCTCGCGCGAGTTCACGCCTGCGATGGTGAAGGCCGTTTTTGACGAACTCCAGCGCAGCGAGCCAAAACCGCGCTTCACCGTTGGCATTCGCGATGACGTGACGCACCTGTCGCTCGACATCGACGAGGATTTCGACATCGAACCGCCGGACGTGGTGCGGGCCGTGTTCTACGGCCTGGGTTCCGACGGGACGGTGAGCAGCAATAAGGCCAGCATCAAGATCATCGGCGAACAGAGCGACCGGCACGCACAAGGCTATTTTGTTTACGACTCGAAGAAGGCCGGCTCGACAACAGTCTCGCACCTGCGCTTCGGTCCGCGGCCCATCCGCTCGCCCTACCAGATTGGGAGGGCGGACTTCGTCGGCATCCACGATCCGGGGTTCCTGGAGCGACTCGATGTACTAGAGAAAGCCCGCGAGGGGGCCACCGTGCTGGTGAATACGCCCACGTCGCCGAGCGATTTCTGGAAGCAGTTGCCCCGCGAAGCGCAAGAGATCCTTGTGGCCCGCCGGTGCCGCCTGTTCGTGATCGACGCCTACCGCGTGGCCGAAGCGGCTGGACTCGGCCGCCGCATCAACACCGTGATGCAGGTCTGTTTCTTCGCACTCAGCCGCGTCCTACCGCTGGAGCAAGCTATCGCGCACATCAAGGACTCCATCGCCCACACCTGGGGCAAACGGGGACCGGAAATCGTGCAGCGAAACCTGGCCGCTGTTGATGCGGCCTTAACGGAACTGCATGAGGTTCCCATTCCGTCGGTAGTGACTGCAACCCGCCATCGTCGCCCCGCTGTGCCGGCCACTGCCCCGGGTTTCGTGCAGCGCGTAACCAAACTGATGCTGGAAGGGCACGGTGAACAGCTGCCGGTCAGTGCGTTCCCCCCGGACGGCACCTGGCCGACCGGTACCGGCCGATACGAGAAGCGGGCCATTGCTCTGGAGATTCCGATCTGGGAACCCGACGTTTGTGTGCAGTGCAATCGCTGCGTGATGATCTGTCCCCACGCGGCGATTCGCGCCAAAGTGTACGAGCCAGGCGTACTTTCCGGAAGCGCTGGAGAACTGCCGAGCGTCCCCGAGGCTTTCACCCCGGAATTTGAGGGCCTGAACTACACGGTGCAGGTTGCTCCGGACGATTGTACCGGATGCGGTTTGTGCGTTGCCGTGTGTCCAGCCAAGGACCGGACGGAGCCGCGGCGGAAGGCGATCAATCTCCGCCCGGCCGATGAGCATCGAGAGGTCGAGCGTCGGCGTTTCGAGAAGTTCGAGGCGATTCCCGACCTGCCGCGCAGCCGAATTCCGCGCGAGGGCAAGAGCTTGGTGCTGTTGCCGCCCCTGTTCGAGTTTTCGGGTGCCTGTGCGGGGTGTGGGGAGACTCCTTACATCCGCCTGTTAACGCAGCTCTTCGGCGACCGACTGCTGATTGCCAACGCCACGGGCTGCTCGTCCATCTACGGAGGCAATCTGCCGACCACCCCCTATTCGGCGAACCAGGCAGGTTTCGGCCCAGCCTGGAACAATTCGCTGTTCGAGGATGCAGCGGAACTCGGCCTGGGTTTCCGTTTGGGTGTGGATTTTCTCATGCGTCGGGCTTTCCAGTTGCTCGATCGGTTGGCCGCGACCCTCCCGGAATCCCTCCTGACGGCTTTGCGCAAACCCTGTACGACGACCGACGAAGGTGCCCTTGAGGCCCGGCGTCGAGAGGTGGCCAAACTGCGCGAACGTCTGGCCGGCCTGCAAGAACCATTAGCCGAGGAACTTGCTCACATTGCCGATGCCCTTGTCCCCAAGAGCGTGTGGGTGATTGGCGGAGACGGCTGGGCCTACGACATCGGCTACGGCGGTCTCGATCACGTACTCGCGGCGAGGCGGAACGTCAAACTGCTTGTCCTCGACACGGAGGTGTACTCGAACACCGGCGGCCAGCAGTCTAAGGCGACTCCCCTGGGTGCCATTGCCAAGTTCGCCGCCGCCGGCAAGGAAACACGGAAGAAGGATCTGGGACTGCTGGCGATGAGTTACGGCCACGTCTACGTTGCTTCGGTGGCGCTGCAAGCGCGGAGCGAGCAAACCGTGGCCGCGTTCCAGGAGGCCGAGAGCTATCCCGGTCCGGCGCTGATCATCGCGCACAGCCCCTGCATCGCTCACGGCTACGATCTCGTCCATGCACCTGCCCATCAGAAGCGCGCGGTTGAGAGCTGGGCATGGCCGCTCTACCGCTTCGACCCGCGGCGACTGGCCGAGGGCAAGCCGCCCTTGCACCTCGACTTTATACCGAAAACGCTCCCGATGCGACGATTCATGGAAGAAGAAGCGCGGTTCCGGATGGTTGAGTTGCGTGATCCGGAGCGCTACGAACACCTGGTGCGGGCCGCAGAGCAAGCGGCCCTCGAACGGCGGTCTCTGTACTTGCAGCTGGCCGGCATCCGCCTGGAAACGCAGTCAAGCGGGGAGGAGAAGCATGATTGACCTCACGACGGACTGGGTAGGGCTGCGTTTGAGCTCCCCCTTGCTAGTCGGCTCCTCGCCGTTGACCGACGATTTGGAGGCCCTCCAGGTTTGCGTTCAGGGGGGAGCGGGCGCGATCGTCATGCGTTCCCTCTTTGAGGAGCAGATTGTCGCCGAGCAGCTCGGGGCCCACCGTTGGATCGACGCCAATGTGGATATGAATGCCGAAGCCCGGTCGTTCCTGCCTGACTCGGACGTGTTTGAACTCGGTTCCGGTCCCTATGTGGATCGGTTGCGACAGCTGCGCGAACGCCTCTCCGTGCCGGTCATCGCCTCGCTCAACGGCACCACACCCGGCGGCTGGATCGATCTCGGTCGCGACCTCGAACAGGCCGGGGCGGCAGCGCTGGAGCTGAACCTCTACGAGGTGGCAACCGACCTGGCCGAAACCGCTGCGGACGTCGAAGCCAGGCAGCTCTCCGTCGTCCGGTCGGTGGTCGAAGCGGTGCGGATTCCCGTGATCGTCAAGCTCTCCCCCTTCTATTCCTCGCTGCCGGGGTTCGCTCAGCAGCTTGAACAGGCGGGCGCGCGTGCGATCGTGGTGTTCAATCGCTTCTATCAACCGGACATCGACCTCGACGCCCTGGATGTCAGCCGCGACATTCGGCTTTCCACAAATGCTGAGCTACCTCTGCGATTGCATGCCTGCGCCCTGCTGTCAGGCCGCACCGCGCTCCAGTTGGGAGTGTCAGGCGGAGTTCACTCGGGCGACGATGCAGCCAAGGCCATTTTGTCCGGCGCCCATGCCGTGCAGGTCGTCTCCGCTCTGCTGGAGCAAGGGCCGCATCGCTTGCAAGGGATTCATCAGGAGCTGGAGCACCGGTTGTCGAGCCTCGGCTATACCTCGTTGGCTCAGGCGCGCGGCATCCTGTCGCTGAAACGCGCTCCCGACCCGCATGCCTGGGAGCGGCTCAACTACGCCAGGCTGCTGCAAGGCTGGGCACCACGCCAATCATCAAGGAGCTTGCGATGAGCGAAACCAAGAAAAAGGCCCCCTGGCACGGCATCCCCCGCGAGGAGATTCCGTGGTATCCCACAATTGATCCAGAGACGTGCATTGGCTGCCAGTTGTGCTACGTCACCTGCGGTCGAAATGTCTATGAGATGCAGGAGGCACATGCGGTTGCTGTCGATCCCATGAACTGTGCAGTCGGTTGCTCGACGTGTGCCAACATCTGCCCGACCAATGCCATTTCGTTCCCCTCTCTCGACGCCATATGGAAGCTCGAACGGGAACGGCAGATTTTCCGGACGGTGAAGAAAGAAGCCCAGGGGAAGCACGACCGAGAAGCCGCCCTCAAGGCACGTGAGGAGGCCCAGAAAACCCTGGAGCACGTCTCCACCCGAGCCAAGGTCGAGGTTGCCGGAGAGTTCGGCGAAAAGCGTTTCCTGGTGCGTCTCGAACAACTGATCGAAAACCGCCCGTTCGACATCGTCAACCTGCGTCTCGAAGTGCCCACCGTGAAGGGGGCGAAACAAAAAGCGCCGTCTTACCTGACCTTCGAGGTCACCTCGGAGCAACAGAAAGAAGTAGGGCCGTTCCTCGCCGAAGTGAAGAAACTCGTCCATGACGCCGGCCTGGTGTACGTCAGCGAACAGCGACTGTAGGTAACCTGGCATCCACCAGATAACGAAGGAGAAGATCATGAGCAACACTGTTGCAGGCTTCTTTGAGGCATGGCAGGCCGACCGGCAGAAAATGAAGGAACAGACGCCGGACATCGCTCGGGCCTTCGGGGGATTCTACCAGACCATGATGAAGGAGGGCGCCCTGTCTGTTCGCGAGAAGGAGTTGATTGCGCTGGCCATCGGCCTGGCGATGCGGTGCAGCCCGTGCATCCATCTCCACGTGCAGGGCTGCCTCAAGGCGGGGGCAACGCGCGAGCAAGTCCTGGAGGCGGCCGGTGTGGCGGTAATGATGCAGGGAGGTCCGGCGTTCACCTACGTTCCGGAGGTCCTGCATACCCTGGAACACCTTCTCAAGGAAACCGGTTCGTGACGAGTCCGGGCGAGTTGAGGACCACGAGAAAAAACAGGGGGTAGGCATCATGGCTTCCAGTGAATTGACTCTACCTGCAAGTGGCTCTGCTCCTGGTCCACCTACCCACCCTGCTGAGAAGCCGAAGAAGCCAGGAAAGCGGGTGGTTCGTATCGTGGTCGTCTTGCTTGTCGTCGGTCTGGCTGCCGCCGGCGCGCGAGCCTGGTTGTGGCCGTTGTTCCACCACGAGGAGCGCTCCAACGAACTCGTTCTTTACGGGAACGTAGACATTCGGCAGGTGCAGCTGGCTTTCAACGGTAACGACCGGATCATCGACATGCGAGTGAAGGAAGGCGACCGCGTGCGGCGTGGTCAGATGTTGGCGATGGTTGACACGCGCCGCCTCAAGGCGGCAGTCGCCCGCGCTCGGGCGCAGGTGGAAGCCCAAAGGCAAGTCGTCGCCCGGCTGGAGGCGGGGACGCGGATCGAGGACATTCGCAAAGCCCGCGCCGATCTCGAACTGGCCGAGGCCGACGTGATAAATGCCAAGCGAAACTACAAACGCCAGAGTTCCTTGGCGGAGTTGAGTGCCGCCTCGCAACAAGTCGCGGATGACGCCGAAGCGGCCGCCGCGCCGCGGCGCGGCGAAACGCCAACAAGGCGTTACTCGATCTGGCCATCGCCGGTCCTCGCAAGGAAGACATTGCCGAGGCCAGGGCGACACTGAAGAATTACGAGGCCCAGCTTGCGCTGGCTCAGGACGAGTTGGCGGACGCTTCTCTTTATGCCCCCAATAACGGAGTCATTCAGGACCGCATTCTGGAACCGGGAGACATGGCCTCGCCCCAGAAGAGCGTCTTCACCCTGGCGCTCACTGATCCGGTCTGGGTCCGCGCCTATGTGTCGGAACCGGACCTGGGGAAGATAACCCTGGGGATGGCCGCCGAGGTAGAAACCGACAGCTATCCAGGGAAGCGCTATCAGGCATGGATCGGCTTCATCTCCCCCACTTCGGAATCCACGCCGAAATCGGTGGAGGTTCGCCAACTCCGCACGCGCCTGGTCTATCAAGTTCGGGTCTTCGTCAAGAACCCGCAAGACGAGCCGTGATCTTTAAGGAACTCCATTAAGTCACCCAGGCGGAGCGGGGCGAGAAGATCTTCGAGAACACCCTCCAGCATGGCGTGGAACATTGCCTCCCGCCGCCGGTCGATGAAGCTCCTCACTTCGCGGCCGCTGCGGACGTCCCATAACCTCAACGCGCCTACTTCCCCGGACACTAGCCAGCCCCCGTCCGGCGAGAATCGCACAGTGCCGTCCCTTTGGCAACTCCCATTCGCTGAGAGAACCGAGCGGTAATCCAGGAGAGACAGCACAGCCCGGAGCTGTCCCGACTAGGACTCCCCGCCCGCCAGACCAGAAAGCTAGGCAGCTGACGGCTAAGCCGACGGGGGGAGTGAACTGGGCCAGTAGCCGGCCGCTAGCCGCTTCCCATAAGCTCAGCTGTCCCGAGTAAGCGCAAGCCAGTAACTGTTTGCCATCCGGTGAGAATGCCACTTTCGTGAAAGACTCTCCGGGCGTCGCCTGGCCGGTCAACGTCCGGAATTCCTCCCCGCTTGATAAGTCCCATAGTGTCAGCGTGGTTCCGTGGTCCAGAATGCCAGCTGCCCACTTGCCGTCAGACGAGATGGCGACCGCGCTGGAATTCCGATAGGCACCGCTTCCCTCCAGCACACGGCACAGCTTCCCTTGCCCTAAGTCCCACAAGAAAAGCCTGCCTCGCTCGTCGGCACTGAGAGCATGGCGGCCGTCCGGACAGAAAGCCAACGCCACTGGCGTGCCCCACAGCATCGGGATGGTCTGCGCCCGCTTGGCAGTGATTACCTCCCACAGACGCAGACCGCCGGGGTCTCCGAATTCTCTCGTTTCGCCAAAAAGACAAGGAGTTCCAAAAGAGGATCGTGAGATCGCGCTCGCAATGGTTCAGCAGAGTCGGAGTCTTGACTTGTAAAACTCACTGGTATAGTTTGACTAGAATCATCTGCTCTCAAAATCGGCGTAGGACTACTTGCATTTCGTCGACAGAAATGTGAGTTTGCTTCGATAGTCTTGTCCGACTGTGAGGGTTTTCCGATGTCCATCACCTTTATTTGTCCCAAATGTCATAATATTGTTGTAGTCGAAGATCATCTGGCAGGCCAAATAAGCCGTTGCCCCACATGTTCGACCGCTTTTCGAATTCCCACGGTTGCCGCGAACCCTGCCAAGCCTCCTTCTCCCGTCCCTTCTCCATGCACGCCCGCACCCAAGGAACAAGCGATACCTCCGAAGAAAGATCCGGCAGTTAACCGTCCTTCGTGTCCTGCTCCAGCACGCGCCGCAATGCCAACTGCAAAGAAGACGTCGTCAAGCCAACTTCCTTCCTCTCCGTCTGCTCCCCCCGTTTCTTCTCTACCTGTTCCTCCGCAGCACTCGCGCCATAGTACGCTGCTTGGGGGACTTCTTGGCGGCGCGGCGGTGGGGTTGATTGGCCTCCTTATCATGGGAGCGGGACTCGCCTGGTGGTTCTCGCATCGCACGCCAAACGACGCTCTACAACCAGCCGCTAACCGAACGGAACAAGTGTCGAATGAATCAACGGCACCAAACGAACCAAAGCAAACCAAAGAAGAGGAGGGGCCTACGATAGGCAACACGCTCTCGGGCGAACAGATTTACGAACGTACCTTAAAATCTACTGTGTGGATATTAAAAATTTTTTTAGGTCGAATAGTTGGTTGTGGTAGTGGTGCGTTGGTGGATCGAGAGGAGAAGTTGGTAATTACCAATTATCACGTCGTAGGAGAAGAAAACGCGGCGACGATTTTCGCGATTTTCTTTCCTTATTATCAACAAGGTAAAACGCTGGTTACTTTACCGAGCTATTATGTCGAGCATAGAAACGATCTAGCAATTCGCGGCCGGGTGGTGGCCCGCGAACCGAGCAAAGACTTGGCATTGCTGCAACTTGACCGTTTGCCGAAAGACGTTCCTGTACTGAAACTTGCAACGAAAAGTGCGAAACCAGGTCAGAACGTGCATTCTATCGGAGCATCGGGAGTGGGCCTAGGCACCCTCTGGCGCTACACGACTGGGCAAGTTCGGCAGGTGTATAAACGTTCTTTTCCATATTACGGGGTGGTTAATGCTTGGGTAGTGGAAACATCTGCACCCACAAACCCCGGCGACAGCGGCGGTCCCGTGGTGAACGATCAAGCCCGCCTTATCGCCGTTGTTGAATCAAATGAACCTCAGCGTCTCGTCAGCACGAACATCGATGTGCGTGAAATCCGCAGGTTGCTCATCGACTATATGCAATCCATCGGCAAAAAGTGGGAGGAATCGAACGAACCTGACCTGTCCGATCCGAATCGATTGCTTGCTTTGATCAATAAGCTCAAGCATCCCGATGCCGTGCAGCGGGCTGCGGCGGCTCGTGCGCTGGGTGAATTGGCGTCGGCGGCCCAACCAGCCATACCGGCCCTGATACGCGCGTGGGACGACAGCGATGAGGTGGTGCGGCAGCACGTTGCCGCAGCATTGGAAAAAATTGGCCCCCCAGCTCTCCATGATGCACCGCTCCTGATCATCCTACTGCAAGATCGACGCCGAGAACGGCGTCGCTACGCCGCCCGCATGCTGGCTCAGATGGATGCCCTCGATGCAACGGCATATCCAGCAGTCATCAAAGCCGTCAACGATGAGGATGTAGAGGTGCGCCGCAGGGCATTGGAAGCGCTGTCTCGATGGGTCGGGAAGGATGAGGCCCTTATTATACCGGTGTTGGTCCGTGCTCTTAAGGATCCAGCCGCGGCATGCCGCCTTCAAGCGGCCCAGGGATTGGAGCAAGCAGGCCGTGCAGCAAAGAGCGCCGCGTTTGCGGCATTGTTGCAAGCTTTGCGCGACAACGCGAAGGAAGTCCAGCAGGCCGCCCTCAAGGCCCTTTTCGCCCTCGGCCCTCCCGAGGAAGCCGATCTGCCTTTGCTGGACGAATGCTTCACGGATCCCTCTGCCCTCGTTCGGTGGTTCGCGATCTGGGCGTTGGAATCGCTGGGACCAAAGGCGGCCTCGCGGATAGATGTGTTGGAAAACGGCTTGAGAGACGCGGATCCGGAGGTCCGCCACATGGCCGCAGAGGTATTGGGCAATCTTGGCCCCCATGCCAAAGCAGCTTTGCCTGCCTTGGTCCATGCTCTGCAAGATCCAGAATCGGCGAGCTTGCGTCGGCTCGCCGCGCTGGCACTCGGCCGTCTCGGTCATGAAAAGGGTGTGCTGGCCGCGCTAACAAGCGCATTGGATGACAAAGATGGCGAGGTCCGTTCCGCTGTTGAGGCCGCTTTGAAAAACTTGGCACCTTTTGACAAACGCGATGTAGACGACCTGATCGTTGCCTTGCAGAACACGTCGGAGCGGACGCGGGCATTCGCCTTGGAGACCTTGGCTCAAATTGGGGCCGATGCAGGTGCAGCCGTGCCCCAGCTGCAATTACTCCTCAAAGCCCCCAGTCTACGCGAGCGCTTACGAACAGTGGACGTCCTCGCCGCTATCGGGCCGGATGCCCGAGAAGCCGTTACTGCTCTGGCTGAGGCTTTGAACGATAAGGAGATCCCGCCTGCTGAGAAAGGGCCGAACATGGTGCAGGATGCCGTAGACAGCAAACGTGTGTTCCGCGACCTGCTTAAGAGCACCGTTTGGATAAGGTGGTCTTTGGGACATGGCGGCGGCAGCGGTTGGGTTGTAGACGTGCCCCTCCGATTGGTGGTCACCGATGCCTCCGTTGTCGGCGACCAAAAACAGGTGATAGTCTTCTTCCCAAAATACACAGAGAAAGGCGAGTTGATTTCATCCATCCCAGCTTATGAGCAAAACGAGCAACAAGGCATTAGGGCGGATGTGCTGCCATTCCGGGATAAAAAGTGCATTCTTGCCTTGCTCAAATTGAAACAGTTACCTTTGGAAGCGCAAGCCCTCGCCTTAGCGCCAAAGAGCGCCGAACCGGGCGAAACCGTGCATGCTGTCGGTACAGAGGCCATCAATCCTCCTTTTTCCGAAGGGAAGCTCTGGCAATACACCTCGGGCAAAGTGAAACAGATTTCCCATGCACGCTATCCCATCTGGCTACCGAGTCCTCAGCTCCGTAGACCGAGCTTCATCACGTCCATGGCTACGGTCTTGGTTACCCACCCCGTGCTCAGCACGGGTGACAGCGGCGGTCCCGTGGTCAATGACCGTCTAGAACTAGTAGCTGTGACATCTTACCTGAAGAAGACCTCTTTGACGCCCTTGGGCGGCAGAAGAGGAATTATCGAGCTAGAACGCGCTTCGACCGATGTGCTTGAGGTACGGGCATTTTTGAAGGAAGCCTTTCGCGCCTTCGGCAAACGCTGGCAGAGTAGCATTGCCACGAATGCGGTGGTGGTACAGATCAACGAATCCAACTATCGTTTGGCCATTGCTCGCGCTCTGGCAAAGATCGGGCCGGATGCCGCTCCTGCGATCCCAGCCTTATGCAAGGCCCTCTATCATCCTAACGTGGATGTGAAAAAGCAAGTCGCTGAAACCCTGGGCGCCATTGGACCAGCAGCCAACACTGCCGTCGGAGACTTGCTCAACGCTTCTGTAGCGACCGATTGTCAGAAGGCCGTCGCAGAAGCCATCGGGAAGATCGGCGTGGCAGCAGTCCCCCGACTAATCAAGGCGTTGGAAGATTTTTCGCCACAAATTCGTCTCACGGCTGTAATGGCTTTGGAGCAGATTGGTCCGGATGCCAAGGAAGCGATCCAGCCTTTGAAGTGGAGATTCGCTAAGGATAGACGCGAGATCCGAGAAGCGGCAGCGAAAGCATTGCGCAAAATCGATCAGAGCGACTGAGGTTCGTGCAGCTAACTAACAGAACGGTTTGCAAGGCTTGCGGCTGGAGACAGTCGAAGACGTGCGCGAACGGGTCGTGCGAGGCGATGCCGTTGGGCCATTCCAGGAAGGGCGTTGTAGCCAGTCTCAGCGTTTGCGGCTGAAAGATTCGATGTCAGGCCAAGGGTTAGCGGCCGGTGGCTGTGGGGCTGCGCGTCTTGGTCCGAATCAAGCAGACGAGGATTGGGCTGGCCGGATCCCACCTTATGCTTCGACGCCTTCCTCCCAAGAGGTCGTTTTCAGACATCCGCTGAGTTGTGGCAGCTTCCGGCCTGGGCGCGCGGTTCGCCCGTTCCCGTCAGCAGATTCGAGGCAAAGGAGCACCCGTAGGTTCATCAAGCACGCGGAGTGCTCCTAGCGGGCCGCGCACCAACACCTGAGGAGGCGTCATGGATGCTATCTCCCCAATGATGGCCGCCTCTCTTCCACAGGCATGTTGTTTTAAACAAGCCAACGCCCGCTCCGCGTCTTTGGAGGCGGTGATAACCACCAGCTTACCCTCGTTGGCTACATAAAGCGGATCAAGCCCCAGCAATTCACAAGCGCCGCGAACCGGCTCAGCCAAAGGCACAGACAATTCGTCCAGCACCACCGACAGGTGCGTGGCATCGCTCAGTTCGTGTAATACCGCCGAAACACCTCCGCGTGTCGGATCACGCAGGAAATGAACGTCGATAGCGGAGTCGAAAAGAGATCGCACTAACTCGTGGAGTGGCGTCGTGTCGCTTTGGAGAGCCGGCCCCAGATCCAATCCTTCACGGGCCGACAGAATGGCAATACCGTGGTCGGCGATCGTGCCGCTTACGAGCACACGATCGCCAGGTTGGACACGGTGAGGCCCCAGGTTGATCCCAGGTCGCATCCGTCCGATGCCGGTGGTGTGGATGAAGATGCCATCGGCCGCCCCCCGGGGCACGACCTTGGTATCACCTGTGACAATTGGGATCGAGCAAAGCCGGGCGGCGTCGCGAATGCTGCAAACCACTTGCCGCAGCACCTCCAAGGGCAAGCCTTCTTCGATAATAAAACCCAAGCTCAGGTACAGCGGCTCGGCTCCGCAAACCACCAAATCGTTCACCGTACCATATACGGCCAACTTGCCGATGTCGCCGCCGGGGAAGAACAATGGACTTACTACGTATCCGTCGGTGGTCATCGCCAGGCGGCCATCGCTGGGGGGGAGCAGCGCCCCGTCGCTGAGGGGCCGGAGGACGTGCTGCCGGGCGACATCGACGCCAACCTCGGTGCGCCGTGGATTCCGGAGGGGGACATCCAGGCCTTCGCCGCCGAGCTGTTCCGCGTCGAGCTAACCTCGGTGCCGGTCGCTCATTTGAGGAAGGATGCGGTGTAGAGCCTGGACGCGGACTACGCCACGAAGCAGTCCGTCGCCGCGACCTCCGAGTACGGCACGCCCCGCGCCAACGGCACCAACCTCTTCGAGCTGGCACTCAACATGAAGACGCCGGTGATCTACGACATCATCAACCACGGCGATCGCGAAGAGCGCGTCGTCAACCAGGAGGCAACGATGGCCGCCCGCGAGAAACACAAGCTCATTAAGGAGCGATTCCGCTCTTGGGTGTTTTCCGATCCCGACCGCACGGAGCGGCTGGTGCGGATTTACAACGATACCTACAACTCGCGACACGAAGTCGCTCCTGATGAGCGGTTGCAGGTGAGTCCCTGCAACCCTGGCTTGTGTCCATGCCAGTCCCCGGTCCGCGCAAGCGCCAGGTAACGAAGCGTGCGAAAGCAGACGGACAAAAGCCCAAGGGAAACCCTGAATCATCCAGGGCTACCGGGCCAGGGGAAGACGGAAAGGATGAACGCAAGTGAACCTCCGATGAGGCCGCATTATGTCGAATTCGTCGCAAGCGGTGATTGACGCGGCGAAAATGGGTCAGGAAACCGAGTCCGTTGTAGCTCGGCTGAACACGCCACTGGGACCTGGCGTGCGGGACACCCAGACCCTGCGGTATAGGAGGCATCCGCCCCCGTCGTCTCTCAGCAGAAGCGGAACGTGGCAACCCCGTTGCGGTCTGGTCCCCTGGGGCCAGTAAGCCAGACCATCTTCGGAAGGAAGGCCCAACCCCGCAGCGGGCACAGGAAGACCCAAGAAGCGAAGGCCGCCCGCCGAAAGGCAAGGGGAAGTCATAACCCGGCGGATAGGACCCTCTGGCCCAGGCCGAAAGGCCGCTGACGTGGGTCTGGTGAGTTACCCGAAGAACGGTGTAAGGGAAGCGAACCAAGGGACAAGTTAGATGCAACACTCCGGTGCTGCAAACGGACCTGCGAGACAACCCGACACGGACTGGGACGCCATGGACTGGCGCAAGGCCGACCGGATCGTCCGCAACCTGAGATACCGGAGCTTTCGGGCCGCACAGGCGAACGACCTGCGGAAGGTTCGCTCGCTCCAAAAGCTCATGATGCGCTGTCACTCCAACATCCTCATGTCCGTAAGGAGGGTAACGCAGGTCAACGCAGGCAAGAACACGCCGGGCGTGGACAAGGTGGTCGTCAAGACGCCGGCCGCGCGGGGCCAACTGGTGGACTACCTAGCCACCCGACAGCCCTGGCGGGCCAGTCCCGTCCGTCGGGTGTACATCCCCAAGGCCAACGGCAAACAGCGGCCCCTGGGAATACCGACTGTCCTCGATCGCGCCCTCCAGGCTATGGTCAAGCAAGCGCTTGAACCAGAGTGGGAGGCACACTTCGAGGGAAGCAGCTATGGTTTTCGACCAGGACGCAGCTGCCACGATGCCATCGCAAAAATCTACAGCCTGGCCCGCCCCAACAAGCGGAAGAGGTGGGTAGTGGACGCGGACATCAAGGGGGCCTTTGACAACATCGACCATGACTTTCTGCTGCGGGCCATCGGCGAAGCTCCCGGACGGGAACTCGTGCGACAATGGCTCAAGGCCGGTGTCATGGAAGACGGTTCATATCACGCCACCGAAACGGGGACTCCGCAAGGGGGCGTGATTACCCCTCCCACAATCTTGCGAACGGCCCCCCTTGGGGCCGCGCTCACAAGGGAGAGGAGTCACCTTGTAGACCACGCGAATGCTGTCTTCTCCCACCTCGACCTGCTTTACCAGGGCTCGCAAGATTTCCCGACGCGTGTTCCAGTCCGCTTCCTGCAATCCTTCTCGGACGCGCTGGGCAAAGGACTGTAATTGATCTACCGCCGCCTGCAACTGTTGGGCTTCCGCATCCCGTTCGGCGCTGGCCCGCGCTTCGCCCTCCAGCTTGGCCAGCCGCTCCTTGGCGCTGCGGATGCGTGGCTCGAACTCGTCCCGCTCCAGGTAGCCTTCCTGGTAGGCATCAATCAAGCGGGCAATTCCACGGCGCACGCGCGTGAGCAGACGCGTTAACTGCTCGGTAGGCCGGCCGGCTTTTTTCCGCCGGCGGTGCAAGCGCTGTTCGTACTCCTGCCGAATCCGCTCGGGATCGGCCAACAAAGCACACACGTCTTGCCAGACCGCCTGGTCCAGCAGATCGGTGCGGCATTGCTTGTTATGGCAGACCCGCTGACCACCGAAGCGATAGGCATCACTGCCCACGCAACGGTAATAAGCGTAGTCGCGCGGCCGTCCCTTGCGCGCCGAGCGGCTCAGCGGCTTGCCGTAGAAGGCGTAGCCACAGTGGCCGCAGACGAGCAGTCCTTGCAGCAGGTAGCGACTGCCTCGGTCGCTGGCCCGGCGGCGCTGGCGGTTCTCCGCCAGTTGCTCGGCCACGGCCGCGAACAGAGCTTCGTCCACCAACGCGGGCACGGCGATGGCGATCTGTTCTTGCGGCGGAGTGTCGTAGACGGAAACGCCACGCCGCGACGAGCCGGGCTTGCCTCGTTGGGGACGTACGCGTGACCGCAGAGGACCGACCCGCGTTTTGCCAAAGTGGGCCTGACCAATGTAAGCCGGGTTTTTCAGGATGCCCCAGACCGTGGTGCGGTCCCAATAATCCTTGCCACGCGGGCTGGGGATGGCGTGCTCCCGCAGCCGTCGGCACACCTCGCCGATGGAGCAGCGCTCCAAGGCAACCCAGGCAAAGATCTGGCGGACCACCGCAGCCTGGGCTTCGTCCACCTCGTAGCGGGCCTGGCCATTGCCCTCGTATTTGCCGAGGTAGCGATAACCGTAAGGCGCTCCGCAGAGCACGTTGACGCTGCCAGCGCGAGCGGCATGACGCTTGCCGCGCCGGCTGCGTTCGAGGATCTTGGCCCGCTCGTATTCGGCCATCATGCCCTGCACTTGCAGCAGCAAGTTCTCTTCGGGCGTTTTGCCAATGTCGTGGTTGAGGAAGACGATGCGGATGCCTTGGCGTTGCAGTTCCTCAACGAGCAACACCTGGTAGGGATAATGCCGCGCCAGCCGGTCCGGCGAATGCACATACAGCCGATCAAACGCGCCTGCGGCGGCTTGGTCACGCAAGCGTTCTAGTGCCGGCCGCAGTAGGGTGCCGCCGCTGTAGCCTTCGTCGAGGAAGCACAGCTCGGCTTGCCAGCGTAAGCCGTCGGCGCGGACACGCGTCTTGAGGGCTTCGAGCTGGCTGGCGATGGTATTGGCTTCGGCTTGCTGTTTGGAGGAAACGCGGGCGTAGACGGCGGCGCAGAGTTCTTTGCCGTCCTTTGGTGACACAGGGCTGTCAGTCATGATTGACCTCCTGTCGTTACGGTTTGCTTTTGGTCAAGGCAGTTCGCTTGCGGATCGGCTGATCGCGCCTCAGCCGGCGCCGGGCCACTGTGGTTGCCGGCGTCGAGTAAGCGTTCGTAAACGCCTGCCAGCAGCTCCTCGGTCAGCCGGGTGGGCGCGAAGACCCGGAGGAGTGGCGGCAGGCACCGCCGTTGGCGCGTTTTGGCCTGCATGACGGGATACCTCCTGCAAGACCGCTGGGGGGTGCGGCCCTCAGATCCCGCCTGGCGTCCACCGTTGTCCATACCGCGGTCGGAGCCGCGTTCGAGGAATCATTGTCTCGAAAAAGGTCATTGTCGCAAGATTGTGGGAGGGGTAATCACCCCACCCTGGGGAGTGCCCGCGGACGGATGCGTCAACTGTCCGCCTTCCAACACTCCCGCCTTGAGCCACTTTTCGATTAACCGCAACAGCACCCCGTCGCGTATCCGCTGACGCAGCAATGCCCGCAAGTGAGCATGATCCAGCGTGTCGAAGAACTTGCGGATGTCCACCTCGACGAGAAGGGAATCCCAGTTGCGGGGATTGCTTCGCCTATAGTGGACCCCGAAAACGGGACCACCGGCTAAGCTACTGTGGTGACCCAAGAAAGGGGTAATCATGGCAACGAAACGGAAGCAGTATACGGCGGCGTCCAAGGCTCAAGTAGCACTCGCTGCACTCAAGGGAAACAAGACCATCAACGAACTGGCCGGGCAGTTCGGTGTCCATCCGACCCTCATCCAGGATGGGAAAAAGTACCTGCTCTCCACCGCCGAGCAGGTCTTCGCCAACGGCGTCAAAGCCGACACCACCGTCCACGTCGAGGCCCAGAAAGCCGAACGGTTCGAGCAGATCGGACGCCTCAAGAGGGAGTTGGAGGGGCTCAAAAAAAAGTCGGACCTGTCTGCGGACCAACGGCGGCAGTTGATTGACGCCGGTCATCCGCGCCTGAGTGTCCGACGCCCGTGCCAACTGCTGGGGCTGAATCGGTCGAGCCTGTACTACCAGCCGACCAACGCGAGCGAGGAGACCTTGCGGCGGATGCGGCTCATCGACCAGGAATACACGGCCCACCCCTTCCTCGGTAGTCGGCGACTGACGAGGGGGTTGATGGAGCAAGGAGAGGAGGTGAATCGCAAGCGGGTGCAGCGGCGGATGCGTCTTAGGGGCCTGGAGGCGCTTTATCCCAAGCCGCAGTTGTCTGCGGCGGGTCGGGGGCATCGGATTTACCCGTATTTGCTGCGGAACGTGAGCATCGAGCGGGCCGACCAGGTGTGGAGTACGGACATCATCGGTGTCGTATTGCTGCTGGGCGGCCTGGTTGGCTGCCGCCCCTTGTGCTTGCACCCGGCTGAGCAAATCGGCGCGGGCGGTGTCGGCCAGGTCGATGCTCTTGGCGGTCAGGTCCGCGTTTTTGGCCTGGTAGTCGGCCAAGGCGGCTTTTTCAGAGGTTCTCGATTATTTGGAGAAACTCTGATGTTCCGCGTCGAGTGGATTCAATCCACAGAACCTAGATCGTCCCATTGCAGCATGGTATTCTTTCTCTTCCCTAAAATGCCTTCCAAGTAACAGCGGATTATTACGATCTTCTAAATCCTGAAACTCTACCTTCATCGCGCGCATACCTGCGGCATTGCTCAGTTCGGTATACGCCCGTTTGCCCTGGAGCGAACGGCTATTCCACCCATCCGGACGACAAACGTAACTGGCACGGGAGGATCATCCAAGACCAAGGTTCTTCACGGTCGCCTGTTCCCACTCAGCAAGTTGACGTCGCGCTTCTTGCGGATCGATATCCAGCTTGCGTGCCAACTCCATCGCCCGTGTCTTCATCTCGGCCTGCCAAGGAACGCTCGTGTCCAATAGCTTGGTCAAACGCTCCAGGGCCTGCTGTGCTGCTACCACGTCGTCAATCATCACCAAGGAATAAGCCATCGCTTCGAGATTATACACATTGGAGTCAATCCCGAGTCGCTGAATGGCCGTCACAACGTCGCAGGGTTGCTTCACGGCTTCGAGGAAGGGCAGACCTTGCTGTTGAATGCAGGCAAGCAGTTCCTCACCAAGACGAGGATCATCAATTTTCCACCACCGATCACAACCCCTCACATCTTTAAGCCTAAAGCCCATATTGAAAGACAGATACTGTCTTGGCACATAAAGTGGAAGGAAAAAAGCCCAAACAGTAAATTTCTTCGGATCAAATCCAGAATCATCACAGCAAAAACCTCGCAGGACGTGACCTAGTGGAACCGCGTATAACAACCATCCCTTGCAAGTGAAGCCAGGGAGATCGGGCAGTAACATCTTGCACAGGGCCTCAAATTGTCTTTTTTTCATCGGTTTACCTGATCTCGATAATAGGAATGTTCTGAATGCCGTTGCCTTAAGACGTAAGTCATTGTAGCCAAAGGGATTTCGGTCTTTACGTCAGCTGGGGCCTCCTGCGAGAATGTCGTTGGTTCAAACCACCAACCCACAGGAGGCCACCAAT
>Ga0078972_1006570_pt1 | contig 27301 bp, 23 predicted proteins | sample YelNatPaOPGAMG01_FD_67568 | JGI IMG/M metagenome (GOLD analysis project Ga0078972, IMG submission 67568) | Hot spring thermophilic microbial communities from Obsidian Pool, Yellowstone National Park, USA - OP-RAMG-01 (SPADES assembly) (version 2) | ecosystem: Environmental > Aquatic > Thermal...
TGGGTGGCAAGGCCGGGCGGCGTGGGGGTGGGGGTCGGCCGGGCCGGCGGGGAGGTCGGCGGCACGGGCGTTGGGGAGGGCAGGTCCAGGTCTTCCAGGATGTCCAGGCCCAGGGGGGCGAAGCCGCCCTCCGGGTCGGGGCGGTAATCGGCCAGGAGGAGGGAGGCCAGGCTGCCCCGACCGCCGGGGCTGTGGGCAAAGGCCAGTTGCACGGCCAGGCTCCCCCCCAACAGGGTGGCCAGCAGGCACAGCAGGACCAGAAGGCCCCAAAGGAGGTTATTCCGTCGTTCCTCGTCGCTGGTCATCGCCGACACTCCGGTCAAGCACGGCGTAGATGCCCACCGCTTCGCTTTTGCCTTTGAGGGCCACCTTGCCCAGGCTACGAAGCACATACCGTTCCGGTTCCAGGAGGGCCTGGTAGGTGTATTCGCTGATGAGGATATCGTATTCGGGAAACTCTTTGTTCAACCCCTGTACCCGGGCGCTCAGGTTCACCGCGTCGCCGATGACGGTATACTCCATGCGGTCGGCCGAGCCGACGGTGCCGGCCACCACTTCTCCGGTGTTGATACCGATGCCCATACGGATGGGCACTTCCCCCCGGGTCAGCCGTTCGGCGTTGAGTCGGGCCAGCCGCTGGCGCATCTCCAGGGCCGTCTCCAGGGCCCGTTCGGCGTGGTCGGGGCAGGAAACCGGAGCGCCAAAGATCACCAGGGTCGAGTCCCCGCCGAATTTGTTGACCGTGCCGCCATGGGATTGGGCCACTTCCACGATGGCGGTGAAGTATTCGTTGAGAATCCGCACCATATCCTCGGGGTCGTATTCCTCGGAGAGGCGGGTAAAGTCGCGGATGTCGGCAAAGAGCATGGAGGCGGTGCGCCGTTCTCCGTCCAGGCGGATGGCCCCGCGCAGGATGGATTCGGAGACGTCCCGGCTGACGAAGCGGCCGAAGGCGTCGCGGATGTATTCCTTGATGCGCAGGCCCTGAATCATCCGGTTGAAGGCGTGGGCCAGCAGGCCGATCTCGTCTCCGGTGGGGACAAAGACCTTCTGGCGCAGGTCGCCCCGTTCCACCCGGTAGGCGGCCCGCACCAGGGCCGACACGGGCTGCACGATTCGGGCCGAAATCCAGAGGCCCAGGAGGATGACGGCGAGGACGGCCAGGGCGAAGAGAATGGCCAGGGCGCTCTGGATAAAGAGCATCTCCCGCTGGTAGCCGGGGAGGGCGACGGAGAAGACGGCCATGTCCTCTTCGCCGTGGCGGGCTTCCAGGATGCCGAAGGCTTCCTCCAGGGCCTCGCCGTGGAGGGTGAGGCGCCGGCCCGGGTAGAAAAAGTCGGGGCCGGCCTGTCCCCGGGTGACCAGGCGGAAGAAGTCGGGGGAAATCTGGAGGGTGGCCGTGGGGATGTCCTGGAACGTGGTGGCGAGGACCCGGCCCTGGGCGTCGTAGAGGGTGACTTCGGCCGGCCGGGTGGAGAAAAGGGTGGGGGCGGCGGGCGGGGTGCCCAGGAGGGGGTCCCCCTGGCCGGCCATCCGCCGGGCCAGGCGCTCCAGGGAGATGCCCACCAGCACGACCCCGACCGTGCGGCCGGAGCGGCGGATGGGGCCGCTGATGTAAAAGGCCGGTCCCCAGGGGGCCGAGGCCAGGCCGGCGAATTTGTCCCCGATGTCGTCCTGGCGGATGGAGAGGATCTTTTGAAAGGGCGTCCAGTCGGCGTAGGAAGGCAGGCCGGCGGTGGAGACATAGTTCAGGGGGGAGGTGATCGTTTCCTGGCGATGGAGGGAGTAGAGGCCCTGGCCGTCGGGCAGGACGATCTCGACAAAGTCGCAGCCGGCGTTGGCGGCGATGGGGTAGATGAGGCGGTGGAGGCGGGAACGTTCGCCGGCCAGCACGGCGTCGGCCACCCCCTCGGTGCGGGCGATGGCCCGCAGGGTGGCCAGGAGTTCCCGTTCGACATAGACCACCTCGTCGGTGGCCCGGTGGCCGGCCTCCCATAACTGGCTCAGCAGGCGTTCGTGAAGGCGTTCGGCAAAGACGCGGGCCAGGAAGAAGGAGCCGGCGACGGCCAGGATGATGGCCAGGGCCAGGTAGGGGGCGATGATCTTGAAGCGCAGCCGGGACCAGAAGGAGGGTCGGGGAGGGGCGGCCGAGGGTTCCGCCGCCCCGGTGGCCAGAGGCATCGGAAGAGGGCCGGCCGGGGGGTCTGGGTGCCGGCTCCTATGCATCCAGCGGGGCAGACAGGCCTGGTTCACGAGAGACCTCAGTGGGCCAGCGCAGCCAGCGCCAGCCAGAGCAAGACGCCCAGCAGGAGCATGGTCAGGATGCTGGTGGCGACTTTTCCCCAGAAGTCCTGGGCCTGCCTGGGGTCTTTCCAGAGATGGCGATGGGCCAGAATTCGGGGCAGAAAACTCAGCGGGGAGGCCCATACCGTCGGAAGCCCGTATCCCAGCGGCCCGCCCAGGTAGAGGAGGGCCAGGACCAGAAGGCGTTCCCCTCCGCCCCAGAGGCGGTCCTGCAGGGAGGCCGCCGGCCCGTTGGCGACGGTCCCGTTGGCCGAGAGCCGGGCCAGTTTGTAGACGGCGTTGGCCTCCAGGAGCGGGGCGACGAAAAAGGCCACCAGGCCAAAGAGCAGGAAGAGGAGGTTGCGGTCGGCCTGGGGGGAAGGCCCCCCGATGGCTTCGGCCAGGGTGGTATAGGGCCACCGGCCTCCAGACCCCAGGAAGACAAAGAGGACGGTGGCCCCCAGGTGCAGGGCCTGGTCCAGAAGGAAGGCGCTGAAATGGCGCTGAGGGAAGCGGCGGGCGAGGGCGACCTTCCCCCAGTCGAAGAGGAAATGGAGGGCGAAGAGGGGGATAAGCCAGAGTCCCCAGGTGGGCAGCGTTTCCCAGAGGAAGAGGGCGGTGCTGCCGGTTACGATGGCGGCGTGAAGGAGCAGCCCCTGCCAGGAGCGGACCTTGAAGCGCACCAGGTCGATGGTCTGAAGGGCGAAATCGCCCACCAGATGGCCGAACAGGAAGCGCAGCAGAATGGACATCTTCGACCGTTTCGCCTGGCCGGCCGTTTGGGCCGGCGGAAGCCCGAAAAACCCACGCTTATTTTACTCCCTTGAGGCCGATCGGGCAAGTGTCCTGGCCTTACAACCCCATTACGGCAGCCGCCGTTCGAGTGCCTCCAGGGCCTGCTGGAGTTTCCGCTGGCGCAGGGCCGAGGTCAGGTCGGCCCGGGTATTCTCCAGGACGTGGCGCACCATATCGGTGGTCCGCCGCAGGCCTCCGGTGAGGGCCTCTGGAAAGTCCAGGGTGACCAGGAAGTCGTAAATCTGCTGCATCGCCTCCAGGCGGGCCTCGCAGGGGGAGAGGAGGTCCCGGCGCAGGGCGTCCAGGATGGAGCGGCGCAGTTCGCCCGCCGCCTCGCCCAGGGCGTTCAGGTAGGGGGCGACGGGCACGGCGAGTTCCTCCGGACGGGGGATGGGCCGTTCGCGGATCAGGGCATCGGTCAGACAGGCCTCGGCATACTCCTTTTCGGCGTCGGCGATGTAGCCGAGGGCGGAGAAAAGGGGGCAGGCGGCCACGATCTCGTGGAGGCGCCGAAGGTGCTGAGAGGCCTCGACGCGGAGCCTTTCCGCTTCGGCAAACTCCTGGCGGTGGGTGGCCCGGATGGACAGGGCAGAGGCCCGAATCACCTGGCGGGAGAGGGCCAGCGCCTCCTCGCGCAGGCGGTCCTGGCGGGCCAGTTCGGCGCGGATTCCTTCGGCAATCTCCTCGAACGGGGCCAGGGAAGCGGACATGCCCATCCCTCCAGGTCGGCGTATCGGCCCAGGGCCGTTTCCTGCCCGGGCCCTAACTTTCCCGTCGTCGGCGATAGCGCAGGAAGGGCGGGATGTCGATCTCGTCTTCCTGGGCCAGGAGAGAAGGAATGTCCTCTTCCCGCCTCTCCGGAAGCGGCGAGGCCAGTTCCCGGGCCTTGACCGGGCGGGCGGGGCGGCGCTGGGGGGAGGGCGGGTGGTCGAAGCCGGTGGCGATCAGGGTGATCTTGACCTCATCCCGCATGTTTTCGTCGATCACCGCCCCGAAGATGATGTTGGCGTCCGGGTCGGCGGCGCGGGCGATGATCTCGGCGGCCTCGTTGACCTCCCACATGGTCAGTTCGGGCCCGCCGGTGACGTTGAAGAGCACGCCCTTGGCCCCGTCGATGGAGATCTCCAGGAGGGGGCTGGAGATGGCCGCCTGGGCGGCCTCCACCATGCGCTTTTCCCCGGTGCCGTAGCCGATGGCCATGAGGGCGGAGCCGGCATCGGCCATGATGGTCTTGACATCGGCAAAGTCCAGGTTGATCAGCCCGCGGATGGTGATGAGGTCGGAGATGCCCTGGATGCCCTGGCGCAACACGTCGTCGGCGATGCGAAAGGCCTCCAGCATGGAGGTGTTCCGGTCGGTGATCTGCAGGAGGCGGTCGTTGGGGATGACGATGAGGGTATCCACGTTGGGCTTGAGTTGGGCGATGCCCTCTTCGGCCACGGCCCGGCGGCGGTTGCCCTCGAAGGTAAAGGGCTTGGTGACCACCGCCACGGTCAGGGCCCCCAGGTTGCGGGCGATTTGGGCGATGACCGGGCTGGCTCCGGTCCCGGTGCCGCCGCCCATGCCGGCGGTGATAAAGACCATGTCGGCGCCGCGCAGGGCCTCGGTGAGTTCCTCGCTCGATTCCTCGGCCGCCTTCTGGCCGATGACGGGGTTGCCCCCGGAGCCCAGCCCCTTGGTCAGTTTATCGCCGATGCGGATGCGATGGGGGGCTGAGGAATGGAGCAGGGCCTGGGCGTCGGTGTTGATGGCGATGAATTCCACGCCTTTGACCCCGGCTTCGATCATCCGGTCCACGGCGTTGCTCCCACCTCCTCCAACCCCCAACACCTTCAGTTGGGCAAAGTTTTCGGTGACGACCGCCAGAAGATCCTCCGTAGCCATCGTTTTGCCTCCTTGCCGCCCGTTTCCGGTGGACGGCTCCGGCACGTTCAGGGCAGAAACTCCCGTAGCCAACTCTTGAAGCGGTTATAGACGCGCGACCACCCCTGTTCCTGGGGAACCAGGAAGGGTGGGGTGCTGCCTCGTTTGAAGGCCCAGCGCAGCAGGCCGACGCCGGTGGCATAGGCCGGGCTGTCGATGGTGTCCGAGAGTCCCCCCAGGTGGGTGGGGATGCCGATGCGCACCGGCAGGTTGAGCACCTCGCGGGCCACCTCCTCGATGCCCGGCAGGAGGGCGGTGCCGCCGGTGAGGACGACGCCGGCCGGGAGCAGCCCCTCGTAGCCGACGCGCCGCACCTCGGCCCGCAACATCTGGAAGATCTCCTCCACCCGGGCCTCGATGACCTGGTGGAGCAGGGTGCGCGAGACCCGACGTTTTTTCCCTCCGGAAAACGATTCGACCTCGATCTGGTCATCCTCCGGGCCCTGACCGTCGTCGGAGGCCGGCCGGGCCTGCCCGTGGCGAATCTTCAGGTATTCGGCCACGTCAAAGGGGGTGCGCAACACGATGGCGATGTCGTTGGAGATTTGGTTCCCCCCGACCGGAAGGACGACGGTGTGCCAGATGCTCCCGTCGATGAAGATGGCCACATCGGTCGTCCCGCCGCCGCAGTCCACCAGGATAACCCCCATCTCCTTTTCCGCCTCGCTCAGGACGGCCTCGCTGCTGGCCAGCGGCTGCAACACCAGGTCGTCGATCTCCACCCCGGCCCGCTGGACACACTTGATCAGGTTTTGGATGGCCGTCACCGCTCCGGTGACGATGTGGGCTTCGACCTCCAGGCGGAAACCGGAGAGGCCGATGGGGTCGCGGATGCCCTCCTGCCCGTCCACGATGTAGGAGCGGGGGATGACATGGATGATCTCGCGCTGGGTGGGGATGGCGATGGCCCGGGCGGCGTCCAGGGCGCGGGCCAGGTCGGCGGCGGTGATCTCCCGGTCGGCCCGGGGGATGGCCACGACGCCCCGGCTGTTGATGGCCTGGATGTGCCCGCCGGCCACTCCCACATAGGCCGAGCCGATGCGGTAGCCGCTCAGCCGTTCCGCCTTCTCCACCGAGGCCACGATCGAGGTCACCGCCTCCTCGACGTTGACCACGATGCCCTTCTTGATGCCCTTGGAAGGGGTCAGGCCCACGCCCAGGATGTTGATCTGGCCGTCCGGCCCTGGTTCCCCGACCAGCGTGACGACCTTGGTGGTCCCGACATCGATTCCCACTACGGTGCGAGCGGCCATTTTTCGCCTACCTCTTTCGAACGCCCATTATAGCCGAAGCGACATCCAGACGCAAACCGTTCAGTGAAAACGAATCTGGTCCGGCAAACGCAGGTCAATTTCGGTAAACTCCGAGGGCGGATCCTGGAGGAAAGCGGCCAGGAAACGCACCTTGCGTTCCAGGTCGGCGCTGTTGCCGAAGCAGGCCCGCCAGCCGGCCTGGGCGACGGCGGCGAGGCCGCATTCCCGGTCGTATTCAAAGGGCAGGAGGGGGATGTGCAGGTCGTAGTAAAGGCGGGAAAAGACCTGCTGAGCCGTGCGCACGGCCTCGCCGTCCACCCGTTCTCCCGGTCGGAGGGGCGGGGCGTCTTCCTCCTTATTGATTACATAAATCAAATTGGTCATCTCCGGCGGCTCTGCCTGGAGAATCAGCCCCCCATCGTCCACCAGGAAGCGATGGTCCAGGTCCCCCTGGTTGCACCAGCTGACCGAGGGCAGGTGTTCGACGATCGTCAGGACGACCCGGTTGGGCAGTTCGCGTTTCACCTGCACCTCCCGGATGTAGGGGATCTGTTTCAGGCGGGATTCGACCCCGGCGGGGTCCAGCAGGAAGAGGTTGACCGTCAGGGCTTGGCTATGGCGGATGGCTTCCTCCGAGGGCAACGCCTGGTTGCCGCGCACCTCGACGGTGCGAATGCGAAAGTTGGGGGAGAGGTAGAAGTAGCCCAGAAGGAAGGTGCACCCCAAAGTCAGCAGGGCCCCCGCCAGGCGGGCGTCGGCGGCCCATTGAAGCAGAGCCCGTCCCAGGCGGGGTCGGACGTGGGGGCGTGGGCGGCCTCGTTTCAGGATCGGTTCTTCCTGGGCCATCTCTGCTCCTTCAACGGGTCACCCGGTCCCGGGAGCGCTCGGCGAAGCGCTCCAGGGCCAGTTCGATCAGGCGGTCCAGCAGGCGCGGATAGGGCAGGCCGCTGGCCTCCCAGAGTTTCGGGTACATGCTGATGGCGGTGAAGCCGGGAATGGTGTTCAACTCGTTCACATAGGGGCGCATGGTGCGGCGGTCCAGCAGGAAATCCACCCGGGCCATGCCGGCTCCGTCGAGGGCGCGGTAGGCGCGCAGGGCCAGAGCGCGGATCTCCTCGGCCAGGGATTCCGGCAAGGGGGCGGGGATGAGGAGTTCGGAGCGGCCGTCCAGGTACTTGGCGGCATAGTCGTAGAACTCGCGGGAGGGGATGATTTCCCCGGGGACGGAGGCCTGGGGTTCGTCGTTGCCCAGGACGCTGACCTCGATCTCGCGGGCATCGATGGCCCGTTCGATGAGCAGGCGACGGTCGTACTGGGCGGCCAGGTCCAGTCCGGAGCGCAACTCCTGGCGGTTGTGGGCCTTGGTGATGCCGACGCTGGAGCCCAGGTTGGCCGGTTTGACAAAGCAGGGGTAGCCGAAGCGCCTTTCGGCCTCGGCGATGATGGCTTCGGGCCGGCTGGCCCATTCCCGGCGGGTGAGGGCGAAGAAGTCGGCCACGGGCAGGCCTTCGGCCTTCAGAATCATCTTGGTGGCCACCTTGTCCATGGCCAGGGCCGAGCCCAGCACGCCGGCCCCCACATAGGGCCGGCCGGCCATCTCCAGGAGGCCCTGGAGGGTGCCGTCCTCTCCGTAGGGCCCGTGCAGTACCGGGAAGAAGACATCCACCCGGGGAAAGCCCTGGGGACCCAGGCCGGGGATAAGCGAGGTATAGCCGGCCGGCACCTCCTCGACCGGGCCGGGGTCCTCCCGGCCGGCGGCCAGGGCCTCCAGCCGGGCCATCGGGTCTCCCCGGAGGAGCCAGCGCCCCTCCCGGGTGATGCCGATGGGGACCACTTCATATTTGCTCCGGTCCAGGGCAGCCATAATCGACCGGGCCGAGATCAGGGAGACCTCGTGTTCCCCGGAACGTCCGCCGAAGATGACCCCTACCACCACTTTTTCCGCCATACCTCACTCCATGATACTTCAACCCTCTTTCCTCCCGGTTGGCTTCAGGTTACAATTGGGTGAGTATGTGGTGCGTGATGCGTGTTGCGTGGTGCGTGTTGCGTGATGCGTGTTGCGTGTTCATCGGGCGCTCCTGTGGAGGCGGGGGTAGGCCCAGAGGGCCAGGCTCAGGACCAGGAGGAAGGCCGCGCGGGCGGCGATGACCAGGTAGTTCTCGTCCACCAGGCAAAGGGCGATGATGGCGGCGGCGACCGGATAGGCTGGCCAGGGAAGGATGGGTCGTCGAGGGGCGGCCGGGGTTCCTTCGGAGGTGGGGGATGTGGCCGGGGCAGGTTGGGCCGACATGGGGGGGCCGGCCGGCGGCTCGCTTTGAAGCGCCAGCGCCGTCTGGGCCAGGGCGATGCTCCGGTCGGCCCGCTCCAGGTCGTAGCCCCATTGGGTCAGGGCCTCCTCCAGCCGCTTTTCGTACCAGGCCAGGAGGCTGCCCTTATCTTGACATAATTCTGAAACCATCTGTCGGTACAGATACGTGCTGCTGCGCAGGAGGTTGTGGCGCCGGTTGAGGGAGGCCGTCTTCCGGAGCGCGCTCCGGCAGGCCTGGCGCAGGAGGCTTTCTTCGGCCGGAGAGGAAGCCCCGGCCTCCACTTCCTCCAGGGTCGCCCAGAAGTCGGCGCGTTCCTTCGGCCCGTACTGGCGCAGGAGGTGCAGGGCGCGGTGGAGGTAGAGTTCCAGGCGCAGCAGGGGGGCTTTTTCGCCCCACCAGAGCGTTTCGACCTCCTGGCGGCTGCCCTCGCGGGGGGAGTGAAGCCAGGCGTAGGTGGCGGCGGGGTTCCCCTCAGCGGTCATGGCCGGCGGAACGACCAGCCAGATTCTTCCCGTCGGCAGGGGGGTCATGGGGCGGGAGGGCTGGCCCGGCAGCGCCAGGGCTTCCTGGAGGAGTTGTTGCTCCTCGTACAGGCCGGTTACCGAGCCGGCCAGGTAAATCCGGGTGCTCCCCCAGGGCTGGCCGGGCGGGTTATCCCAGGCCATCCCCAGCCAGCGTTCCATCTCCCCGGCCAGTTCCCGCCAGGTGGAGGCCTCCCAGTGGCCCTCTCGTTCCAGGGCGACCTGGACGATGCCGGCCCCATCGGTCCCGAAGCGCCTCCGACGCAGGCGGCTCTTTTTCCCCGGCGGAGGGCTCTGGACGGCCTGCCAGAGGAGGTCGCTCCCCTCATCTCCGGCGGGGTAGAAGAAGGCGACGGTCAGGGCCGGGTCATACAGTTCCATCGTTTCCTTCCTCCTTGCCGCCCAGCCGGGAGAGGAGGCGGGGTCCCAGGGTGGTGATGTCGCCGGCCCCCAGGGTCAGGACAACGTCGCCCGGGCGCAGGTGCTCCTCCAGCCAGGGGAGGGCTTCCTCCAGGGTGGCCGCATAGCCGGCCGGGGGCGGGAGCCGGGCGGCGATTTCCCGGCCCGAGACGTCCCCCGGGTCGCTTTCCCGGGCGGCATAGACCTCGGTGACCAGCACCAGGTCGGCCAGGGACAGGGCCGCGGCCATGTCCCGGGCAAAGGCCCGGGTGCGGCTGTAGGTGTGGGGCTGGAAGACGACGGCCAGGCGCCGCTTCGGGAAGCGCTGGCGGGCCGCCGCCAGGGTGGAGCGGATTTCGCTGGGGTGGTGGGCATAGTCGTCCACCACGGTGACCCCGCCGGCTGTGCCCACCTCCTGGAAGCGGCGCCGGACGCCGGAGAAGGTGGCCAGCACCTCTCCGGCCCGTTCCAGGTCCGCGCCTTCCCAGGCGGCCACGGCCAGGGCGGCCAGGGCGTTGCGCACGTTGTGTTCTCCGGGGATGCGCAGGTGAAAGCGGCCCAGCCGGCGGCCGGCGTGGGAGAGGGTGAAGGTCGTCTCCGCCTGGCCCAACTCCACCTCCTCGGCCCGCCAGTCGGCCTCGGGCGCCAGGCCGTAGGTGAAGGTGGGGACGGCCGGCCGGGGAAGTTCCCGGGCCCCGGGATCGTCCTGGCAAAGGAACACGGCCCCGTCCGCCGGGACCCGGGCCAGGAAGGCGGCAAAGGCCTCCCGGATGGCCGCCGGGTCGGGATAGCAATCCACGTGCTCCCACTCCACGTTGGTGACCACGGCCACGGCCGGCTCCAGGGCCAGGAAGGTCCGGTCGTATTCATCGGCCTCCAGGACGATGTGCCGCCCGCTTCCGGCGTGGCCGTTGCCCCCCAGTTCGGGGACCTCTCCGCCGATGATAAAGGAGGGGTCTTCACCGGAGGCGCGCAGGAGGAGGGTCAGGAGGGCGGTGGTGGTCGTCTTCCCGTGGATGCCGGCCACGGCCAGGCAACGCCGGCCCAGGCAGAGGCGGCGGAGGGCCTCGGCGCGGGACCATACCGGCAGGCCCCGGCGGCGGGCCTCCAGCACCTCCGGATTATCCGGCGGCGCCGCCGAGGTGACGATGACGATGCCTCCTTCCGGCACCTGCTCCGGGGAGTGTCCCAGGTAGACCCGGGCCCCCCGGGCCGCCAGTTCGCGCAGGGTGGGGCTATCGCGCAGGTCGGAGCCGGAAACGGGATGGCCGAGTTCCAGGAGCAGGCGGGCGATGGCGCTCATTCCGGCCCCGCCGATGCCAACCAGGTGAAAGGATGGTCCCCGATTTCCGTCCATGGCCTACTCCCGGGCCCGCCGGCGATAAAGCCAGGCGATCAGCAGGAACAGGGCGATGCCGATTCCGATGGCGCTCCAGGCGATGTTGCCCAGCACGCTGGAGGGGAAAGGTTCGATGGTGATTTCGGGGGGAGAAAGGGTGGTTTCCTCCTCCAGGGGGTGGAAGAGTTCCAGGACGCGGGCCAGAATCAGGATGCCGTTCAGGATGCCGAAGAGGCCGCCGCCAAGGTGTCCGAGCAGGCCGATGCCCCGTCTCCGTCCCAGGATGGTGCCGGCGCGGTAGGCGACCAGGGCCATCAGGACAAAGGCGCCGGCCTGGGCCCAGAGGTTGTCGCTTGGGACCAGGTCGGGGCCGGAGGGGGACGGGGGCCGGCCGATGACGATGGAGGCCCCGATGCGGAAGGCGTCGATCAGGCGGTTGAGCAGGTAGATGAGGAATTCGCCGAAGCGATGGCCCAGGGGGGAGATGATGATGCCCAGGCCGATGGCGGTGAAGCCTTCCTCCTGCCAGCCGCGGCGGAGGCCGTAGATGAAGGTGGGCAGGGCGACCAGGAGCATGAAGCCCCAACTGGTGATGACCAGTTCTCCGTCCAGAAGCCGGAAAAACGTGCTCATCTTCCTACCTCGATGGGCGGCCGGGCCTCTTGGGCCGTATCCCGCCCTTTTCCGGCCAGGGCCCGCAGCACCTCCACCAGGGCCCGGGTCGCTTCCGGGCGGGCCAGGCGGCGGGCGGCCTCGGCCATCCGGTCCAGGCGAGAGGGTTCCTCCAGGATTTCGTCCAGGGCCTGGAGGAGGGCCGTGGGATCGGGCCGGCCGGCGCGGTCCCGCAGCCGGGCGTTGGGCACCTGGACGGCGGCGCCGTGGCGCACCAGGAAGGCGGCGTTTTCCTCCTGGTGGACGTAGGGATAGGGCACCAGGATGGCCGGAAGCCCCACGGCCGGCAGTTCGCCCAGGGTGGAGGCGCCGGCGCGGCAGATGGCCAGGTCGGCGGCGGCCAGGGCGGCCGGCATCTCCCGGTGCAGGTAGGGATAGAGGCGGTAACGGGAGCGGAGGTCTTCCGGCAGGCCGGAGGCGCGTTCCCGGAGCACCGCCTCGTCTCCCGCCTGCCCGCAGATGTGGATGAGGGAGGCGCGCCGGAGAAATTCGGGAAGGCCCTGGCATACGGCCAGGTTGATGGCCCGGGCCCCACGGCTGCCGCCGTAGACCAGGAGCACCCGTTCCTCCGGGGAGAAGCCGAACTGGGCCCGGGCCGAACGGCGGTCGGTATGGAAAAGGGCCGGCCGCACCGGGTAGCCGGTGACCACCACCTTCCCCCGGGGGAGGTAGCGGGCGGCGTCGGGGGTGGAGGTGGCCACCCGGGCGGCCAGGTGGGCCAGGAGGCGCCCGGCCAGCCCCGGCACCACGTCGGGCAGGTAGACCAGGAGGGGCACCCGCTTCCTCCAGGTAGCCAGCCCCACCGGGATGCTGACATAGCCGCCGGTGACCAGGGCGACGTCGGGGGCGAATTCCTCCACCAGACGGAGGGCCAGGCGCGTGCCCCGGGCCAGGATGACCAGGTTGCGCACCAGCGTCCAGGGGGCCCGACCACGCAGCGCCGCCGCCGGGACGGTGGCGAAGGACACCTGCGCCTCCGTGCCCTGGAGCAGGTGCTTTTCCATGCCGCTTTCGCTGCCGGTATAGAGGACCTGGCTAGGCTCCGGCAGGGCGGCGATGACGGCCAGGGCGGGATAGACGTGACCACCAGTCCCCCCGCCAGAGATCAACACGCGCATCGTCTTTCTTTCCGTGGCAGGAAATATTGAGCAACAGGCCGGCGGCGGTCATGCAGGAGGCCAGGGAGGAGCCGCCGTAACTCACAAAGGGCAACGTCATGCCGCTGAAGGGCAGGAGGCTGGCCGTCGAGGCCATGTTGATCAGGGCCTGGAAGGAGAGCCAGGTGGTGATGCCCACCCCCAGCAACATGCCGTAGCGGTCGGGGGCGTGGATGGCGATGGTATAGCCCCGGTAGGCCAGCCAGAGGAAGAGGCCGGCGATGAGCAGACAGCCCATCAGGCCCATTTCCTCCCCGATCACGGCAAAGATGCTGTCGGTATAGGCCGAGGGCAGCCAGGAGAACTTTTGTAGGCCCTGGCCCAGCCCGACTCCCAGGAGGCCGCCCGAGCCGAGGGCGATCAGATTGTGCCTCAGGTGATAATTGCTGTCGGGGTTCAAAAAGGCCACCAGGCGGGCCCAGCGGTAGGGGGCGATGCGGGCCAGGAGGAAGAAGGTTCCTCCGGCCAGCAGGCCGGCCAGGGTAAAGTGCTTCAGGTCGGCCCCGGCCACCAGAAAGACCACGCCCCCGACCAGGATCAGGATGGTGGCCGTGCCCATATCCGGTTCCAGAAGGATCAGGCCGGATAGAAGCCCCAGGATAACGGCAAAGGGCACCAGACCGTAGGTCACATGGCGCAACTTCTGACCCCGCTTGGAGAGCCAGTCGGCGATGTAGACGATAAAGACGAGAAAGGCCGGTTGGCTGGGCTGAAAGTTGATCGGGCCCAGGGAGAACCAGCGCCTGGCCCCGTTGCGATCATCCACCAGGGGTGCGGGCAGGATGAGCACCGCCACCAGGAGCAGGAGGATGAGGGCCATGCCGGGGACGCTGTAGCGCCGCCAGAAGCGATAGTCCAGCCGCATGGCGACCAGCCCTCCGGCCAGCCCGATCAGCAGCCAGAGCAGTTGTTTCCCCAGATAGGCCGCCGGGTTGCCGGTCTCCTTAGTGGAGACCACGAAACTGGCGCTGTAGAGCACCACCAGGCCCAACAGGGTAAGGGCCCCCACGACCACGAGCAGCCAGTGGTCCGGCGGGCCGGCTCGGGGAGCCCGCAGGGCCTCGCGCCAGGAACTCAGGGAAGGCCAGATGCTCTGGGCGTCATCGGGGGGGAGCGTTTTCCGCCCCTCGGGTTCGATTTCCGGGGCCCGGGCCTCTTCCCGCATGACGGCCGGCCGGCCCCCCGACCTTCCCCGACGGGCCGTCCTTTCGAGGCCTTTTCCGATCTCTCGGCGTTGGACATCTCGACGGGGCATAGGGAACTCCTACTGTTGCGTGTTACGTGTTGCGTGTTGCGTGTCAGGTGAGTTCCTGCACGGCTTCTCGAAAGCGTTCTCCGCGTTCAAACTCATGGCGAAAGAGGCCGAAACTGGCGCAGCCGGGGGAAAGGAGCACGCTTTCCCCGGGGCGGGCGATCTCCCGGGCCTGGCGGACGGCGGCCGGGAGGTCGTGGAAGCGTCCCACGATGAGCGGGCCGGCCCCGGCCGCCCGAAGCGCCGCTTCCAGTTTGGAGGTGGCCGAGCCCTCCAGGAGGAGGACGGCCCGGGCGCGAGCGGCGACGGCGGCGGCCATCTCCGTATAGTCCAGGCCCTTGTCGGCGCCGCCGGCGATCAGGATGAGCGGGCCTTCCAGGGCTTCCAGGGCGGCGATGGTGGAGGCCGGGGCGGTGCTGGTGGTGTCGTTGATGTAGGCAACCCCATCGAGCACCCGCACCACCTCCAGCCGGTCGGGCAGGCCCGGGAAAGCGGCGAGGGCCTCGGCCACTTCCTGAGGGGAGAGGCCGTAGAGGCAGGCCGCCGCCGTCGCCGCCAGGACGTTCTCCCGGTTGTGCCGGCCGGGCAGCCGGATGGAACTCAGGGGGCAGATTTCCCGGAGTCCCCCGGCGGGCTCCATCCAGCAGACCTTGCCCCGGGCCAGCAGGGCGGCGCCGGCGCCGATGGGGAGCCGCTTCCCGTCCGTGGTGAGCAAGGTCCGTCCCCGCCGGCGCAGTCCCACCCCAAACCAGGCCACCCGGGAGGGGGCATCCCGGGCAAAGTCGCGCACCGTCGGGTCGTTGGCGTTGAGGACGAGCAGGTCCCCGGGCCGTTGAGCCCGGTAGATGGCCCGTTTGGCCTCCACATAATCCTCCCACGAACGGTAGCGGTTCATGTGGTCCGGGTACAGGTTGGTCACAACCGCCACCTGGGGCGAGAGGCCCTTTTCGCCCAGCCCCTCCAGTTGCCAAGAGGAAAGTTCCAGCACCACCGGCGTCTGTGGGCCGATCCGGGGCAGGGCTTCCAGGGCCGAGACACGGATGTTGCCGGCCACCACCGTATCGGGAAAGCGCCGGCGCAGCATCTCCCCCAGGAGGGCGGTGGTGGTGCTCTTGCCTTTGGTGCCGGTCACCCCCAGGATGGGGCCGGGGCAACGGGCGAAGAAGAGGGTCATCTCCATCTCCACCGGTATCCCCCGCCGCCGGGCCTCCTCCAGATAGGGCGACTCGCGGGGCACGGCCGGATTGCGCACCACCAACTCGGCCCGGGCGAAATCCTCCAGGCGGTGTTCCCCCAGGACGTATTCTACCGGTTCCCCGGCCAGTTCGCCCAGGGCCGGGGCCAGTTCCTCGGCCGTGCGCAGGTCGGTGACGACGACGTGGGCGCCCTGGCGGAGGAGGAAGCGCACCACCCCCAGCCCGCCGCCGTGCAGCCCCAGGCCCATCACCAGCACCTTTTTCCCGTTCAGGTCCATCGCCATCCCGCCGGCCCGGCCGCTCAGCGCTTCTGCATCAGCCGGTTGACCCGCCGGAGCAGGTCCCTTTTGAAGCCTTCGCTCTCCACGGCCAGGTCCTCCAGCACCTGCTGGAGTTCCACCTGGCGGGCCCCCTTCTTGGAGGCCAGTTCCCGCCAGGGATCCTTGCGCAACGTTTTCGTGCCCATCGCCTTTTCTCCATCCACCTGCAACTTGTAACGGCGCTTACGCCAGGGCCAGGGCAATCCCCACCATGGCCGCCACCATCCCGATGATGGCGAAGCGGGCGACGATCTGGGTCTCCGACCAGCCGGCGAGTTCAAAATGGTGGTGTAGCGGGCTCATCAGGAAGAGCCGCCGGCCCTCGCCGTAGCGTCGTTTCGTATATTGAAAATAGATGACCTGAAGAATCACGGAAACCGTCTCGGCCACGAAGACGATGCCGATGAGCGGGAGCAAAATCCACTGCCAGGACATCAGGGCCACGACGCCCAGGGTGGCCCCCAGGGCCAGGCTCCCGGTATCGCCCATAAAGACCCGGGCCGGCGGGGCGTTGTACCAGAGAAAGGCCAGCAACGTCCCAACGATGGTGAAGCAGAAGGGGAAAAGGTAGTCCTGTCCCTGCAGGTAGGCGATGGCCCCGTAGGCGGCAAAGGCCAGGCCGGCCGTGCTTCCGGCCAGGCCGTCCAGGCCGTCGGTCAGGTTGACGGCGTTGGCAAAGCCCAGGATCCAGAGCGTGGCGATGGGGATGTAGATGTAGGGCCGGCCCAGCCAGGGCTCCAGGTTCCCCAGGAAGGGGAAGTAGGTGGGGGTAGGGCCCAGGTAATGCGGCGACCAGAGCATATAGGCCGCGGCCAGAGAGATGCCAAAGAGCCAGGCGAATTTGACCCGGGCGCGCAAGCCCTGTCCGGATCGGCCCACCAGGTTGAAGAGGTCGTCGGCCGCGCCCAGGAGGCCGCAGCCCAGCATCACCCCGACCGGAAGGAGCATCGAGGGCCGCAGGTTGAGGGACAGGGTGACCACGGCCACCGTCAGGGTGATCATCAGCCCGCCCATGGTGGGGGTTCCGGCCTTGCGCTGGTGTTCCTTCGGCCCGTCCTCCCGAATCTTCTTGCCGATGCCCCGCCGACGCAGGAAGCGTACCAGCCAGCCTCCCCAGATCACCGTGATCAGGAAGGCGACGGCCGCCTGAACCAACGCCCGGGACATCTCCAGGGCCAGCATGGGCCGCAGTGGCATCAGTCCTCCTCCTGCCGCAGGGCAGCGACGATGTGTTCCATTTCCATCGCCCGGGAGCCTTTGACCAGGACGACGTCCCCTGGCCGAAGGCGCTCACGGAGCATCTCGATCACCTCCTGGCGCTCTCGGGCCAGATGCACCCGGCCGGCCGGCATCCCCTGCTCCCGGGCCGCCTCGCCGATCCAGCGGGCGCGTTCGCCCAGGAGGAAGAGTTCCTCGACCACTTCGGCGGCCCAGCGGCCCACCTGGCGGTGCCCTTCCTCCTCGTAAGAGCCCAGTTCCAGCATGTCGCCCAACACGGCCACCTTCCTTCCGGGCAGTTCGGCCAGGAGGTCCAGGGCCGCCCGGCAGGAGGTGGGGCTGGCGTTGTAGGTATCGTCCAACAGGGTGGCTCCGCCCACGGCCGGAACGGCCAGGAGGCGAATCTGGGCGGAAGTGTCCAGCAGGCCCGCTTCGATCTCCTCCCAGGAAAGGCCCAGGTATCGTCCTACGGCGACGGCGGCCAGGGCGGTGTAGACGCTGTGCCGGCCGGGGAGGGCGCAGCGCAACCGACGCCGTTCGTCCCCGGCCTGCAGGACAAAGGAGATGCCCTCCAGCCCCCGGCTTTCGAGCGCCTCGGCCCGGTAGTGGCAGTCCCGGCCCAGGCCGTAGAAGAGCACCGGCGCCCGGGTGACCCCGGCCATGCCCCGGATGAGCGGCTCATCGCCGTTGAGGACGGCCAGGCCGTCGGGCGGGAGGGCGGCCGGGAGTTCGGATTTGGCCCGGGCGATCGTCTCCAGCGTCCCCATGCGCTCCAGATGGGAGTGGGAAACGTTGGTCACCACGCCGATATGGGGAAGGGCGATTTCGGCCAGGTGGGCGATCTCGCCCGGGCCGTAGGTGCCCATCTCCAGGACGACGGCCTCGTGTTCGGGACGCAGCCCCAGCAGGGCCAGCGGCAGGCCGATTTCGTTATTATAACTCCGCTCGCTCTTCAGGGTGTGCCGTCCCCGGCTCAGGACGGCGGCGATCAACTCCTTGGTGGTGCTCTTGCCCACGCTTCCGGTGACCCCGACGACGACGGGAGAAAAGAGCCTCCGCCAGCGGGCGGCCAGGCGTTGGAGCGCATCCAGGGCGTCGGGGACGAGCACCAGGGCGGCAGGGGCCGTCTCCCGGCCGGATCGCCGCCACCTTTCCCCATCCCACTCGTACACGCGCACGGGGAGTTCCGCCCGCCGCTCCGGCGGCAGCCGGTCCCGCCGGCCCAGGGCGCCCCGGCAACCCCGTTCCAGCGCCTCGGCGATAAAGTCGTGGCCGTCGTGATGCTCCCCCGGCAGGGCCACAAAAAGTCCTCCGGGGATGCTCCGGCGGGAATCGATGGTGGCCCCGGTGAAGGTCAGGTGCTCTTCCCCAGAAGGCTCGAACGGCCCATAGGTGGCCAGGAGGTCGGCCAGGGTCCACATCGTCCACCTCAAGGTGCCCCGCCTGCCCCGGCAGAAGGCGGGATATGCAGGTAGGTGATCAGAAATTCGGCCAGGCTGGCCGCCACAGGCACGGCCGCCTCTTCTCCCCAGATGAGGGAGTTCCCCTCGATGCGCACCAGAATCAGGAAGCGAGGGTCTTCGGCCGGGGCGTAGAGGACGGCCGAGGCGATGGTACGATACTTCTCGTATTCTCCGGTTCCGGGAATCGGGATTTGGGCCGTCCCCGTCTTAAGGGCCACCCGGTATCCCGGAATCAGCGGTCCGCCGTCCGGCCCCTTGGTATCGCCGATGGCCGAGAGCATCTCGGTCATCTGGCGGCAGGTCTCCGGATGGAAGATGTGCTCGCGCAGGACCGGCACGGTGGGCGTGATCACGCCGTTTCGCCCGATGGCCTGGACGATATAGGGCCGCATCAGGTCTCCCCCGTTGGCCACGGCCCCGATGGCGCTGGCCAGTTGCAACGGGGTGACGGCGATGCCCTGGCCGTAGGAGTTGGTTACCTGGTCGGCCTGAGTCCACCCTTCGGAGCCGGGCCTCCGGAAGGGGCGCTCTTCCTCGCCGGGCAGGTCCACCCCGGTCGACCGGCCCAGGCCCAGGCGCTCCAGGTAGCGGTAGCGGACCTTGGGGGGGATGCGCACGCCCACATGGGCCGCGCCGATGTTGGAGGAATGCAGAAGAATCTCGGTCAGCGACTCCTCCGGGTAGAACTGATCGTTCCAGTTTCTTAGGGGGACGCCGTAGAGGTTGGTGGTGGTATAGGTGAGCACGGTATCCGGGCCGACGATGTGTTCCTCCAGGGCGATGGCCAGGGTCAGAATCTTCATCGTCGAACCCGGCTCATAGTACAGGGTGACCGGCGGGTTGCTGAACAGGATCGCGTTACAGGACGGATCGGTGCAGGCGTCCAGGTGGTTGGGGTCGACGGAAGGGTAGGCGGCCATGGCCAGGATGGCGCCGCTGCGAGGATCCTGGATGAGGATGTCTCCCCGACGGGCATCCCAGGTTTGGACGGCCTCGACCAGCCGGCTGTAGGCCATATACTGGATGTTCAGGTCCAGAGTCAACGTAATATCGGCCCCGTCCACCGGGGGTTGGACCTCCTCCTCCCCGATGGGGATGGGGTTCCCCTGGGGATCCTTTTCCCCGCTTATCCAGCCGTCCTCCCCGTACAGCAGGAGGTCGTAAGAGGCTTCGACCCCCCAGACACCGTGGAACTCGCCGCTCAGGTTGGTCTGGGGCGGGCCGGCCATTTGCAAAAAGCCCACCACCGGGGAGGTCATTTCGCCGTAGGGGTAGTAGCGTTTCGGCTCGACCAGGGTGGTGACTCCGGTCAGGTCTTTATCATCGATGGCCTGAAGGAGGTTCTCCACGGCGGCCGGGTCCAGGAGGTAGGCGCAGCGGTAGGTTCCGTGGGCCTGGTGGGCCATCAGCCGGGCGAGGACGTCGCGGGGCTGGGCGGTGCAGAGCCGGCCGACCTCGGCCTGGGCGGCGGGGGTTCCGCCGAAGGAGTCGCTTTCCACCCAGAGGGTGTAACTCTTCTTGCTCAGGGCCAGCGGCCGCCCCTGAGCATCGAAGATGTGCCCCCGGCGGGCGCGGATGGGGAACCTTTCCCGGGGACGAGTATCGGCCTTGGCCCGCTCCACCATCTCTTCCCGGTGGAAAATCTGCAGGTCCAGGAGCCGGCCGAAGAGACCCAGGGCCAGGAGGGAGAGCGCGGCGATGACGACCAGAGTTCGGCGGCGGGCCTGGAGGCTGAATTCCAGCATGGCGGCTTCCTCTCAGGGTTTCACGGCCACGGGAGAGGTGGCCTCACCATCCAGGGAGGCGGCGGCCGGGATAAAGACCAGGTCTTCAGGCTTCATCGGTTCCAGGCCGTGGGCCAGCGCCCAGCGCTCCAGTTCGGCCGGGTTGGCGGCCAGGGCAATCTGGTGAAGCAGTTCTTCCCGTTCCCAGAGCAGGTTTTCCTCCTCCTTTTGCAGTTCCTGCAGTTGCCATGCGGTGCCCACTACCCGGCCGGTCTGGGCCAGGGCCAGGAGGGCCAGGAGCGAGGCGGCCAGGACGACGAGCAGGAAAAAGGCCTTCCCGCTCAGGCGAAAGTAGCGGGGAAGGATTTCCCGCCGGGCTTTGGCCCGCCAGATCGGGCGAAGGTGTCGGACTTGAACGGCCATGGGTTTCTCCTTTCGGGTGGGGCAGCAGGCCCCGACTCCGAAGTCTCTACAGGCGCTCGGCCAGGCGCATCCGGGCGCTGCGGGCGCGAGGATTGCGGGCGATTTCCTCCGGCTCCGGCCGGATGACCCGGCCAAGGGTCCGCAGTCGGGCCGGCCGGGCGCAGGAAAAGTTCCGGCGGGCCCGACAGGGGCGGGATAGACCGGCCGGCCGGAGGTGCGGGCAGGCCTCCACCGGCATCTCCGCCGGCCAGTCGCACCGCTCCTCCTCGCGCCGAAACGTCTCTTTGACGATTCGGTCCTCCAGCGAATGGAAAGAGATCACGACCAGGCGTCCCCCGGGGGCCAGGACTTCTATGGCCTGGGCCAATCCCTGCGGTAGCCGTTCCAGTTCCCGGTTGACGGCGATGCGCAGGGCCTGGAAGGTGCGGGTGGCCGGGTGGATGCGGCTCTTCCCCCGGCCCAGGATTTCCTCGACCAGCCGGGCCAGTTCTCCGGTACGGCGCACAGGCCGGCCGCGCTCCCGGGCCTGGACGATGGCCCGGGCGATGCGCCGGGCCTGGCGTTCCTCGCCGTAGCGCCAGAGGATTTCGGCCAGTTCCTCTTCTCCCAGCCGGGCCAAAAGTTCAGCCGCGCTTTCGCCGGAGGTCGGGTCAAAGCGCATATCCAGCGGTCCGTCGGCCTGGAAGGAGAAGCCGCGCTCCGGCCGGCCCAGTTGCAGCGAGGAGACCCCCAGGTCGAAGAGCACGCCCTGGGCCGGGGCGAAGCCGTGGCGACGGGCCACCTCTGCCAGTCCGGCGTAGTCGGCCCGGAGGAGGACGACGCGCTCCCCGAAGGGGCTGAGGCGCCGGCCGGCCACCTCCAGGGCCTGCGGGTCCAGGTCCAGCCCCAGCAGGCGGCCGTCGGGGGCGCTGCGTTCCAGGATGCCGGCGGCATGGCCGCCGCTGCCGACGGTGGCATCCACGTAGCGTCCTCCGGGACGGGGGGAAAGGGCCTCCAGGACGGCCTGGTAGAGCACCGGTATGTGTTGGTAAGGTCCGGGTACGGAAGTCGGCCCCGCTCCTTCGGGAAAGCAGGCCTCCGTACCGTGCACGGCAGCGTCTTCCATTTGCCAATGGGCCTCGCTGCGCCTAAAAAACGATGCCCAGGTTGGACAGTTGTTCGGCCAGGGAACTGGCCCCGGCCTCGAAGCGCGGGAGTTCCTGCTCCCAGCGCACAGCGGACCAGACTTCGATATAGGTGTTGAGGCCGGCGATGACGACGTCGCCGTCGAGGCCGGCGTACTGGCGCAGGGCGGGCGGAATCAGCACCCGGCCCTGTTTATCCATTTCGCAGGCAAAGGCCCCGGTGAAAAAGTTGCGGCGCAGGGCCCGCACGGCCGGCTCGCTCACCGGCAGGTTGCTCAACTTTTCGGCCAGCGGTTCCCACTGCGCTTTGGGATAGATGTGCAGGCAGGGGTCCAGGCCGCGGGTGATGACCAGTCCCCCTTCCAGTTCGGCGCGAAAGCGGGCCGGAATGGCCAGCCGACCTTTGGCATCGATGCTGTGACGGTACTCGCCCAAAAACATGTCATCATCCTTTCTGCCTGCTGCCGCGCCTTCTTCGGCCACGGCCCACCGGTCGTTTCCCCACTTTTCCCCACTTTTCACCTATCGCCACCATTATACACCTTTTTTGGAAAAAATCAAGGGGGTAAAGGGGCAATTTTGGGACGAATTTGTAAAACTAACCCCCGTAGTAGGCCGTTTTCCCCACTATGGAACAAATGTTCGCTAAAATTTGGGGCGGTCTCCCCACTCTGAAGAAGGGGCGAAACGGGGACTTGACGGGGGACTTTTGTTCCTATATAATATTCACTGTCCGGGCAAGGTATCTCGCCGGCTGGGGCATCGGCCCGGCCGGTCAGGAGGAGAGAACAGGAGGTGCGAAAGGGCAAAATCTGGAGCGGCGGCCATATCTCGTACTAGAGGAGGAAAACCATGTTGGGCAAGCGAATGCTCTTGGGGCTGCTTCTTCTGGCGATGGTGGCTACCTTCGCCTCCTGTGGTCCGCAGGAGGCCAAGCCTACGGAGACCCCGGCCGGCCCGGCGGACCTCCTGGACCAGGTCCTGGCGGCCGGCAAAATCGTCGTCTCCACCGACCCCAACTATGCTCCCCAGAGTTTCCTCAACGAACAGGGCGAACTGGACGGCTTTGACGTGGACGTGGCCAAGGAGGTGGCCAAGCGCCTGGGCGTCAAACTGGAGTTCGTCACCCCCGACTGGGACCTCATCACCGCCGGCAACTGGGGCGGCCGCTGGGACCTGAGCATCGGCTCGATGACCATCACCGAGGACCGCCAGGCCGTCCTCTGGTTCACCGACCCCTACTACTACACCCCCGCCTCCTTCGCCGTGCACAAGGACAACACCACCATCACCAAGCCGGAGGACCTGGCCGGCAAGACCATCGGCTTTGGCACGGCCACGACCTACGAGGCCTACCTGAACGGGCGGCTCAAGATCGTCGGCGAGAAGCAGATGTACGATCCGCCCAAGAACCCCATCCTCAAGCCCTACTCGACCGACGCCGAGGCCATCCAGGACCTGGCCCTGGGCGACGGCGTCCGGCTGGATGCGGTGATGTCGGCCCAGCCGACCCTGCAGGAGGCCATCAACAAGGGCGTGCCGATCAAGATCATCGGCACCCCCGCTTACTACGAACCGCTGGCCTTTGCCCTGGACAAGAGCCGGGGGCCCTCTTCCAAGATGCTGGCCAAACTGAACGAGATCATCGCCGCCATGCACGCCGACGGTACCCTGACCCGACTCTCGATGAAGTGGTACGGCATTGACATCACCAAGAAGATTACGCCCTGAGCCTCTGGGTCGGGGCACCCTGTCATAGCCGAAATCCGGGGGTGGGGGTGACGCCGGTCGGTTGCCCCCACCCCTTTCGCCATCTGGCGATGGGTGAAAGTACCGGGTGACAAAGGGGGAATACCTTTGAAACAGGCCAGTTGTCCTGAACATCCAACCGGAAGACGGCGTGGAATCCGGCTGCCCGGCCTGGAGACCTTCTGCGCCTTTCCCATAGCGATTCGTCTGTCCCTGGCCCTGATGGCCCTGACCGCTCTCCTCAGCCTTCTCTACGCCATCTCCTGTTGGGCCGGCAGCCCCCTTCGCCTCCAGGTAACCAGCGCGGTGCAGGATATCGCCGTCAGCCCCGGCGCTTCCCTGCTGGCCGCTGGCGTCCAGGATGGGACGGTGCGCCTTTGGGATACGAACGACTGGACGATGCGCACGCTCTCGGGCCGGGGCAGTCCAGTGCTACGGGTGGGGTTCACGCCCGACGGCCGGACGCTTCTCGGGGTCTGCACCGATGGGACGATTCTCTCCTGGGAGGTAGGAAGCGGCCGGATAGTTCGGGTGCTTCCGGAGGGCGAGCCGGTCCGGGATGCCTCCCTGAGCGCCGACGGCCGGTTGCTGGCCGTGCTGGGCGAAAGTGGGGTGGTTCGGCTGTGGGATGTGGAGTTGGGAGCGGTGATGCGGGAGATCGCCGCCGGGGAGGCGCGTCGGGGGGCCGTGGCCCTGAACGCCGATGGCACTCTGCTGGCTCTGGGGGAGGGAAAGCGCATCCTGATTCTGGAGGTGGAGGGGAACCGGCCGCCCCGGGTGCTCCAGGGCTACTGGCGCGATGCAGCGGCCCAGGAGGGATGGGAGGGACATCGGGGCGAGGTGATCGCCCTGGCCTTTAGTCCGGACGGCCGGCTGCTGGCCTCGGGAGGCAGCGACACGCTCCTGATCTTCTGGGACCTGGAAAAGGGCACGGTGGTCGGCACCACAGAGGCCCACTGGGCGCCGGTGGTCCGGGTGGCCTTTAACCAGGACGGCACCTCCTTCCTTTCCGGCAGCCAGGATGCCAAGGCGCTCAACGGCCGGCCGGCCAGCCAGACCGTCATCAACTATGAGGGGCACCTGGGCACGGTAACCGGCGTGGCCTTTGGCCACGCGCCCACCGTCCTCTATACCGCCGGCGATGACGGGACGGTGCGTTCCTGGGAGACGATCAATCGCTCCCAGACCCATATGGAGTGGACGCGGGTGGGGCTGGCTCCTCTATGGGGGGAAATTTTCACCTGGTGGATGTTCGGGAGCGGTCTCCTGGGCCTCCTTTTCCTCTGGGCGATGGGCCGGATGCGCGGCTGGGGACACCTCCTGGCGATGGGGCTGTACCTCCTGGGCATCCTGCTCATGCTCGTCCCCATCCTCACCGCTTTCCTGTTGCCCCTGGTCGGCATCCGTTCCTATACCCTGCCCTGGCCACTTGGCCTCCGGGTTACCTGGCCGCTCATCGTGGTGGCGGTCTGGTACGGCGGGCTGATCGTGCTCCTTACCCGGGAACCGGTGGCGCTCTGTTACGAGGCCCCCCAGGGCCTGCCGCTGGCCCAGCAACTCATGGCCGTCCGTCGGACGCAGCGGCTGCGCTTTGGCATCTTTGTGGCCGCCGTCTGGCTGACCATCCTGCTCGTGTTGTACTCGATACTGAAGGGCTTTAATCTGAATATCCCCTTCATGGGGCACTTTTTCGAGTTCATCATGGCCGGTGCCGGCATCACCCTCTGGCTCTCGGCCGCTTCCATCAGCCTGGCCGTGGTGCTGGCGCTCATCGGGGCCCTGGGCCGGCTCTCCCGCAATCCGGTGCTCAACGGCATTGCCGGCTTCTACGTCTCCCTGATTCGGGGGACCCCGCTCCTCGTGCAACTCTACATCTGGTATCTGGGGTTGCCCCGGCTCAATATCACCCTGCCGGCGGAACTGGCCGGGGTGCTGGCCCTGGGGGTCAACTACGGGGCCTATATGACCGAGATCTTCCGCGCCGGCATCCAGGCCATCGGCAAGGGGCAACATGAGGCGGCCCAGGCCCTGGGCATGACGGCGACCCAGACCTTCCGCCGCATCGTCCTCCCCCAGGCCTTTCGCATCGTCATCCCGCCCATCGGCAACGAGTTCATCGCCATGATGAAGGACTCGGCGCTGGTCTCGGTCTTTAGCGTCTGGGAACTGACCTACCGGGCGCAGAAGATCGGCCGGCAGTACTTTCGTTCCATCGAGACCTTTCTCATCGCCGCCGCTTTCTACTGGGTATTGACCGTGGTCTTTCAGTTTCTCCAGGGCAAACTGGAGGACTATATGGCCCGCAGCGAGAGGAGATAGATGGCCGAACCGATCATCAAGGTACGGGGGTTGCACAAATACTTCGGTCCTCTCCATGTCATCCGTGGGGTGGACCTGGATGTGATGCCGGGGGAGGTGGTGGTCATCATCGGGCCTTCGGGCGGGGGCAAGAGCACCTTCCTCCGCTGTCTGAACCTGCTGGAGCAACCCTCGGCCGGCACCATCGAGATCGAGGAGGTGCGCATCGAGGCCGACCGCCCCCCTTCCACCTACCGCCATTGCATCCGTCCATTGCGGATGCGGGTGGGGATGGTCTTTCAGCATTTCAACCTTTTCCCCCATATGACGGCCCTGGAGAACATCATCGAGGCCCCCATCACCGTGAAAAAGATGCCCCGGGAGGAGGCCATCGCCAAGGCGGAGCAGCTCCTGGAGTGGGTGGGCCTTTCGGCCAAGCGCGACGAGTACCCCTCCCGCCTTTCCGGCGGCCAGCAGCAGCGGGTGGCCATCGCCCGTGCCCTGGCCATGGAGCCCAAGATCATGCTCTTTGACGAACCCACCTCGGCCCTGGACCCCGAACTCATCGCCGAGGTGATCGAGGTGATGGAGCGGCTGGCCAACGAGGGCATGACCATGATCGTGGTCACCCACGAGATTCACTTTGCCCGCGACGTGGCCGACCGGGTCATCTTTATGGACAGCGGCCAGTGGGCCGAGATGGGGCCGCCGGAGGAGATTTTCACCCATCCGAAAGAGGAGCGCACCCGCCAGTTCCTCTCCCACATCCTGCGGGGGATGGAGCGTTGACCGGGCCAGCCAAACGGTTAGGCTGGATGGGGCCGGCCCAGGACCTGGGCCAACTTTTGCCCTCGAACTCAGGTGGCCGCTGGTCATCTTGACCGGCCGAAGTGGCACAGTCTCCTGAACTGATTTGATAGTGCTTGACTTGGTTGCCCCTTCATGCTATATTTTCAATCGATGAAAAAGTCCTTGTAAGACCGGATGTTGCAAAGGTCAACCTTAAGGGAGTCTTGTGGTAGTGCTATGGCTAATCATACAACTGTGAGTGAGCAACGGAGATACCTTGTCCGCGATGTTCAGGCAGCCCGGCAGATTGCGCGGGTTTGGTTGGAGCGCGCCCACCTTGAAAATGTTGTGGGTTTTGGTCTGCCTGAAGTGGATGACCGCTATCATTTCTGGCGTGTGCCGCTGGTCAACAGCAGCCAGGAGAAAATAGGCGAGGTGGTGATTGATGCCTATACTTCGCTGATCCTCGAAGACAAGTCCACCTCCCCGGAAATCTTGGAAGCAAGGCTTTTGGGGAGGACAGAGAAGACGAGGAAGGTTCGTAGAAGTTGTCCCAAAGACACCTATGTACTTTCTTCTCTGCGAAATACCATTGCTCAAGGAGACGCGGAAGAAATCTTGCAAGAATTGCCCGCTGAAAGCGTTAACCTGATTTTCACTTCGCCGCCTTACTACAATGCTCGTCCCGAATATGCAGATTACATCAGTTATGAAGAGTATCTGTTAAAGATGCGAAAAGTTCTTCATCACTCCCATCGGGTGCTGATGGAAGGTTGTTTCTTCGTGATGAATGTGGCCCCTGTGCTTATCCGCCGTGCCAACCGCAACCAGGCATCCCGACGAATTGCCGTGCCGTTCGATATGCACCGTCTATTCATCGAGGAGGGTTATGATTTTATAGACGACATCATTTGGGTGAAACCAGAAGGTGCGGGCTGGGCCACCGGACGCGGGCGGCGCTTTGCCGCTGATCGTAATCCCTTACAATACAAACCTGTGCCGGTGACAGAGTATATTCTGGTCTATCGCAAGCGCACTGACAAACTGATCGATTGGAATATCCGCGCCCATCCAGATAAGAAATTGATCGA
>Ga0078972_1006571_pt1 | contig 27299 bp, 30 predicted proteins | sample YelNatPaOPGAMG01_FD_67568 | JGI IMG/M metagenome (GOLD analysis project Ga0078972, IMG submission 67568) | Hot spring thermophilic microbial communities from Obsidian Pool, Yellowstone National Park, USA - OP-RAMG-01 (SPADES assembly) (version 2) | ecosystem: Environmental > Aquatic > Thermal...
TTTTATTTTCTTCTTTTGTTTTTGATGCGAGAATAATTTGTTTTTTTAACTCATCTGTGATTTCAATCTTGTCGTGGATGGGCGCATCTGGAGGCAATATACTAACTTTTATTCCTACAACTCCTGGAATTGTTACTGCTTGAGATATTGCCCTATTAACTACTTTCGCAGGATTTCCTGTTTTCTTCAGATAACCTTGCGAAAATCTCCAAGAACGTGCTCTTTCGCTTGGCAATTTTCCTGACAAAACTATCTCTGCACCCAATGCTCCACTTGACATTATTTGAGTTAGCATCTTGTAAGCAATAATCTTAAACTTTAAAGCACCCTGCCGCTCAAGAAGAATCGCAATTTCATCTGCGACAAGCTGTGCATCAAGATAAGGATTCTTTATTTCTTTTATTTCAATATGGGGATTTTCGAGATGGAACTGCTTCTTTAGGATTTTAATCAATTCGTCTATTTTCTCGCCTCTTCTTCCTATGACTAATCCGGGCTTTGAAGTTGCAATAACAATTTTCTCTCCAACAGGAGTGTATTCTATTGAAACATTGCTGATTCTGCCCTTACCAATTGAGGATTTTATATATTCTTTAACCCCTAATTCTTCTTTCTTAAAATTCACGAATTTTTTCTCTTCCATTATTTCTTTTCCTCCTGTTTTTTCTCTTTAATTTCTTCAAATAATTTTGCTTTTATTAGAATGTTTGCTCTTTTAAATCTCATTCCGCCCCGTTTATAAGGACGAGACGCCCAATTAGGAGACGCAAAATAAATCCGAGTATTATCCAAATCCATGCCGGCAGAAATTGCATTCCCTTTCAATCCCTTGAGAACATTAATTATTAATTTTGAGGCATTTACAGGATATCTTCCAGACATTATACCTTTACCTTTCCTGTGAGGAATCTCTCCCTTAAATGGAACAGCTTTCTTTAATTTAATAACTTCCTGCAAATCGGAAATTGCTTGGTCTATTGTCTTGTTTTTTATGAATCTTGAAATATACATCAAATGCTTTTTGGATGCATGGAGGTTTAAGCCTCTTGCAATAACTTCTGTCTTTTTTGGCTTTTTTTCCTCAGATTTGTTATTGGTTTTTTCTTCTGTCTTTAGTTCTTCGTTTTTTATTTCTTTATTCTCTTCCAATTGAGGTTTTTCTTTGTTAGTCATTTTACTTTTGCATTGCAGCAGAGCTCTTTGTTGCGCCTATACCTGGAGCCCCATGCTGAACTTTAGTTCTTGTTGGTGCGAATTCTCCGAGCCTATGTCCTATCATCTTGTGAGAGATTGTTATCTCGTTGTATTGCTTGCCATTATGAACTCCAATCTGCATGCCCACCATGTGAGGAACAATAACTATATCTCTTAGGTGTGTGCGGATTTTTTTCTTTGCCGAGATAGTTGCTTCGCATCTCTTAACGAACTTCTCTATCTTTTGGAAATTTCTCAGCACTGTTCTTCGGCTTCTAGATGGAAGATATTTTGCACACTCTCTTATATCAAGAGCCTTCAACTCATCGAGAGGCTTGCCTCTATAAAAGAGTTCTTTTGCCTTTACAACTACTTCTTCTGCCATTTTTACTTTTTCCTCCCTGTCCTTCTTGGACGGATGTGGCCGACTTTCGCGCCTGCAGGAGCATTTCTCTTTGCTATCTTGGATTTAATTCTTTTTCCTCTGCCAGAACCAAATGGATGGTCAACGGCATTCATTTTAACGGCTGATGTCCTTGGCCACAACTTATTCTTTGCTTTCATCTTATAGAATTTTCTTCCTGCGGTCATGAATGGTTTGACAATCCTGCCAGCATTTGCAATTGTGCCTATAGTTGCTCTACAGTTTCCATTAAAGATGACTTCTTTTTTGTTTGGCATAACTACTGAAACCTTGTTATTTTCAAGTTTCTTTGAGACTATTGCAAAAGAACCACCAGCTCTTATCATTTTGCCGCCATCGCCGGGGTTGTTTTCAATATTATAAATTCTTGTGCCAGGAGAGATATTTTTTAGCATGAGAATATTTCCATCTTTTATTTCATTGCCTCCAACATGAATTTTTTGTGATTCAAATGCGCCGTTAAAAGCAGGAATGAAGAATATCTCTTTTCCTAACCTTGCTTTTATCAATGGGGCTGTATGGGCTGCTGAATGGATTAATTTCTGGATTTCTGCCTCTCCTTCTCCTTGAGGATATTGTATCTTATAAATGAATGAGGTTTTCTTGGCTTGATAAGTAAGACTTCCGTGCCCTCTTGCCTGTGAAATTATTCTCTTACCCATTTTATATCATACTAAGTTTAGTTGCGACATCGATTGCAGGATTTGCCTTTTTTAATCTTACATAGGCAAATTTCTTATTTCGTTTTATTAGCGTCCTTATGTTTTCAACTTTAACATTGAACAATCCTTCAATCTCTTTCTTAATATCTGTTTTTGTTGCTTTTCGTTCTGTCTCAAAGAGCAGAGTATTCTCTGTATCAATCAATTTGACTGCTTTTTCTGTAGTTATAGGTTTTAGCGTTATCATTGTTTCTTTCCTCCAAGTTCATCAATTGCTTTTTGAGTATAGAGAGTTAATCTGCCAAGAGGGTATAAATCAGAGATCGTTAATTCGTTTGCTTTTTTTATATCAATGCCTTTTAGTTTTACATTCTCGTCTTTTCCTATGACAACCAACAAACCCGCATTTGACTTGTATTTTCTTCCCCTTAGTTTTCCTTTTCCTGCTCTCACTACTTTATTTTTCATTACAATTGGAAATGCATCGCCAAAGATTTTTTTCAATGTGGCAATTAACTCTTTTGCTTTTGTTGGAAGCGATTCTATCACATATGGAGCATTTATTTCCTTTAATGAAGAATACCTTGATAAAATGACCTTTGGATTTGCGGTTGAAGCAATTGCAGAAGCCATAGCAATCTTAATTTCATTCTTGTTAATTTTTATTGGGGTATAGACTATTTTTGGAGGGTGCGCTCTTCTTCCGCCACGAGTTCCAGAAACTTCAGCACCTATCCAATAAAATTGCGTTCCGCGCCTCCACATCTTTTTTCTTGGAACTCTTGAAATTCCTTTCCCATACGAGCCCTTCCATTTGTGCCTTCTTTTTGAGATTGTTCCTGATGCAGAATGCCTTTTTCCTGCCTCTATGAAAGGAGCATAAGGCTGAGAAGATTTCTCTGATTCAAAGAACTTTGCAGAAATATCTTCTCTTATATCAGAAGAGAAAATCTCTGGCAAGGCTATTTCTTTTTTCTTTGAACCGTCTGATGCATATAATGTGGCTTTCATATTAACTTAATGAACTCATATTTTTTCTTTAGTTGTTGTTTAGTAATTCTAAATGAAGGCGTGACAAGAATTGCTCTTTTTTGCGGGCCTTGAACAGAACCTTGGAGGATTAGATAATTTGATTTTATCTTGCCAAAATGAGGGAATCCTGACTGAGGATTAATGTCTTTTTCTGTAATATTCCCTGATGAAATAACTTTTGAATTATATTGAATTCTTGTGAAGAATCCTTCCTGCCCCATCTGAGCAACCCTAAAAGATGTGTGAGCAGGATGCCATGGGCCAAGTGTCCCAGGGCGCCTTACTCCTTTTTCTGTTTTATGCCCTTTGAGTCCAATTCCGAATCTTGCTACAGGACCAGAAGTTCCTTTTCCTTTTGTAACTCCTCTTACATCCAAGAGAGGATATTTGAGAAAATCTTTCAATGAAATTTCTTTCCCGATGAGGGATTTTGCAAACGCAAGCTTGTCTTTTGCATCTATTGCTATCTCAACCAAGTCGGGTGTTTTCTTTATTGAAGTTTGAGAAGGCAAAGAATAGACGACCAACCTTATATCATCATAACTCTTTGGAATTTCTTGTTCAAATGGCTTAAGGTTTTTGGGAACATTCAATTTTCTCTTTAATTCTTTATCATTTGAAACAACAACATCTTTTGTTACAACGCCATTCTTATAGAACCTTATTGAAAAAACCTTCATATTTGGCGCTTCAAGAATTGTAACAGGAATATAGATTTTTTTTCCGTGGGTTAGAGATTTTTCAGTTAGATCTTTAACAACCGCAGATTTCATGCCTACTTTGTAAAGTATAAATCCGAGCAGAGAATCAGTTTTTCCATCGCCTTTTAAAGGTTTCCAATTAACATCCGGGATAATTTTCGCAGCCCTCTTTCTAGGCCAAATCTGCAGGCTTCCGTATCTTGGGTGTCTTGTTGTTGGCATTTTAGTTTTTGATTGTATGTTTATATGTGAAGTGCAACTCAGAATAAACAACCCAATATATTATCAGTATATTTGTTGGTTGTGTGGTTCTAATAGATTCTACCCTAATATTGGATAAAAATAAGGGTATATAAAGGTATTGGAAATCTGATTTTTCAGATGCATAACAAAGTGGAAAATCCGATAGGGCTGAGAATTTTTTCAGAAAGGGGGTAAAATTTGAGGCGAGCGAGGTCAGTTAAGCCCTGTTAGTTTCCATTGAATAGTTGGGGATTGAGTTTTTAGCTGCGATGATGTCCGTTTATATTTAATATATAGATTAAATTTGGAGGCTAAAAATAAAATGAAAATAAGCAAAATATTGGGCCTTGTAGGATTATTCGGAGGTTTAGCTGTTGCAGGACCTGTTGGGAAGATTGGAGGAGATTCTGAAAGATAAATTTAAGGAACTCATAATATTTTTTCTTTGTTTATATTTGAAACTTTTAGACCTATTTTGCTAATCAAATAAACTAAGCTAATTATTCTTGCTCGATTCTTGGCGCGAGAACGAAAGAAAGAACCACATCACCTGTTGAGAAGTTTATTCTCATTGGATGATTGTCTGAAAAGTTTATGGCTACTCTCGAAGAAATTTTTGCACCCTTGATAAACTTGTTTAGATATTCAAGCGAGAATCTGGCTGTTGAGTTGTCTGAGTGAATCTCTATTTCATCTGATGAGAATTCTATCCTAGCAGAGTTTAAGCCTTTTGCTTCTATTACAAAAGATGCAGGAGTCGCTATAAAAGTGCAAGCATCTGAAACAATCATGCAGTCCTCAATTGCTTCCACAAATGTGCTTGAATCCATTTTGATTACTGATTTGAACTCCCATTGGGGCATCTCTTTTTCTTCACCTTCTATATCAATTAGCGCAAGATTAAATTCTCTTCTTACTTTGTCCTGTATGCCTAATTTAAGCAAGTTGTCTTCTCTTGATATTGTAAGAGACGATCCCATTTGGCATCTTCTCAAAACATTTTTCAGATTTTCAAGATTGACGCCTAAAACTTCGTCTTTATCAATCTCAAATTGCGAGAAGAGAGAATTTGGCATCTTGAAAAAGACCATTGCAACATTTGCAGGGTCTATTGCAGTTACACTCATTCCCTCTTTTGTTACTTTTAATCTCACTTCGTTAACTAATTCGGATATTATAGAAATAATATCAGATAATAACCTCGGGCTGTCCAATCTCAATAACATAATTGTGGATGATATCTTTGACTTTTAAGGTTTGTTGTAATGAAATAGAATTGTTACTATGTGCGGAAGAACATAAATTATTATAAGAGGAATGATTAATAAAATGAAATGGGCAAAGAAGAGAGGATTAGAGCAATAACTCACATTTATTATTCAAACCCAAAGATTCTTGAGGCAATGGCTAAGTTTTCATTAGACAGAGAAGTTGTGCCGAGATATTTTGAGAGTTTTGGAAAAAGGCCAGACAGAATACAATACCCTTCTGACATTCTGGGAATGGTAAGAAAAGGCGCTACTTCTTTCCATGCTTCTGAAGAATTGTGGAATGATGTGATGGCCTTAAATTCTGATTTGAAAACTGAAGAGATGAATGAAATGAGAAAAGGATGGGATTTGCTGATTGATGTGGATTCTCCTTTCCTAGACTTGTCAAAAATTGCGACAAAGCTTTTAATAAAAGCATTAGAACAGCATGGAATAAAGAATTATGGATTAAAGTTCAGCGGGAACAAGGGATTTCATATTATTGTCTCAAGCAAGGCATTCCCAAAAGTTTATAATAATGTTGAGACGAGAAAAATGTTTCCTGAATGGGCGAGGGCAATCTTGGAGTATTTAACAGATTATATAAAAAAAGATTATTACATAGAAGCTGGGAAAATTTTAACAGAAAGAGAAATTGAGCAAAATACAGGAATCAAAGAAGAAGCAAATGTGATATGCAAGAAATGCGGAAAAAAAGCGACAAAAGGAGAGGTTGTGAATTTTAAGTGCCCTTTATGCGGTATGGAAATGTCAAGGATGGACTTAAAACTGACAAAAAGAAAATTAAGGTGTTTGAATAGCGGTTGTGCCGGATTTTTTGAGATTGTTGACAAAAAGAACTATTATTACTGCAACTATTGCAAGGATGAGGATGATAACAAGAGACAGATGAATTCTGAAAAGAATCCTGAAAATTTTGAGGAATTGAGAGGGGTCAATGCAGACAAGATTGCAAAACTAGATTTAGTATTGGTATCACCTAGGCATCTTTTCAGAATGCCCTATTCATTGCATGAGAAGACTGCATTGGCCAGTGTAGTAATAACAAAAGAGCAAATTGATGGATTCACGCTGAAAGATGCGATGCCATTAAATGTTAAAATATTTGACTTCATGCCGAATAATACAGAAGGCGAGGCAAGGTATCTTCTAAGCAGTGCATTAGAGTGGAAAAAAACAGAAGAAAAAATTGAGGAAAAGACCTGGAAAAATTATGAGAATAAAGATTTTGATGAAATTGATTCTAAAAACATAACAGAAGACATATTTCCTGAGCCAATAAAGAAATTACTGAAAGGGCTAAAGGATGGAAAGAAAAGAGGACTCTTTATTCTAATAACTTTCTTGCGTTCGTTGAATTTTTCTCCAGAGTATATAAATAAAAGAGTAAGAGAGTGGAATAAATTGAATGAGCCTCCATTGAAGGAGAATTATATCAAAGCACAGATTGAATGGCATCTTAAACAGAAAAAGAAAATATTGCCCCCGAATTATGCTAATGAAGCATTTTACAAGGACATTGGGCTAATAAACGAGGCACAAAAATTCAAGAATCCTCTGTCAGAAATAGCAAGCAAAATCAGAAATTTGAAAAAGCGAGAGTAAAAAGTTATTGAAGAAAGAATGATATTGGGTGCTTAATTTAAAACAAGAGGGAATGTTTTTAAATATGCAAACCATCTAATTTTATGCGGAAAAGAGGATTTGTTATTATAGAAGCGGTGTTTGTTCTTGCTGTATTTCTTATTAATTTTTGTGCTGCTGCTGAAAATGAGAGTGATGCTATAAGAATAGATAATGCTTACAAATGTTTGAATGACAAGATTGCGAATGCTGCAAGCATCGGATTGCAGGATGCAATATTTGACATGCTTGCATTAGGCGCAAAAAAACAGTTGGATGATAAAATACGGAGTGAGAAAAGCTCTACAGAAAATTGCTGGCCAAAAGATGGATGCAAGATAAAGGAAACTGCGCAGGTTTTGCTTGCTTATGACAGAGCAGGAAAAGATACAGAAGGAATCGAAAACTGGCTGCTTTCTAAGAATGCAAGTGCTACAGAGTTAGTGTGGTATCTTGAGATAGACATACAAAACAAAGAAGTTTCGACATGCACAATAAAATATGACGGAAAATCTTACAATATCAAAATTAGCGATGAACAGAAAATTTCCGGAAATACAGGAAATTGTTTTAGCAATGCAAAAGAAGGATATATGTTAAAAGTGAGCAACAATTGTTTTGGAAAAGAATTTGAGATTTCGTGCGACAAGAACTTTGTTACATCAATGATTTATGAGAAAAGCTCTGGAGGAACAATATTTGTTCCTGGGAAGGCTGAATCTGCTGCAAGCGGAGGAACTACAAAAGCAAAAGTAGTATCACAATGCTTCAAAACAACAGGAGCTGGATGCGATTATGAAGGAAGCCTATGGGCAGTAATGGCTTTGCAGAAAAAAGGTTTGAATATAGAAGCTTTCATGCCTTATTTGTATGCATTCGCAGATGCAAACAAAAGATTTTTCCCTTCTGCATTTCTTTATATCTTGACTGGAGGAGATGACCAGTATAATCAGATAATATCACTGCAAAAACAGGGGCAATTCTGGGACATCATAGCAAGCCCTTATGGAAAATGGTATGATAGTGCACTTGCATTGATGGCTTTGAGCAAAGGAAATTCGCAGGAAGCTGAAAATGCAAAAACATATTTATTGAGCGTGCAAACTCCAGATGGGTGCTGGAACAATAATAACATTAGAGATACTGGATTTATATTGTATTCGGCATTTACAAGAGGAGTTACGAGAGAATCAGGCTCTGGAGAAGTGCCTAAATGCGAGTCGCCATTTATCTGCACGGGATTATTTGAATGCACCAATGCTGGCGGAAAGCAGGAATATAATTATGACTGTTCAAGCGAGGGCGCTGCAAAAATCTGCTGTTCAATAAATGTTGCCATGAAAACCTGTTCGGAAAAAGGAGGAATATTGTGCGGCAGCGGTGAACAATGTTCTGGGAGAGTTGAAGCGGCAAGCGATGGAAGCTGTTGTTTTGGAGTATGCGAAACGATTCCTGTTCAAGAAGAAACTTGCAGTGCTGCTGGAGGAACTTGCAAGAGTATGTGCGAAGAAAATGAGGAAGAAATAGAAGAGACATGCTCATCAATGTCAGAAGTTTGTTGTAAGAGCAAGGGAAGCAGTCTATGGATCTGGATTATAATCTTGATTGTATTGATTGCACTAACAATAGTGGGAATTGTTTACAGGGCGCAATTGAGATTATTCTGGATGAAGAATTGGCCAAAAATAAAGGAAAAATTCACGAAAAAGAGTGCTCCATCAATACCAACACAACAGCCGCAAGCAAGAGCGCCTATGCAAGCTCCTCAGATGCAAAGAGCTATTCCAAGGCCGGCTTATCCTGTGAGGTTAGGACAACCTGCAACGAGAGCTTCAAGAGACAAAGAAATTGAAGAGACATTGAAAAAATTAAAAGAGATGGGAAGATAAAGAAGATTCTAACTCTATAATGGATAAAAATAAAAAGACTGGAGATTAAGAAGTTTAATGAAAAAATTACTATTGATTTTTGGAATAATACTTTTGATGACAGATGTTTTTGCAATAAGCACAGACATAAAAGAGGTTTATTCTCCACGAGAAACAGTTTTGACAAAACTTTCTGGAGAAATTTATGATGTATTGACAAAAGAGAATATAGAACTGAAAAGAGGACATGTTGCAGTGCCATTTGATTATGATATCGCTAAAATTCAAGGGGAATATTATGTTTGGTTTATCACGCCATATTTAGAGAATAATTACACTTTAAGAATAAAAGATATTACAACAACTGTGGGAGGAATTGTTAAAAAAATAGATTATGAAAAGAATTTTTCAGTCATAGGAAATGCAACATATTCAATAAAACCTGGATTTGTTTATACCTCAAAAGATTTTGATATAAATGTTTATCTTTATGAGGATGAGAAGAAAACAATAAAAGTCAATTTTCAGACAGAGCAAGAGATAAAATTAAATCCAGGAGAGAATCTATTGAAGTTCTCAATAGATTGGATAAATGAGTCTAATATGTATAATATTAGTATAGGAGATTACAATTTGCTAGCATATATACTATCGAATAAAACAAAAGCAAGAAGTTATAATGCCACAATGGGCAATTCGATTAATATCAGCATTGAGCATGAAGAAATAAATGAGACAAAGACAAATAAAACAAAAAAAGCCAATTTCTATTGCTATGAACATGGTGGAAAAATATGCTATCCTGATGAAAACTGCTCTGGCGAGACAAAAGAGGCATTAGATGGAATCTGCTGTATTGGAACATGCAAGAAAAAAGAAGAAACAAGCTCTGCATGGCAAGGATATCTGTTGATTCTTGTTGTAGTTGCTGTACTCGGGTATATTGGATATAGGTATTACAAGACAAAAAAAGAAGGGAGTGAAAATATTCTGCAGAAAAAAGTTATGGAAATAGAGAAAAAAAGATTCTAAGATTTCTTGGATTTTGATTTCGGCTTCTCTCCTTTTGCTTCTTGCTTTTGCTCTTTCGCTTTTTCCTCAATCTGCTGTTCAAGAGAAGGTTTCTTAAACAAGTGAGGGGCATACTTTTTTAGTTCATTGACAACCATATTTCTTTCAATTATCACTTTCTTTGTTATTGCGTCATAATCGTGCAATCTTGCAATCAGCTTATTGCCAAGCTCGTTTAATTCAGTGTTTTTAATCTCAATATTTTCCGGAGATATAACTTCAATATTGGAAGGCATGTATGCAAACAAGATGCCGAAAAAAGAGTTTAGTGAGTCAAGTTCAAGGGAAATCTCTGCGAATGTAGTAAATAAATCTTTTTTGTTCTCGATTTCTTTTGGTTCGTGTATGGTTTTTTCAATTAACTTTACACCGCGCTCCTTGCTTAACCTGTCAATTAACTCCCCTATTGCGGTTTTAATATGATCCTTGGGCCTTCCCAATATTTCAATAATAGCATTAATCTGCAAGGGCTTCATTAAACATTGTATAAAGACAAGCTTTTAAAGATTTCTTAAGAGAAAATAAGCGATAATTAATGCCAGAAGAACAATAAAGGCATAAAGTGCATAAACCCAAATTTTTTCTTGCCTTGCAATGAATTTTGAATCCTCTTTTTTCTTATTCAGAATAATCTTATCATTATCTGCGATTGACAGATTTTCCTGTTCTTGTGATTCAGAAATTTTAACATCAGAAATAAAGTCAGGGGTCATATTATTAAGATTATTTGTATTGTCCTGAGAGTTTTCTGATTTATCTGGGGAAGTTTTATTGTTTGCTGAATTATCAGAAGATGTTTTGTTGCTTGCTGAATTGTTTGATGTTGGGGCTTGCACAGTTTGATTAGTTAAAGGATTAATTGTTATGGGATTGCATACTTCTGTAAATGATGACGAATTTGTTTTTCTTAATCTTGCGCAGATTTTTGTTGCGCCAGAATAATATGCCCTTAGTTTATATTCTTTTGTCTGAGGAAAAACGCCCTTTAAGTAATAATAGGGGTTATTCCATTTTCCATCGTAATAAATCTCACAAAATTCCTTAGAATCATCATGGACAAAAATCTTAACATCATATGTATCAGAAACAGATGAAGAGATAGAGACAGAAAAACTAGTATTTACATTTGAAGATGAAGGAGAGATTAATTGAAATTCAAGCGAAGAAGAAGGACTAATTAAAAAAACAATAGCAAAGATAAAAATAATGCTAATAGCCGTATGCTTCATGATGTGCTATGCCTCCGTCTTTATCAAACAAATAGAGAGTATCTCTATCGTCATTCCATATATCTGTCTTGCTATTCCAAAATATATCTGTTGAATTATCCTCTCCGATTGATGAGTGCAGATTTATTTTTGAAAATGAGATAGCATTGAATGGGTAGATTTTTCTGCTCTCGTCCTTTAATGTGAATCCTGTCATATTAATAGGGCATTTGTTTCTTATTATAATTATTTCGTTATACCGATCTATTGATGTTTCAAAGCACCCCTTATAGGGAGAATATTTCCAGATGCCACGGTTATTTTTGATGGCGTTTTCTTCTGCCTTTGCAAATTCATTTAATTCGGATTCCTGAACAAGAAATTTTGAAGCAAATCCTAATTCTACAATTTTCAAATTAATATAATCCGGGGTATAAACTCTTGCAAGATATCTATTGTATTTATCAACACCGATTATTTCTATTTCTATTGAGCGGTTTTCAAATGATTTTAGGAAATCTGTGGCGAGATTAGAGATTGGAAGATTTTTCTCAGGAGAGTTGATATTAACGAGGCGAATTGTTTTATTATTGTCTAAAACAAGAGTATCGCCATCAATTACCCTTGAGATTATTGCTTTTTCTCTGATAGTGTTAGAGTTTATGTCTTTAACAGCATAAGAGACAAAATACGATGAAAAAATTAATAATGCTGTTATAAGCAGCGAAAGCAAAAGTGCATGTTTCTTATTCATTTTTTAAGTTAAGGATTTCCGTCTTGCATTTCAGGGTAGAAACAAACTTTTTAATATTCTTATTATCCAAGACAATTGTTGCAGTATTTACATTTGGATGAAATCCTGCATAATCTGCTTCCCAAACATCTTTGTCTATTAATAATATAACTGATGAAGAATAAATCATCCCGAACAGAGAGACAGAACCAGGAACTAAATTAAGATGTGATTTTAATTCTTCTGGGGAGGCAAACTGGATTTTTCCTTTTGAGATTTTCTTTTTTAGAGATTTAATATCAAGCCTTTTGTGAGCAGGAAGGCAAGCAAGATAGAAGTTGCCTCTCTCATCCTTAAGGAAAAGGCTTTTAGTTCTCAAACCAGGGATATTTTTTATTAATCTTGATGATTCTTCTACTGTAAATACAGGAGGATGCTTGTACAGATCATATTTTATGTCATGATCTTTTAAGTAATTTTCAAGGGTTTTATCCATAAAAAAAGATTAGAGAGAGGGTTAATATAATTTTAGATTTCAAGAATAACATTTAATAACTAAAGAAAGTCTATTTTCTCATGGCAAAAGAGTATGACCTGGTTATTGTCGGTGCAGGGATAAGCGGATTGTCTGCAGGGATGTATGCTGGAAGATTAGGATTAAAAACACTCTGTTTAGGAGCATCATCTGCTGAAGAAATGGCAATCGGAGGCATTATTACAACCACTTCAGATATTGACAATTTTCCAGGATATATAAAAATCTCTGGGATTGAATTGGCTGAGAGAATAAGGAAGCATGCTGAAGAGTATGGCATTGAAATCAAGGAAGAAAGAGTAAAGGCAATAGAAAAAAAGGAAGAGGATTTTGTTGTGAAGACAGATAAAAACAACTATTTGGCAAAGACAGTGCTTATTGCAACAGGGACAGAGAGAAGAAAATTAGAAGCAAAAAATGCTGATAAGTTTGAGAACAAAGGAGTGGTTTATTGCGCTTATTGCGACGCACATCTTTTCAAGGACAAAATTGTGGCAATTGTTGGCGGTGCAAATGCTGCTGCAAAAGAAGCACTTCTGTTGGCAGGGAAGGCAAAAAAAGTTTATATCATATACAGAAAAGAGAAATTAAGGGCTGAAAAAGCATTTATGGACAAGATTGAAAATGAAAAGAAAATTGAGATAATAAATAATGCAAATGTTCTGGAAGTGAGGGGCGACAAAGTTGTAAGGGGTGTTGTTTTGGATAGGGAATACAATGGAAGCAGAGAATTGAAGCTTGATGGAATTTTTGTTGCATTGGGAAACACTGCATCTTCTGAGATTGTCCATGACTTAAATGTTGAACTAAATGAGAAGAATGAGATAAAAACTAACAAGAACTGCGAGACAAATGTTCCAGGAGTGTATGCTGCGGGCGATGTTACTGACAGGGAATGGAAGCAGGCGATAACTGCTGTTGCAGAAGGATGTATTGCTGCATATTCTGCATTTAAATACCTGAAAAGCAAGAAATAAAGTTTGATAAAAATAAATGGTGGTTAAGTTTTTAAAGTTACTATGTTATTAAAATAGATGAGGAATATGAGAAAAAAGGGTTTGTCGCCGATTATTGCAACTGCATTATTAATATCGCTGGTTGTGATTTTATCAACAGTAATTTTCATATGGGCGAGATCCTATTTTGGCGAGCAAATAACAAAATTTGGAAATCCGATAGAGGATTCGTGCGCTAAAGCGGATTTCAGCGCGAGTTATAGCGGAGGAACATTAACAATAACAAACAATGGCAATGTGCCGATTTATGGTGTAAAGATTATTGAAACAGGAACATTTGGAACAACCGAGCTTGAGGAGATAACAACCAGCGTTATTTTCCCTGGGAAATCACAGAGTTTGAGAGCTGAGAACATTAGTGATGAGAATGCAGCGAATATTGTTGTTTCGCCGATATTGCTTGGGAATATTGAAGGAAGCGAAGAAACAAAGGCATTTGCCTGCGATGTTAAGTACGGTAAAAACTTAGGATAGAATATGGCTGGAAAAAGAGGCATGTCGCCTGTTGTTGCAACACTTCTTTTGGTTATGCTTACTATTGCGGGAGTCGCGGCTATTGCAGGTTTTGTAGTCCCGTTTATAAGCAAAAGCTTAAAAGAAAGCACAGAGTGCGCCAATTACAAGGATTATTTTATTTTTGATGAGGATTTAAATTATAATTGCTATGTCTCTGATGGAAGCAAGGTTATTTATGGATTTTCTGTCAAAGCAAAAAATGATGAAAAAATTTCTGAAAATATAGAAGGGTTTGTAGTTGTATTAAAGGCGAAAGATGGGACAGCTAAAAGCTATGAGATAAAAAGCGGAAAACAGCCAGTTGAAATAAAAACCTGCGGAAAATCAAGCATAGAGATACCTTCTGCAGGAGGAATAAAGACATATGGCTTTACAAGAACAAGTGAAGAGATTAGTTCTGCGACAATACAAGCAAAACTAAAATCCGGAAGAGTGTGCGAGGAGGCGGATAAAATAGATTTTTATAGATGCGATTATTCAATTGGGGAGAAATTGAAAGCATGTTAAACAAAAAAGCGCAGGTGTGGCTTGAAACAGTTTTGTATACGCTAATAGGGTTAGTGTTGGTTGGCATGGTTCTTGCTTTTGTAATGCCAAAGATAAATGAAGTAAAAGACAGAACATTGGTTGAACAAGCGATAACTACCCTAAGCTTGCTGGATGAAAAGATAAATGAAGTTTTGCAAAAGGGAGCAGGCAATACAAGAGAGGCGGATTTTATGATGAAAAGAGGCGAGATTTACTTTAATATGAGCAATGATGAGATTGTTTTTGTCCTGACCGGACTCACAAAGCCGTATTCAGAACCAGGCATAGAAATAGAGCAAGGGAGAATAAAAATATTAAGCACCCAAAAAGGAAAAACCAGCGAAACATATTTGAAATTAAAGTATAATGCAAATCTTACATATTTAAACAAAGATGATTTAAAAAAATTGACTGCTGCACCAACGCCATACAAGATTTTTGTGGAAAATAGGGGAATTTTGAATGGAAAGGAGTGGATAGAAATAGAAGAAGCTTCGGACTAGAAAAGCAGTGTATGGATAGGTTTAAATAAATCTCTGATTGTTTATTAAAAAAGATGGCTATTAAGATAAATCTAAATCCTACGATACCTCCGCTTCCGAAATTTGAGGATAAGAGAAAGATTGATGTTAGATATGCACTTATATCCCCTTATGCTTTTGCTCATATTCATTGGAAAGAGGAGATAGGAGAAGTGATTTATGAGATTGAAGAGCCTGTATTGGATGAGAAAGAAAAAAGCGCTTTGGATAAACTGGAAAGCGCAATGCTTGAATTAATAAATGTGAATGTTGCTGTTGAGAAAACACTTGAGGCAACAACAGATTATATTGACAAAACTGCCAAATTGTTGATATCTGAATTGAGTCTTGATATAAGCGACGAGACTTACGAGAAATTGTTTTATTATCTCTTTAGAGATTTTATAGGGCTGAATGAGATTGAGCCCTTGTTAAAAGATTACTACATAGAAGATATTGAGTGCAATGGGGTAAATACCCCTGTATATGTTGTTCATAGAGTATACAGGAATTTGAGAACTAATTTGATATTTAATGATATGGAAAGGGCTGCTAGTTTTGTAGAGAAATTGTCACAGAGATGCGGGAGATATATCTCATATGCACAGCCATTGCTTGATGGGACATTGCCTGATGGGAGCAGAGTGAATGCAACTTACACAAAGGAGATAACTTCAAAAGGCCCGACTTTTACAATAAGAAAATTCACAAAAATCCCTTGGACACCAACGCAGTTAATAGCATTTAATACGATGAGCGCTGAGATGGCTGCATATTTTTGGATATTGATACAATATAAATCGAGCATTGTGGTTGTGGGCGGAACAGGTTCGGGAAAAACGACTTTTCTTAATGCTATAGCATTTTTTATTCCGCCAGAGGCAAGGGTTGTAAGCATAGAAGATACTAGAGAAGTTAACTTGCCAAGAGAAAACTGGTTGCCTTCTGTTGCAAGGCCTTCTGTTGGAGTTGGTAAGGTAGGGGAGATTGACTTATTTGATTTGTTAAAAAGCTCATTCAGGCAGAATCCGGATTATATTATTGTAGGAGAAGTAAGGGGAAAAGAAGCATTTGTTCTTTTTCAGGGAATGGCATCAGGACATGCATCGTTGAGCACAATGCACTCGGATTCTGTGGAAACCATGGTGAGAAGATTAGAAACACCGCCGATAGAGCTATCCCCTACATTAGTAAACACATTAGATTGCGTTGCTGTTGCGACAAGAGCGCTTGTTGGGCAGCAAGAAACCAGAAAAATAAGAGAGGTTAGCGAGATTGTGAGTGTCAATAAGGATGGGAGCGTGATTATAAATACACCCCTTGTTTGGGACCCAAAGACAGACAAGTTTTTCTTCAAGAAATCAAGCAAAGTATTTGAGAAAATAGCAGAAAGATATGGGTTGACTATGGACAAATTGCAGAAAGAATTTAGCGTAAGAGCAAAGCTGCTTTATGAGCTATCAAGAAGGAGAATTTTTGGTTTTGAGGAAATTCAAAGAATAATAAATGACTATTATAAAAACCCTGCAGAAGTTCTCAGCAGATATGGGATAGAATAAGCAAATCCTATAAATTTAATAAGATTAAAAAATAAATATAGTCATGAGAAAAGAGGATATTAACACTATTGCCCAAATCTTAACAAGTATGAAAGATTCTGCAAGCGAGATTGAAATTGCGTTGAAAAATAAAGATATTTCAAGATTAAATGAGGCGAAATCAAGGATTCTAAGATTACAATTAGAGATTGAGAGGAGAATATGAAAAACAAAATAGTTCAGTTATATTTAAGCAAAAGGAGCATTTTAATATGACAATCCAGACAGAGCAATTGAGAAAGAATATTGATAGCGAAATAAATATTCTTAGAGAGATTTCTGATTTGTTTGCAAGAGCAGAAAACAGCACAGCCGAGGAAAAAAGAATAATTCTCAAGACAATTGAATCGCTTGGGGAGAGCATGAAAACAATCAATAGGGCAATACCAAAAATCCTCGAAAACATAGTCATTGAGGAAAAGAAAACAAGCGCTGTTGAAAAACCGCTTGAAGAAATCAAGCAAAAAGGAATTGCACGGGGGATCGTCCTTAAGCCAGAGGATAAAGAGAGATTCTTAACAGAGCTGAACATCAGCGAGGAGCTAATAAAAAAAATTAAGAAAAAAAAGATTGAGCAAAAAGGAGAATATGAGGAATTCCAAAAAGCAAGAGGATATCTAAGATTTGCAAACAAGTTATTTCTAGAAACAGCTACAAATATGATAAAAAAAGGGTATTTTGCGGATTTACATAGTGATTTGAGAAAATCAAACCTTAACATCCTGCTTGAAGGGTATGTGGCAATGATGCTTTTGACAAGTACCCTTGCTTTGATTTTGGGGATTATTCTTTTTGTATTTTTTATGCTGTTTGATTTTAATTTTGGATTGCCAATAATAACAATTTATAGTGGCGGATATCTTGAAAGATTTGCTAAAATCATATGGCTTCCATTAATTATGCCTTTGGCAACATTCATTGCACTTTACATTTACCCATCAACAGAAGCAAAATCAATTGAGAAAAATATCAATGAGGAGTTGCCATTTGCTGTGGTGCACATGAGCTCAATCTCTGGCTCAGGCATTGCGCCTGTTGAGATATTTAAAATCATAGGAACAAGCAATGAATATCCTTATATGAAAAGAGAGATTAGAAAAGTGCTTAATCAGATAAACATCTACGGATATGATTTGGTTACTGCGCTTAACAATGTTTCAAAGAGCACACCAAGCGCAAAATTAAGCGCATTGTTCACAGGATTATCAACAACAATAAATACAGGCGGAAATTTAAGTGATTTTTTTCAAAAGCGGGCTGAAACACTGCTTTTAGAATACAAATTAGACAAGGAGAAATTCATAAAATTGGCAGAGACATTTATGGATATTTATATCAGCGTGGTTATAGCCGCGCCGATGATAATGATGCTTCTTTTAATAATGATATCTGTTTCTGGATTACAGACAGGATTCTCACCTTATCAACTCACATTTATTACAATCGCAGGGGTAGCATTTGTAAACATAATCTTCCTTGGATTTTTACAGACAAAGAAAGGAGGCATTTAAATGAAAATAGACAGGACAAAATTGCTTGGAGTGATTGCAGGAATAATTGTAGTTATAATTGATTTGATTTTCTTTATGGGGCAGAAGATATTTGCTTTTATAATAGGCATTGCAGTAGTTGTTGCTGTAACTCCGTTTATTCTTGGAACAATCAGGGAAAGCAAAAGAGAACAGGATATAGAAGAGAAATTCCTTGAATTTTCAAGAAACCTTGCTGAGAGTGTAATGACAGGAACCCCAATAAGCAGAAGTATAGTAAATATATCAAAAAAAGATTATGGTGCATTGACACCTCATGTGCAAAAATTATCAAATCAGATTCAATTAGGAATACCTCTGAGCAAAGCTCTGCAGATATTTGCTAATGATATTGACAATGTTGTTGTGACAAGAGCGATTGCATTAATAAGCGAAGCTGAAAAAGCTGGAGGAGAAATTGATTATATACTTGATTCTGTAGCAAAATCAATTGCAGAAACAGAGAAATTAAAAAAGGAACGAAAAGCAGCCATATTTAATCTTGTTATGCAAGGTTATATAATTTTCTTTATATTCATAGGAATAATGCTTGTGATGGAGTTTAAGATACTTCCATTAGCAACAGGAATAAGCGGGATAGAAATGAAAGACAATGTTGGAGGAATTGGAGGGCTCGGAGGAATGGTTCCGACAGGAGGCAAGTCACTAACTCCGGAAGAGACATCTAATCTTTTCCTTTATCTTTTATTGACTCAAGGTTTTTTTGCAGGATTGACAATTGGAAAACTAAGTGAAGGAGCATTGAAAGCAGGGATAAAGCACTCATTCATACTTACTGTTGCAGCATTTTTAATATCAACAGGAGTAAGGGCGCTGTTAGGTTAAATAAATTTAAGAACATGATGAGATAAAGAGAGAATATGGAAAAAAGAGGAGCGAGCAACATAGAATTCATAATTTCATTTATATTATTTATAGGATTTATAGCTACTATTTTTTATTTTTTTAATCCAATTAGAAGCGTGAGTTATATGGATTCATCGCTGAAATATGTAATCGGGGAAATAGAAAATAATGTGAGCATTGAATTGGATGAGGTTTCTGTTTTTATTAAGGATAGCGCCCCAGATAGTGTCAAATTTGAAATACCTCAGATTTCTAAAGAGAAAAAAGTTGATGCAATAAATTATTATGGTGTAAAGTTTCCTGCGAAAAGAAACTCAAATATTGTTTATATTGACAGAAAGAAGGGATCTGACAAAGAAACTTTTATAATTCTAAGATTTAGCGAGGAATTTAAAGAAGAATCTGTTGATGGCAAGGCTAAGGCTATAGATAAAAAAGGATATGAAATATCAACCCAAGATTCAAGAAAGGTTATTTCTGAAAACAAGGTGGAGCAGTTAAGACAATTGTATGATAGCAATTATCTAAAACTAAAAGAAGAACTTGGTATTCCTGCAAATATTGATTTTGCATTCTCTCTTGAGATGAGCGGGAACAACAAAATAGAGGCAAAGAGAAGTGTCCCTGGAAGAGCAGAGGTATTTGCAAAAGGAAAATTGGTTGAGGTGCTTAAAAAAGATGAGACAACTGAGACCGGGTATTTAACAATAAAAATATGGTAAATAAAAAAGGAATAGTAAGAATAATTGAGGCAAGCATTGCAATATTAATAGTTCTATCAGTAGTTTTGATTGTTTCTGAGAAAAGAAAATCGCAAGTGGAAAGTGACTTGGGCGAGAGGATAACGCCATTATTAGAGGAAATCGCAAGAAATGGGAGCATGAGAACAGCTATAATAAATGACAATGAAACCAGTAATATTGCTGAAAATCTCATAATTAGTTTTCTTAATCAAAGAATAAAGGAAACATTTATTGGATATAATGTGACTATATGTGACTATACCTCAGTGTGTGGATTGAGCGCATATCCCCAGGGAGCAAAAGGGAATATATACGCTGGCGAGAGAGTGATAAGTACTACATTAGAAAGCAATAAATTCACGCCAAAAAAAGTCAGAATATTTCTCTGGATGAAGGAATAAAAAGCAGGTCAAATTTCAGATAATCAAAGAAATTTAGGTTTATTAAAGTCATTGATTGTGCAAGAGTGTCCAATCCATAGACATATATTATAAGATAAAATAAAAAATAGGTAATTTTATAAACTTTCAATATTTTAGATTTGAATGAAGAGGTTAGTATTTAGCATTGTTCTTATGGCATTTTTAGCTATAAGCATTGCAAGTGCTACAACATGCGATGATAGCCAGACGATAATGAGATTATTTAGGGAGAATAATTCTCACGCAGCATTATGGGATCAGAACATAACTTATGAAGGAGAAACATATTACACAGTGCGAGTGTGTTTTGATGAGATTGTTGGAACAAACTATACAGGAAGCAACCCTCATGAATGCAACAGCAGTGATGATATTGTATTAAGATTAAACAAGCAAAATAATTCTCATGTTTGGGGGCCGAGGGCGACAGAAAGTTTTGGTTATGATGTTTGTTATAAAGGATTTAAATCATGCACATTAGTTAATGCAAGTGATTGCAACAACAATAGAAAAAAAGTTGCATTTTTGAATCAAGAATCTTATTCACATATCTCAAAGAACAATATAGAGGGTTTTGACATTGCTGTTTGCTGTTATCTTTATAACCAAATTGAACCAAAGTATTGCGATAATGTAAATAGCTGCAGTGATTATAATAGCACTGCCTGCTCAAAAGATGAGTGCGCAATAGCAAGAGGAGTATGTTATTGGAATTCTACATCTGGGAAATGCGAAGATAGTATTTCTGAACCTGATTGGTGTAATGTTATTACATCTTGTGCAAATTATACGACATCTGGGAATTGCACGGGTAATCCTTGCGATATAAGCGGAGGATGTGATTGGAATTCTACAGCTAATCGATGCCAGGCTAAGGAACCTGATTGGTGTAATGTTATTACATCTTGTGCAAATTATACGACGTCTGGGAATTGCACGAGTAATCCTTGCAATATAAGCGTAATAAGCGGAGGATGTTCTTGGAATTCTACAGCTAATAGATGCCAGGATAGAGTAACTCCTCCTGATGAATGCGATAGTATTAATTCGTGTAGTGATTATGCGTCAAGTGGTGCTTGCGAAAATGATGCGTGCGGAATCGCCAATAGTGATATGGGTTGCCAAAGTTCAGATTGTTGGTGTGAATGGTATAATGGATGCAAAGTAGCTTTTGAAAGCGGCGGAGGTTCAGGAGGGGGAGGCAGAATAAGCGGGCCTGGATGGGGCGGATGGGGCAACCCTGGTTGCATATATAAATGCAAGATAAGCACTGTCAAGGGGGAGTGCATTGATGGGTTTATGGATGTAGTAGTTGATGCATCTGCTGAAATAAAGCCAGGAGCTAGTTGTCCGGGAACAGCAGGAACAAGCCCGCCTGATTGCCAAAGCAAGACAGTAAAAGGAGTTCCATGTGAGCTTGAAAAAGGAACAGAGCTTCCTTTCTTTGGTGTGTGGCAGTTTGTTATTTCTGTGATGGGAATTGCGATAACTTATGTTATTTTAACAAGAAAATTTAGGTAACTTTTTAAATAATATCTTGCTAATAAGATGATGAAAAAAGAGCGCAAGATATTATATTTTTTGTTGATTGTATTGGCAATAGGATTTGTTTCTGCTTCATTTACATTTAGAAATGAGAATATAGAAAGAGTTTATACTGGTGGCGAGACAATCCGAGGATTTGTAAACATTAGTTTAAGCAGCGAGAATGCGCACAGCGAATTTAAAAGCAATTTTAATGGGACAATATTCTTAATTGACTTGCTGAAAGCAAATAATTTTGTTGAGGGCAGAGATTATACATGTTCAAGAGAAGGTTGCAAGATTGATTATGCTGCAGAAGATGAAATAAGTAGTATAACATTAGATAATGGGGATAATAAAATAATTGGATTTAAACTAACTGGAAGCGAGATAGAGATAACTTCATTAAGATTATCATTGTCAAGCGATGCTTCTGCCTCGTGTGAAAGGCAGATTTTAATTGATGTGCTTGATAAAAATGAAAGTTTTATACAAAGCATGAAAGGGAGCGATGAAATATGCGGATACAAATATTCTGGTTGTTTTGATGACGATGAAGACATAGAAATGGCGGATGTTATATCGAGTGAGTATTGCGAGAGAATTGAACTGCCTCCTGCACCTGCATATATGATTGGGGCAAAGGTGGAGAATGGCACAAAAAATGCGGATTTAACAATGAAAATATACGACCTTGAGTGGAATGAACTTGGTGGGTGCAAATTGCCAAAGCACGAGCAGAAAACTCAAGAACTTATGTGCAGGGTGAATTATTCAAACACAAAAGAAAGAGAGTTTTTTGTTTGTATTTCTTCATCAGAAGATGATGCTGAATATAAAATTGAAACAGAAAATGCAGGAGATGTTTGCGGGACAGACAACAACGGATTATCATTTAATATGGACTATAACATATTCGCAAAAGCAATAAAATTTGCTGCTGCGGGTGAAATAGAAATAAATGAAACAGCATTTTCAGAGCAGAATGGGGAAAGCAGCCTTGTTGATTATGTAAATGAGTATATAAGTGATAAATATGATAGAAATTGCTCGGCTGGATGCATAATCCCATTCAGGATTTATGGAAATAGCCAGACAATCACAAAGAATAGCGCGGCATTAAAATACACAGAAAGAGGTTCTTTAACGCAAAAGACAACATCCAAGATTTATTCTGTGGAAAAAGAAGATGCAAAAATAAGCACAGATAAATCTCTGTATATTGATATAAGCAAAGCGGGTTTTGTTATACCGATTTTATCATCGGCAAAACAGTTATATCTTTATCTTGGTAACAGAGCAGTATTGCCAAAACCGATTGCAATAAATGTAACGCCTGGGTTTGATTTTGATATAACTCCAAGAATAATAAGCCTTGGAATAGCAACAACATTTAGAGCTATAACTAGCGAAGATATAGTCTCATCAACATGGAATTTTGGAGATGGGATTATAGAGAGCTCAGATAATAGAGTTATAACCCATAGATATACTACATTGCCAACAGATACAAATGAGTATAATTTGGAAGTTAGTTTAACAAGAAAAGATGGCGTAATTGCAAAAAAAACGTTCAAGATAGGAATTGCACCATTTGCGGAAACAGCAGCAAATTTGGTAAATATTTCAAGCTCAAGGATTGCAATAATAAATTCTCAGATAAATGCATATCCTCCATGGATGGCTGCACTGATAAAAACGAAGTTAGATTTTGATAATATGAATCTGATTGTTTCAAACTCAAAGAAGTTGCTTTTGAATGCATCAACAGATGAAGATTATCTTGCAATAATAAAATCAATGACGGAGTTAGATGTCCCTTATGAAGTGAATTCAAAGGAAAAAGGGGTTGATATAAGCCCGTTGATTGGGTTTGGCAAAATAGACACAACAGCAATTGAGCAGATATCAAATAAAGAGGTTAGTGCTGAGAGCAGACAGCAATTAAAGGAGTCAATAATAAGATGGATGACAAATAATGTTGATATGAAAATTGATTATGAGAAGGTGCTTGGAGTCGGGGAGAAAGAGAGTAAAGTGTTAGCTACAAAATTCACTATCAATTCTAATGTAAAGAACGGAGAAGAAGCGTATTTGATTATAAACTATCCGTTAAATAGCATAAAATTCGGGGGAAATTATTCTGCAAATGCAGCGGGATCAATGAGCTATGTTCCTGTAAAAGGACAGCAGGCAATTGAATTTGCGATTATGGATAATATTGATGTAGAAGATTTGGGTATGTATATTTCTCCTGTTGTTGACAAGGTTTATATCCAGGCAGAAGTTGTTGCAGAAAAATTTAACTGGGGGAGGTTCATAATTTGGATGATTATATTGCTCGTTTTTGCTTTTGCCGCATATATTGCAATGCAGGAATGGTATAAAAAGAATTATGAAAAATCTCTATTCAAAAACAAAGATGATTTGTATAATTTAATTAATTTTATTTATAATGCGAAGAAAGGAGGGATGAATGAGGAAGAATTAAGGAGCAAGCTGAGAGACGCAAAATGGAAAGGAGAACAGATAACCTATGCAATAAGAAAAGCAGAGGGCAAGAGAACAGGAATGTGGGAAATTCCAGTGTTTAAATATTGGGAACAACTTAAGATAAAATCAGAGATTGCAAAAAGAACTGCACAAAAAAACACGTCCCCTCAGCAATCAAAATCTGATGCTCAACCCATAATAGGGCAACAGCAAAATTTATTAAAACACTAAAACAAGTTTTAAAGCATGTTAAGAATATTGAAGAGTTTTGCAAAGAGAATCTTTAGAAGCATTTTCAAGAAAAGGGAGCATATTAAAATTGGATTCTATGGGCCGCCAAATGCAGGTAAAACTTCAATTGCAAACAAAATATGCAAGGACTGGACAGGTGAGGAGATTGGAACGATAAGCAAGATACCTCATGAGACAAGGAAGGTGCAATTTAAGGAAAGAGTAGAAATTGAGCATAAAGGAAAAAAATTGACGTTTAAAATTGCTGATACTCCGGGAATTGCGACAAGGATAGATTATGAGGATTTCTTAAAATATGGGCTAAAAAAGAGTGTGGCAAAAAAAAGAGCAAAAGAAGCTACTCAAGGAGTAATAGATGCTATAAAATGGCTTGATGATATGGATGCGATTATTGCAGTCTTGGACGCAAGCGAAAATCCATATTCCCAAGTTAATATAACAATATTGGGCAATATTGCTGCAAGAAACATTCCAGTTCTTGTAGTGGCAAACAAAATTGATTTAAAGAATGCTGATGTAGAACAGGTTAAGGCAGCATTTCCAGATTATGAAGTTATCGGGATAAGCGCGAAAGAAGGAACAAACTTTGATGAATTATACGAATCGTTATTTAAATTGGCAGACAAAATATAAAAAAGGATGATAAAAATAAAGATAATGGGGAGGGATGAAAACATAAAAAAATGAAAAAGAAAATAGGAGAGTTAAGTTTGCAGGTTATACCTTTCTCTGAATTAAGCGATTTGGGAATATCTGAGAGGGTAAAAAAAGTTCTTTCTCTTGTGCTTGATAATAAAATTGCTATAATACAAGGAAGATTAAGGGCTGAAGAAGAAGCAAGATTGATAGAAGACACTATGGTTCTTGTTGATAGGGTCAAGAATTTTAAAGGCATTGAACTAGCAGTTATTGAACCTGACATGAAAGGGGCAGGAATATTTGCAAAAGCAAAGCAGGCGATTGCAAACTCCCTTGTTGGAAATAACAATGCATTAACAGTTGTTGGGCCAGCTTCTATAATCAAGGAAATAAAGAGAAATCCTAAAAAGATTGAGCTCATGATTAAATAATTCAAGAAACTGAATTTTAAAGAACAAGATAAAACTTTATTAATCCTATTTTCTGTTTAGAGCTATGCCATACAAATGTGTGCACTGCTCAGCTGTTTATGAGGACAATGCAAAAGAAGTGATAAGTGGATGCGCTAATTGCAGGAGCAAATTCTTCTTTTATATTAAACCAGAAAAGCTTATGGAAATTGCTAAAAATGAGCAAGGAGAGAGCTTCACAAGTGATGAGAAAAAGAAAATAGAAAGGGACATAAGGGAAATAGCAGGTATAACTGACGAAGATGAGCCTGTATTTTTGGATTTTGAGAGCATCAAGGTAATAAAACATGGAAAATACCTCATTGACTTGCCGAAATTATTTGACTTAAAAAAGCCGAGAGTTTACACTTTAGAAGACGGGAAATACATAATTGACTTGAATGTTTTGATGAAGCAAAATAAGGATAAAGACAAGGATTAAAAATGCATCTTGATTATGTAATATATGAAACTCAAACAACTTCTTAAGACACTGAACTTTCTGCCAAGCGATGCAGAAATTAAAAGATTACGAGAAGAGACAAAAAAGATTGTTGAGGCAATAAAGAAAAACATAGCCATTCAGGGGATAAATGCAGATGTTTTTGTTGGAGGAAGCTTCAAAAAAGGCACAATAATGCGAAGTGATAGTTATGATATTGATATTTTTGTAAGATTTTCCAAGAAATATGATGAGGGCAAACTTTCAGAGTTATTGGAAAAAATTGTTGGAAACATAGGAGAATACCAGAGGATACATGGAAGTAGAGATTATTTTAGGATAAGCAATAAGGAAATAATATTTGAGATTATCCCTGTTATAAAAATTTCAAAACCAACTGAAGCAAAAAATGTAATGGACCTAAGTTATTTTCATGTGAATTATGTTAAAAAGAAAGCAAAAAATAAGGCGATTTTGAATGAGATTGTGCTCGCAAAGAGATTCTGCAAGGCAAACAAGGTTTATGGTGCAGAGAGTTATATCAGCGGTTTTTCAGGTTATGCGCTGGAATGCCTGATATTATATTATAAAACATTTGAAAGAATGCTGAAAGAGCTTACAAAAGCAAAAGGCAAGATAATTATTGATATTGACAAGAAATACAAAAATAAAAATGATATAATGATTGAGATGAATGCGAGCAAAACAAAAAGCCCCATAGTAATGGTGGATCCGACATGGAAAGAAAGAAATGTGCTTGCTTCATTAAGCAACGAGACATTTGACAAGTTTAGAAAAGCTGCAAAAGAGTTTTTAAAAAATCCTAATAAGAAATTCTTTGAAATCACAAAATTAGATGAATACGAAATGAGGGAAGATGCAAAAAAGAGCAAGGCTGAATTCGTAAAAATCATATTAGAGACAGATAAACAAGAGGGCGATATTGCTGGAACAAAAATGAAAAAGTTTGCAAGTTTTCTTGAGAGAGAAGCGAGCAAATATTTTGACATAAAAAGAAAGGAATTTGATTATAATGGTGGAAGATATGGAGAGTTATATTTGATTGGAAAAAGAAAAAAAGAGATTCTTAGAAAGGGGCCACCTGTAAAGATGAGGGAGAATGCAATTGCTTTCAGGAATTCAAATAAAAACGTCGTTGTCAAGAGAGGATTGCTTTATGCAAAAATAAAAGTTA
>Ga0078972_1006572_pt1 | contig 27297 bp, 27 predicted proteins | sample YelNatPaOPGAMG01_FD_67568 | JGI IMG/M metagenome (GOLD analysis project Ga0078972, IMG submission 67568) | Hot spring thermophilic microbial communities from Obsidian Pool, Yellowstone National Park, USA - OP-RAMG-01 (SPADES assembly) (version 2) | ecosystem: Environmental > Aquatic > Thermal...
TCTCTGCCTGGGATGGACCGCCCCGAGCTTCGAGCAATCCGTTCGCAGGTTTGCCGCCTGGCAGCCAATTGGCTAGCCACCGCCGGAGACAGTATGTGGGTGAGCGCCTGGGAGACGAAGAACGCCGATCTGGAGGCCACCGCCCTGCTGACGCAGATGATCGGCCAGCTTGGGCAGGAGGCCGCTGACGCATTCGACCGTGAGCGTTGGTATGCCGCGACCGCGCTCACCCGCCAGATCGTGGAGGCGTACTACCTCATGGCCGTGTTCCGCGACGACGCATCGCAGCGAAGACGTTGGCTCCGCGCATCGAACAATCGCATCGAGAAGTCGTTTCGGCCCGGCCAGATGCGGCAGGCGGCCGGATTCAATGTCGGCGAGTACAAGCAGCACTGCGCCTGGGGCGGGCACCCCAACCCCTCGGCACGGTGGCTGTTGCCCAACCACCACAGCGATGTCTCTCCCGCCGTGCTCGCCGCCGACCTTGCCATGCACCTAACAGAAGCGGTGGACGCACTCGCGGCGGCACTTAACTCGCTCCCCGGTGTCAGGGCCGTCGTCGAGCAGATGCCGGAGCCGGGAGAATTACCCGAGACCTACTCCCGCTGGCGCGCCCTGGACCCGCTCGCTGAACGGATCACGCTGCCGGACAATCCCGCCGACCTTTGATCACCGTGAACCAGGTCAAGCCGGGTCGGCCGAGGGGTCTGCCGGTCACCCCAGCCGCCGCCGCAGCCAGCCCTCCATCGACGTGATCGCCGCGCGGTCGCTGATCGAGCGGCCCAGCGACAGCGACCCGGTCGGCACGGCGAACTCCACCCGCCGCCCGGCAGTGTGGACGAGCACGTCGTACGCGACCACCAGCGCGGCCAGGCTGTCCGGCTGGTGCTGCCCGGCCTGCCAGGTCACCGCAGCCGCCTCGAAGTCGGGCAGGTGCCCGGCGATCCGGCACGTTCCGGTTTCCAACGCTTGCAGCAGCGCCGATGCCCTGGCGACGCTGTCACCGCCGCCCCGGCCGGAGCCCTTCGGCGGCCAGGCCGTCGCCTTCACGGGCCGGTCGACCTTGTAGCGGCTCAGGGCCTCCTTGATTCCGCCGCATTTCCTGAGTCCAGCTGCCGCCGCATCACGGACACCCGATCCTCACGACAGACACCGCGGCGCACCGAAAGGTACCGCCAGTCTGAACATCATGCCGAACACGGGTTCTGGCTTAGACCGCATATGTTGCGTATCCTGCAGAGATGGCTAAAATCTTGGTAGTTGAGCGCGTGGTTGGTGGGCGTGGCACTCGCCGACTCCCGAAGAATCTGCCGTGGGACGTCCCTGGACGCGATCAACTCGAGCAGGCGCTGCAGAACGCCGGACTGGCCATCATCGCGATCGAGAAAGTTGAGGAAGCACCCTCACCGGCTGATCCTGGCTCCGGTGCCAAGCCCCGGTTACGCGCCGAGTTGGAGGCTCTGGTTAACGAAGCCGACGAATCCGAGCTTGCGCGGCTAGAGGAAGCCGTGACGGTATCGCCCGACGACGGCCTCAATGAGCGGTTCTGGGGACCGGCGCCAGACTCGGTGACCGCAGCCGAGGCAGTCGTTGCCGACCTCACCGACCAGTTCGCGCAACGACGCGACCTCGCCGCGAACAGCTTCAGCAGGGAGGCAGCCGCCGGACTGCTGGGCATTAGCTCACAGAGCGTCACCGACAAACTTGAATCGCGAAAGCTAGTCGGAATCAAGGTGGGCCGTGAATGGCGCCTTCCTCGTTGGCAATTCGATCCAGACAACACCACCGGCGCGCTACCCGACCTTGACGTTCTGCAGGCGGCATTCCCGGGCGGACCCGTGAGCCTCTCGCGATGGATCATGCGACCTCACCCGGAATTTGGCGGGCGAACCCCGCGCGAGGAAGCGATCACCCACGGCAGCCAGTCGGTCATCAATGTCGCGCGCAACCTCACCGCGGCCGGATGGTAAGAGCGCTCGGACCACCTCCGGACCCGCTTCCCAAAGCGAAACGCGTCTGGAAGTGGAACCCACCGGCTGCCTCAGCACGCTGGTGGTGGTGCCGCGTCTATCACCTGGGTAAATACGTCCCCGACGGCATCACCTTCCGGCGGTACGGGCCAAAAGCGCGGTTCGACCACCACCTGCCCGCCGACCCTCCGGTCGTAGACAAGACCGGCCGACGAGTGCTCTACGTCGGTGAGGACTTGGCGACCTCGGCATGCGAAGTTTTCGGCGAGGCCGGCGTCGCCGCGATATGCCCCCACTACCGGGTCGCCATCATCGCCCCCAGCACCACCCTGACGATGTACGACCTTGCGGCAAAAGGCGCAGCCCTGGCGATCGACGCGCTCCCCGCCCTCGGCGACGGCAACGAAGCCCGTTCGCTCACCCAGCAGTGGGCCCGCGCCATCTACAAAGACCACCCCGCCGGACCCGGAATCACCGGCATTCACTATCGCTCGGGCTACAACAGCGGCGAGTCACTAGCACTGTGGGACTGCGATGCCGACGTCGACGTCGTGCGCGACGGTGGCGGCCATCCACAAGACATCGCACTCGACGACCCACGAATTCTTTTGCGCCTGCAGGTTCAGTTGCGCCGTCGCCGAATCAATGTCACCACAGTGCCTTCCAGCGAATGTAGCGAGTGTGAGAAAGAAGCACTCGCCCCCTGACACCGCGGCCTCGCCCACGACGTACTCGCCGAACAACACCAGCACCCCACCGACGCCGAATGCAAATACATCCGGTCAACGCGAGTCAACAACCTTTGTCGGCGGCAGGTCAGAGATTGACGCCTGCACCTACCTCGGCCACCCTCCGACCAAGATCAGATGGTGCTCGTTTCCACAACCAGCGATGGTGTTAGGGCGAATCACCGCGCAGTGGCGAGCATCTCGGCGATTTCGACGAACTTCACACGGGTCGGCCTATTTCGGCGCCTATCCTGAGTGCCCCGCGCGTCGGTGGTCTGCCACGGCTCGCCCCTAAGGGATCGGGCCGATCCCGGAGAGTGGGAGCGACCCGATCAACTACTTGGACGGCGGCTGGGAAGATTCGGGTCCGCGGCGTGACCCTTTCCGGCCGAATCGGTTTCGGCACTCTGCTTGCGGGCGCCGACGTTTCATGCTGGCCAATATCGACGCGCGAGGTCCGGCGCCCACCTGAGGTCTGGGTGAAGTTCGAAGGCTTGAAGTATCCGCGGTGTCGGTATTCCCAGTTGAGTCAGAAGGGATACGACAATGACCGTGACGGTTACCCGGACGATCGCGCTCATTTCAACTGCGGGAACGCAGTTTGGATTCGCCCCTGTGCGTCAAATTGTTTCGACCCAGGGTAGCAGGATGGGCACGTGACGCACATGCAGACGGGATTCGCCGCGGTGTCGCGGTGGACATCGGCGTCGACGTCGGCGACACCCTGGCGCTCATCGCCCGCTACAGCACGCTGGACGTGCTGTGCGTGGAGCCGTCGGACTACTTCCTGGCGTACCTGCGCGACAACGTCGCTCGCCACTTCGCGGATCGGGCCACGGTCGCGGACTGCTACGTCACCGCGCACGAGGACGAACCCGCCCGGGCGTTGTTCCACTGGGGCGGCACGGCCACCCGATCGACGGGCCCTACTCCGAACACGGCAGCGTCGTCCCCATCGGGCGACTGGTCGGCGAGGCCGGGGACGTGGCGCTGGTCAAGATCGACACCGACGGCACCGACCCAGCGCTCGTCGACGGCAGCCTGAACCTGCCGGCACCGACGTTTCCCATCTATTTCGAGCTCGAGATCACCACGCCCGACCGGGTGGAGGCGACGGCGGCGTGCACGCGAGCCCGGCAACTTTTCGCGCGCCTGGTCGAGGCGGGCCTTTGTCTGGGACGACCCGGGACGGTTTTACGGCCGCATCGATCTTTCGGCCGAACCGGCCGTCACCAACCTGCTCAACTATCTGACCCACGTCGGGCACCGGCCGGTTTGGGGCTTCGACGTCTGCGTGGTCCACGACAGCGACTCGCCGCTGGCGGAAACGTTGTCGAGCGTGATCTCCGAAGACCTCTCGCTCCCGTTGGTCTTAGCCACCGGCAACCCTTGACAAGGGTTGCGCACCTTGACGCCGCGCTTACTCTGTAAGGCGGTTTCAGCCAAAGGAGGCACCGTTGAGCGAGCACGAAGTAAAGATGATCATCTTGTCGACCGACGACCTGGAAGAGTCGATCCGGTTCTACAGCGAGACGCTGGGCATGCCGCTGAAGTTTCGCGACGGAACCCATTTCGCGGCCCTCGACGGCGGGCCGGTGACCCTCGCGCTGGCGACCGCGGTGGACCACCCCATCCCCGGACAGGTCGTCGTGGGCATCAAGACCGCCGATGTCGACGCCGCGGCGAAGGCGGTGGAGGACAGCGGCGGCGGCATCGTGAAAGGCCCTTACGACGACGCACACGAACGCCGTGCCGTGGTCTATGACAACAAGGGCAACGGCCTGGTTTTCTACAAGTCGCTGGCCCGGTGAAAGACGGCGTGCCGCAACGCCTTTCCGCCTAGCGAACAGGCGCCGACGCGGGCTGGTGGTGGCTGTAGCGCGCCGCCGCTACGGCAGCACCGTGTGCATCAGCATCACGTCGTAGGCCGACCACAGCGACAGGTTGAAGTACAGGTCTTTGCCCGACGACCAGGGGTGGATCATCGGCGCATAGATGCCGCCGGGCATCTGGAACGACGACACGAGCGGCTGCTCGGGGCTCCACGGCCCTTGCGGGGCCGGCGCCGTCCTCGCCACGACGTCGTTGTTGCCGCCGTTGGTGTAGAGCACCAGATACTGCTTGAGGTAGTCGTTGTACTGGGCCGACATCTCCCCCACCGGACCCGGGATGACCGGTGTCGCGGCCCCCGGATTTGCCGGGACCCAGGCGTTGGAGTCGCCGTTCCAGTACTGGTATTTGCTCAGGTCGGGCAGGAAGCCCGGCTGGACCCGGGCCAGATAGGCGTTGCCGCCCCGCCCGGAGGGGGTTCCGAACGAGTACATGTACCCGTCGTTGCCCTTCATGAACGCCCCCATCTGAAAATTCTCGTTCCCCGGGACGAAGTTGGTGCCCGGGATCGCATCCGGTGAGGCGGTGCGGATCGTGCCGGGGTACACCCCCCATGTTTGGCCATTGTCGAGCGATCTCGCGATCGCCGAATAGTTGGTCGACCATTCGCCGTCACGTCCCCACCGCCGGATGGACATGTAGTTCATGAACTGGGTCCGGCCGATGGAAATGGCCGCGGTGGGAATGATCCCCGTCTCGTGCGGGGCCTTGTGGATGCTGTTGACCACCTGTTTGGACAGGCCCGACGTCCACACCGGGGAACCGGAGTACCTGTTGTTGGGCACGCCGTCGGCCACGTGGATTCCCTGGGACAAATCGTGGTCCGAGCTGCGGAAGAGCGTGTTGTAGCGCCATTGCTGGCCGTGCACGCTGCAGTAACCGAACGTGTCACCGAAGGCCATGAGAACCTGATGGTTGACGGGATCCCCGTTGTCCCAGGCGATTCCGAGGTCGGTTCCGGAGATGCCGAACCGTTGGAGGGTATTGTTGGGGCTGTTGGTTCCGGTCACGAATTCGACGAGAGACGTCGGGGCCCCCGCGATCGAGGGAACCTCGGCCTCCGGCGCCGGCGCCGGGGGCTTCGGCGGTGCGGCGTTGGGCGCCAGCTGGTTCGCCTTCGGCGGCTGCGGGGCCGGGGGGTTGGGCGCGGGCGGAGCGACCCCCGCCTGCGGCTGCAACGGCGCGGCGTATCGCGTGTTCGGAACAACGGGCTTGAGCAGCGAGGAGATCAGCGGACCCAGCTTCGGCAACGGTGCGCTGTCGTTGGTGTGCGCGGGCCGGCGGCCCGTCGGTGGCTGCACGACGGGCCCGGGCGCCGGCATGGCCGGCTGCGCGTTGGGCGGCGGAATGTTGGCTTCCGGCGCACTGCAAGGCGTGGCGGACGCCGACGGGGCCGTACCTATCGCGACGGTGAGTCCGATAGCAGCCGCCGACGCCATCGAAAGCGCCATGCTTCGAAGAATCGCCGACATGTAACACCTTTCCGCGGGCAGGACCTCGCATTGACGCCGCAGTGGGCAAATGTGACGATAGTGATCCACGGGGCGGTTGTGACCAGTGATTTGCCGATAGGTATATATCCGTGACCGTGTCGAAACTGAGCGATCCGCGGTCGCCGGCCGCGAGCGCGTCGTCGTCAGCGCGCCGCCGGCGCGACGTTGGCCGTCAAACGCACGGCTTACGGCCGTACCATGGCGCGTGAGCAACGCGACGAGCACTGCGCAAAAGGCCGAATAGGCTGCCGCACAACCGGTTCCAGAGGCCCTGGTGGCACAAGCCAGAACCGGCCCGCACCACCTTGAACTGGGCCAACCACAGCCAGCGCACGCCGAGGGACCGGCGGGGGTCCTCACCGAGGTTGAATTCGGATGTTTGTCGTCCGGCACCGGGGGCAATGGTTCAGAAGAGGTGAGCGCGTCGGCCGGCCTGCGTGCTCGCCCAGGTCCCGTCGGTTCAGCCCGAGAGCCGGCGGGGCCGCCCGTTATCCGGGCAACCTTTATCCGGGCAACCCGGGGGGCTCATTGCGCAGCGTTGCCACGGCCTGAGCCGACCGAAGCCGGGGTGCACACTGGTTGGTGGGTTCGCGCGCGACGACGCGCGGCCGTGCAGCTCGGCAGATCGGAGCACCCATGGACGACCAGAAGCCTCACCGCGCAACGCACTGGCCCCCACGGTTGGCGCCCATCGGTGCGATCCGCTTCGCGCGGCGCTCATCGAACTTCCGCGAAACGGTGCGGTTCTACCGCGATTTGGTGGGCCTGCCGCTCTTCGAGACGTTCGAGGCCAGCTACGGCAGCAACGGTGCGATCTTCGGGCTGCCCAGCTGGAACCTGACGCTCGAAATCGTCGAGGCGGTCGAGCCCGCGGCGGTGGACCACCACGAGCAGCTGTGCCTGTACTTTCCGGACCCGCACGCACTGCAGGCGGCGACCGCACGGCTGCGGGCCGCGGCGGCAGAACCCGTGGCACAGCACCCCTACTGGGAGGCGTACGGGGCGGTCACCTATCGGGACCCCGACGGCCGCGAAGTCGTGTTCGCACCGTTCGTGTACGGCGTCAACGAGCCCGACGGGAGGGCCGACTCGGGCCGGCACGAGTTCCCGTCGCCCTGAAGCTCACCGCGCGGACCCGCCCGACGCCACCGACGCGATCACGGCCACCACCGAGAACGCCGCCGCGCACAGCGCGGCGATCGCGCCGACGTAGAGCCCGTACCCGGCCGACACCGGCGGGTTGACGTTGAGCTTGTGGTACCACGCCGTCAAGGCCACGACAAGCAACGAAATGATCAGCGCGGCAACGGAAGCGATTTTCGCCGACAGGCCGCGGCCCACCATCGCCCCGGCGACCAGCAGCGCCGAGGACAGCAATACGATGAGCTGCCCGGCGCTGAACCCGGGCGGGAGCCGCAGGCTGCCGTGCGTACCCCCGATGGCGTTGGCCCAGCCTCCGCCGTTGACCGCCGTCGTCAGCCACGGCATCCAGGCGCTGGCCGAGATGATCAGCGCGCAGAGCGCCACCAGCCAACCAGGGCCCAGCCGCCGCGTCACGAGTTTCTACCTTAGTCCGAACGGCTCGGTAGGGATTTCGGACGGGGTCCGGCTCGACACGCGGCGCCGGGTGCCGGCCCGTCAGCTGATCACGTGCGGTCAGCGCCGGGAGCGGTCGTCCCGGTTCGGTTTCGGCCGCGAGGAGGGGCCCGTTCCGGTGAAGACCGTGAGGAAGTTCTGCAGCGACTCGTTGATGTCGCGTCGCAACGCCGCGGCGACGATCATGCCGATCGGCCCGAACAGGGCCGGGCCGCCGAGGTGGACGTCGAAGCTGACGACGGAGCCGTCGTCCCTGGGCGCCACCTTGGCCATCAGCTTGACCTTGACACCGCCGACGCCGTCGCCGTCGAGGGTCATGCCCTCCGGCGGCTTGTAGCGCACGACTGTCCATTTGACCCGGTTGTACATTCCCTTGACCTCGACGATCGACTCGATGACGGTGCCCTTGTCGATCTCGTCGGGCAGGGAGCTGCGCCACACCCGGTGGATGGTCAGCCATTCCCGGTACCGGGACAGGTCGGAGGCGTGCTGCCAGGCCGTTTCCGGGGGCAGCGGCACGTCGATGGATCCCGAGAGTTTCGCCATGGGTCAGCCCTACCGGTCGTCCGCGACCGCGGAGCCGGCCGCCTTCTTGGCCTCTTCGGCCACCTTGTGGATGGTGTCGGAGTACTTGCCCTGCGTCTTGTCGTCGACGAACGCGCCGGCCTTGTCGACGACCGTCTCCACTTTTTCGGCGTTCTGCGACAACAGGTCCTTCGCCTTGTCCAGGAATCCCATGCAGCTGTCCTTCCCCCGGGAAACCTCACTCAACCGCTGAGTACCTTAACTTGTCTGTTCCCCGGCCCGGCGCCACAGCCGCGGCCGCTCGCCGAGCATCCTGGCCCGGATCCACCACGACGCCTCGATCGCCGCGGCGCCCAGCACGCCGATCCCCAGCGCGACCGCGGTGGCGGTCACATTGGAGGGATCCAGCAGGAACTTCTGCCGGGCCAGCGGGATGCTGAAGATCACCACGTAGGCCAGCCCCGAGCCGACGACGAGCCCCACCCGCCACCACTGGTACGGTCGTGCCACTACGGCCAGCACCCACAGCGCGGTGACCAGCAGCGTGATGAACGCCGCCGTCGACGCCTGATCCTGTTGCCGGAACGTGGCGTGCCGGCCGTGGTAGGCCGCCAGGTAGGAGACGAAGGTCGCGACGCCCACAATCAGCCCCGACGGCAGCGCCGACGTCAGCACCCGTCGCACGAAACGGGGACGGGCGCGCTCGTTGTTGGGTGCCAGCGACAGGATGAACGAGGGAATACCGATCGTGAACCACGCCGCGACGGTGACGTGGATCGGCTGGAACGGATACAGCAGCGGGTCGACGCCGAGCCTCCCGGAAAACAGGCATTCGGTGCCGACCAGCAACGCCAGCAACACCGCATACACCGTCTTGGTCAAGAACAGGTTGGCGACCCGCTCGATGTTGCCGATCACCCGCCTGCCCTCGCCGACGACATAAGGAAGCGTGGCGAACTTGTTGTCCAGCAACACGATCTGCGCAACGGCCCGCGATGCGGGGCTGCCCGCGCCCATCGCGACACCGATGTCCGCGTCCTTGAGGGCCAGCACGTCGTTGACGCCGTCACCGGTCATCGCCACACTGTGGCCGCGCGCTTGCAGCGCATGCACGATGGCGCGCTTCTGGTCGGGGCGCACCCTGCCGAAGGTGGTGTGGGACTCCAGGGCGTCGGCCAGGGCCCTGTCGTCGGCCGGCAACCGGCGCGCGTCCATCGTCTCCCCGCGCAGCCCGAGTTCGCCGGCGACGGCTCCCACCGACACCGCGTTGTCACCGGACAGCACCTTGACGGAAACACCTTGTGCGGCAAAGTACTCCAGTGTCGCGCGGGCGTCAGGGCGCACCTTCTGCTCGAGCACCACCAGGGCGACCGCGCGGACGCGCCCCGGAGCGCCCGGATGGTCCACGGCATCCTCGGCGGCACCCAGCAGCAGCACCCGCAGCCCCTGCGACCCGATCCGCTCGGCCCGCTGCGCGGCCGCCGAGGCGGGGTCGAGCAGCACGTCGGGCGCCCCGATCACCCAGTTGCCGTGGCCGCGGTAGGACACGCCGCTCCACTTGGTCGACGACGTGAACGGCGCACTCGCCGTGGCGATCCAGTCCGGTGGGCGGTCATAGGTTTCGGCGATCGCCTGCATGCTGGCGTTCGGTCGCGCGTCGGCGGCGGCCAGCGCGGCCAGAATCTCGGCGACCGTTTCGGAGGGCGCGGCCAGTTCCTCGACGTCGCGAACCCGCATCCCGCTCTCGGTCAGCGTGCCCGTCTTGTCGGTGCAGACCACGTCGACGCGGGCCAGGCCCTCGATCGCCGGCAATTCCTTTACCAGGCAACGGCGTTGGCCGAGCCTGACGACGCCGACGGCGAACGCGATCGACGTCATCAGCACCAGCCCTTCGGGCACCATCGGCACCAGCGCACCGACCGTGCGCAGCACCGACCGCCGCCACCCGGCGTGGGTGGTGAACAACTGCGTGTAGATGGTCAGCAGGCCGGCCGGTACCAGCAGGTAGGTGACGAACTGCAGGATCCGGTTGATGCCGTTGCGGAGCTCGGAATTCACCAGAGTGAACTTGCTGGCCTCCTCGGCGAGCCTGGCGGCACAGGATTCCGATCCGACGTTCGTCGCCCGGTAGGCCCCGGCGCCGGCGACGACGAAGCTGCCCGACATCACCGCGTCGCCGGTGTCCTTGGCGATCGGGTCCGCCTCGCCGGTGAGCAGGGATTCGTCGATCTCCAGGTTGTGCTCCTCGACGATCACGCCGTCGACGACGACCTGGTCCCCGGGGCCCAGCTCGATGACGTCGTCCCGCACCACCTCCTCGGGTGGCAGGGAGCGCGCGCCGGAGGCCCTGCGCACCAACGGTTTCGCCTGCCCGAGGATCGCCAGCCTGTCCAGCGTCTGCTTGGCGCGTATTTCCTGGACCATGCCGATGACGCTGTTGGCGACGATCAGCAGGCCGAAAAGCCCGTTGATCGCCGATCCGGTCGCCAGCACGATCAGCAGCAGCACCCCCAGGATCGCGTTGATCCGGGTGAAGACGTTGGCGCGGACGATGTCGGCGACGCTGCGGGTGGCGCGTTTCGGGGCGGCGTTGCCCTGGCCGTCGGCGACCCGCTGAGCTACCTCGGCGTCGGTCAGGCCGACGGCGCCGGACGGCGTCATCGGGTGAAGGTCCCCAGCTTGTCGGAGTCGAAGTACTCCAAGTTCATTGTGGCGGAGGGGGATCCGGCGAAAACCGCCTTGGAAATCGTTCCGGGCGGCGCGTTTTCGTCGGTCACCGGAAAGGTGAAAGTGTCGCCGTCCCAGTGCGTCAGGGGAAATGTCCGGTTCTTGGGTCCCATCTCCAGCTGCAGCGCACCGTCGCGTTCGGTCACGGTCGCCGGACCCCAGTAGTCGCTGGTGTACACGCCGAGATACTCGCCGAGCGGCCGGGACGGCGCGGGATCAGCGGGGGGCCGCTTGCCGACCAGCGCGCCCTCGGGATTGTTCATCCAGCCCGTCGCCTTCCGGTACAGGCCGGCCCAGTCCTCGCGGATCCGGCCGTACTGCACCAGATCCAGGAATTCTGCGGTCAGGGTCTCCGGCACGCCGACGGGCGCGGCGTTCGTCAGCGCGACGATGGCGAGGTCCTCGGACGGCAACACCACGAAGTTGGTGGCGGCGCCCAGGGTGAAGGCACCGGAATGGCTCAGCTCGGTGCGCCCCGACGAGCTCACCGTGACGTTGAACCCGTGACCGTAGAAACCCGCGCGCGCCTTGGGGTTTGCGGCCGGGATCGAGACGACCTGCGGGGTGATGGCGGGCAGCAGGGCTTCGGGCGAGGTGATGCGCCCGCCGTCGTAGGCGCCGTTGGCCAACAGCATCGTCAGCCAGCGCGCCATGTCGTTGACCGAGGAGCTCACGCCGCCGGCGGCCGATTGGGGATCGGCATCCCGCTGGAAGCGCGGCTCCCACTTGTCCCCGACCTTGACGTGCCCGACCGCGTGGTCGGGCCGGGCCAGGAAGTCGGCGTGGCGCGAACTCGTCGACGCCATGCCCAGCGGCCGGTAGAGCACCTCGCCGGAGAGCTCCTCCCACGGTGTGCCCGCCGCCGCGGCCACCGTCTCGGCCGCAGCGGTCACCCCGAAGTTGGTGTAGCCGTAGCTGTTTCGAAATGGCGCCAGCGGCAGGTACTTCAGCCGCGCCAGCGCCTGCCGGCGGTCATAGCCCAGGTCCTCGAGTTTGTCGCCGGCGTGGTCGGGCAGCCCGGAGCGGTGCGAGTAGAAGTCGGCGACGGTCACGTGGCTGGTGACGTAGGGGTCGGACAGCGAGAACCACGGCAGCACGGACACCACGGGCGTGTCCCAGGTGATCACCTTGTCAGTCACCTCGTGCGCCACCACCGTGGCACCCACCGACTTGGACAGCGATGCCAGCTGGAAGACGGTGTCCGCGTCGACCTTGTTGTCCTGGCGGTCGCCCCTGCTTGCGTCCCTGACGCCGAACCCTTTGGCGTACAGCGTTTTCCCGCCATGGACGATGGCGACGGCCATGCCCGGGATGCCGCTGGTCTTCATCAGGTCGGCGACCAGGCCGTCGACCTTGGCTACGGCGTCGCCGATGCGGCCGGGCGGGATGTCAACTCCCGACCCCTCGTTGGGCGGGGCCTCCGACACCGCCGACGGCGGGCCCGACAGGTGTTGCGCGGTGCCGCATCCGGTGAACGCGAGCGACACCATCACGACGGCGGCCGTTGCCGTGCGTTTCGTCATGGCGGAACCTTAGCGCGCTGTGGGGCGGCTCCGCCGTCGTCGCGCGCCCCGGCCGGCGGGTACGGCAGTTGGCGACCCGGCCGCGCAACCCCCTAAAGTGCGGGCGCATGGACATCGTGTTCGTCGACGCCGCCGCCTCGGCCTACGATCCGGACACGCCGTTGCAGCGACCGCTGGGCGGGTCGCAGTCAGCGGCCTGCTACCTGACGCCCGAACTGGTGAAGCGGGGTCACCGAGTCACGCTGGTCAGCCGCGACGCCGAGGTCAAAGTGGTGCGCGGAGTCCGCTGCCAACCGATCCCGGGCACGCAGGACGACGCGCTCCGCAACGCCGACTGCGTCGTGCACCTGGGCGGCGTGCATGCCAGGCTCGCGGAATTCACGGCGCTGTGCCGGCCCGGAGCCCGCCACATCCTGTGGACCGGGCTGGCCCATGACCAGCCCTTCGTCGCGCCCCTGGCCCAGCCCGGGGTCCGGGCGCTGTTCCACGGTTTCGCGATGGTCAGCGAGTGGCAGGCCGACTGTTTCCACCAGGCGTTCGGGCTCGACCCCGCCCGCATCGGCATCCTGCGCAACGCCGTCGGCCCGCCCTTCGCCGACCTGTTCGGCGACGGTCCGATCCTGCCGGCCAAATCGGGCCCGCCGACCCTGTGCTACACCAGCACGCCCTACCGGGGGCTGGACCGGCTGCTGGCCGCGTTCACCCTCATCCGGGCCGCGGTGCCGGACGCCCGCCTCGCGGTCTACAGCAGCATGGCCGTCTACAACGCCCTGCTGGACCCGTTCCGGCCGCTCTACGACGCCGCACGCACCGCGCCCGGCGTCGCCTATCACGGTTCGGTCGCCCAGCCTGCGCTGGCCCAGGCGCTGCGCGGGGCCACCATGCTGGCCTACCCCAACACCTTCGCCGAGACGTCCTGCATCGCCGTGATGGAGGCGATGGCGGCGGGCTGCACCGTCGTCACCAGCGATCTTGGCGCGCTGCCCGAGACGGGCGCCGGTTTCGTCGAGCTGATGCCGCCGCCGGCCGATCCCCACGCGCATGCCGCGGCGTTCGCCGACCGCGTCATCCGGTCACTGGCCGCGCGCGAGGCCGATCCTGCCGGCACCGAGGCGCGCCTGCGGGCGCAGGTCGACTACGCCGTCGCCGAGAACAACTGGACGCGGCGGGCCGAGCAGTGGGACACCTGGCTCACCATGCCGGTCTGAAATCCGCGCTCAAAGCCGCCACCAGGGGTCGGTGCTCGTCCACCCGGACGGGTCGATGCGTTGCCCGGGCACCGGGACCGCCACCTCGACGCCCGCGGCTTCCGCGGCCTCGAGCAGGCGCTCGACCGGCTCCGCCCAGGGATGCGGCGCGAGGCGGAACGTGCCCCAGTGGACGGGCACCAGCAGGCCCGACCCGGCGGTCGTCAGGTCGAGGTGGGCGCGCACCGCCTCCTCGGGGTTCATGTGGACGTCCGGCCAGGCCGGGTTGTAGGCGCCGATGGGCAGCAGGGTCAGGTCGAAGGGCCCGTGATCGGCGCCGATGCGGGCGAAGCTCTCCGTGTAGCCGGTGTCGCCGCCGAAATAGGCGCGATGACGCGGTCCGACCATCGCCCACGACGCCCACAGTGTGGTGTTGCGGTCCAGGAAACGTCCCGAGAAGTGCCGCGCCGGAGCGCAGGTCAAGGTGAGTTCGTCGACCCGGGCGCTCTGGTTCCAGTCGAGCTCGACGACGCGGTGTTCGGGTATGCCCCACGCGCGCAGGTGTGCGCCCACCCCGAGCGGCACGAAGAACGGGGCCCGCTGCGTCCGCGCGAGCTTGGTGACGGTGTCGATGTCGAGGTGGTCGTAGTGGTCGTGGCTGATGACCACCGCGTCGAGGGCGGGCAGCGCCTCCAGCTGCACCGGTGGCGGATGCAGCCGCTCCGGGCCGACCACGTCCGACGGCGAGCACCGTCGGCTCCACACCGGATCGGTCAGCACCCGGTAGCCGTCGATCTCCAGCAGCGCCGTGGAATGACCGAACCAGCTCACGGCCAGCCGGCCGGAGTCGTTGTCGAAGATTCCGGGCGCACCCAACGGGATCGCGGCCTGGGGACGGCTTTTGGCGCGTCCGGCCACCAGTTCCCACGCGACCAGCCTCAGCTGCTCGCGGTCCATGGTGAACATCGAGACCGGGTCGAGGTTGACGAAGACCCCGTCGCGGTAGTGCGGCGAGCGCTCCGCCACCGCCCGGATCGCGGCGGGGTCGGCACCCAGCGCGATCGGTGCGCCGTGCAGCGCGCGCACGACCCAGCCGCCGGCGGCCAGCGAGGCCGTGCCCGCGGCCAGCCGCAGCGCCCCCCGCACCATGACCGTCAGGCTCCCGTGAAGTTGGGTGGCCGCTTCTCGACACGGGCGACCTGGGCCTCGATGACGTCCTGGCTCGCCCACGCCTTGTCGAAGAGCTCCTTGTGCACCGGCAGCTGGTCATCCATGGCACCGTCATCGTTGAGCACCCGCTTGGCGTGCTGGATGGCCAGCGGGGCCAGGCCGGCGATCTCGGCGGCCCACGCCTGGGCGTCGGCGAGCGTCCCGATGCGGTTGGCCATCCCGGTCTGCAGCGCCGTCTCGGCGGTCAGCTTCTCCGCGGTCAGCAGCATCGCGCTGGCCCGCCCGTGACCGACCAGCGAGGCCAGTCGGCGGATGCTCCAATTATCCAGGGCCAGACCGTACTTCGAAGTCGGGAACTGGAAGAACGCTTCGGGTGCGACGACCCGCAGGTCGCAGCGCATGGCCAGCTGCAGGCCCGCGCCGACGGCGGGGCCGTTGACGGCGCCGATCACCGGGATCAGGGTGGCGTCCATCAACCTGTGCAGTTCGATGAGCCTGTCGGGGTAGTCGGCCGCGAACGCGTCACCGCTCAGGTCGGCGCCGGCGCAGAACGCGGTGCCCTGCCCGGTGAGCACGATCGCCCGGACCGTCCCGTCGCCCGCCTTCTGGAAGACCTCCCGCAGGTCCTCGACGAGCTGGGAGTTCAGGGCGTTGCGGCGCTCGGGTCGTTGCAGCTCAATGGTCAAAACGGCTTCGACCTGGGTGACACCGATCATGGTGGCCACCCTATATACCCTCGTGTCGTGAGTCGTATCACGGCCGGTCAACTCCGGGACGCGGTGCTCGACGAGGGGTCCTTTCTCAGCTGGGACAGCGCGCCGCCGCCGCTGCCGTTCGGCGAGTCCTATGCGCGGGAACTGGCCGACGCCCGGGCCGCCACCGGGCTGGACGAATCGGTGCTCACCGGCGAGGGCCGCATCCTCGGGCGCCGGGTGGCGGTGGTGGTCTGCGAGTTCGGCTTCCTGGGCGGCTCGATCGGGGTGGCCGCGGCCGAACGCATCACCGCCGCGGTCGAGCGGGCCACCGCCGAGCGACTGCCGCTGCTGGCCTCGCCGAGTTCCGGCGGCACCCGCATGCAGGAGGGCACGGTCGCGTTCCTGCAGATGGTCAAGATCGCGGCCGCGGTCCGGCTGCACAAACAGGCGCACCTGCCCTACCTGGTGTACCTGCGCCACCCGACGACCGGCGGGGTGTTCGCGTCGTGGGGGTCGCTGGGTCATGTCACCGTCGCCGAGCCGGGAGCCCTGATCGGTTTCCTGGGCCCGCGCGTGTACGAGCTGCTTTACGGCGAACCCTTCCCGGAAGGTGTGCAGACCGCGGAAAACCTGCAACGGCACGGAGTGCTCGACGGGGTCGTCGCCCTCGACGAGCTGCGGCAGATGCTGGGTCGTGCGCTGCGGGTCATCGCCGACCCCGCGGACCCGCTGCCGGACCCGGCGCCGGCCGAACCGATGGCCGATGTGCCGGCGTGGGATTCGGTGGTGGCGTCCCGGCGGCCGGACCGGCCGGGTGTGCGGTACCTGTTGCAGCACGGCGCGAGCGACCTCGTGCTGTTGTCCGGCACCGAGGGCGTGGGGGCACCTCCCGCTCGCGGGGGTGCGGCGACCACCCTGCTGGCGCTGGCGCGATTCGCCGGGCAGCCCGCGGTGGTCCTCGGCCAGCAGCGAGGTGCCGGCGGGTTGGAGAAGGGCGGGATCGGGCCGGCCGCGCTGCGGGAGGCCCGGCGCGGCATGGCGCTGGCCGCCGAGCTGCGCCTGCCCCTGGTGCTGGTGATCGACACGGCCGGGCCCGCGCTGTCGGCCGAGGCCGAGCAGGGCGGGCTGGCCACCCAGATCGCCCAGTGCCTCGCCGAGCTCGTGACGCTGGACACCCCGACCGTGTCGGTGCTGCTGGGACAGGGCAGCGGCGGGCCGGCGCTGGCGATGGTGCCCGCCGACCGGGTGCTGGCCGCCCTGCACGGCTGGCTGGCGCCGCTACCACCGGAGGGTGCCAGCGCGATCGTCTTCCGGGACACCGAGCACGCCGCCGAGCTCGCCGCGACGCAGGGGATCCGCTCGGTCGAGTTGCTGGCCGCCGGGATCGTCGACGTCGTGGTGCCGGAGGAGCCCGACGCCGCCGACGAGCCGGCCGCGTTCAGCGAGCGAATGTCGCGCGCCATCGCCGCCGAGCTGCACGCGTTGCGGCGCGTGCCGGACGGCCAGCGGCTGGCCACGCGGCTGCGACGCTATCGGCGCGTCGGCTTGCAGGGCATCGGCTTGCAGGGTATCGGCTCGCGGGCAGAGGCCTGATCGGACCTGCCAGCGCGACTTTCCCGCCGCCTCCCACGGTCGACGACGGAAATCCGGCAAGATGGTCGGCATGGACACTGGTGCGACCTCACCTCGGGTTTTGGTCGTCGACGACGACTCCGACGTGCTTGCCTCGTTGGAACGCGGTCTGCGCCTGTCCGGCTTCGAGGTCTCGACGGCGGTCGACGGCGCCGAGGCCTTGCGCAGCGCGACCGAGACGCGCCCGGACGCGATCGTGCTCGACATCAACATGCCCGTCCTGGACGGGGTCAGCGTGGTCACCGCACTGCGCGCCATGGACAACGACGTGCCGGTCTGCGTGCTGTCCGCCCGCAGCTCGGTCGACGACCGGGTGGCGGGGCTGGAAGCCGGCGCCGACGACTACCTGGTCAAGCCGTTCGTGCTGGCCGAGCTGGTGGCGCGGGTCAAGGCGCTGCTGCGCCGTCGCGGCGCGACCGCGACGTCCTCGTCGGAAACCATCACCGTGGGCCCGCTGGAAGTCGACATCCCGGGCCGACGGGCCCGCGTCAACGGCCTCGACGTCGACCTGACCAAGCGGGAGTTCGACCTGTTGGCGGTGCTGGCCGAGCACAAGACCGCGGTGCTGTCCCGCGCTCAGCTGCTGGAGCTGGTGTGGGGTTACGACTTCGCCGCCGACACCAACGTCGTCGACGTGTTCATCGGGTACCTGCGCCGCAAGCTGGAGGCCAACGGCGGCCCCCGCCTGCTGCACACCGTTCGCGGGGTCGGGTTCGTGCTGCGCATGCAGTGACCGAATCGAAGCAGGTCATGCGTATTTTGTCGCGGATCTTCGCCCGTACGCCCTCGCTGCGAACGCGGGTCGTCGTCGCGACGGTCATCGGCGCCGCGATTCCGGTGCTCATCGTCGGCACCGTCGTCTGGGTCGGGATCACCAACGACCGCAAGGAGCGGCTGGACCGCCGACTCGACGAGGCCGCGGGTTTTGCGATCCCGTTCGTGCCGCGCGGCCTGGACGAGATACCGCGGACGCCCAACGACCAGGACGCCATCATCACGGTCCGGCGCGGCGGCCTGGTCAAATCCAATTCGAGCGTCACATTGCCGAAACTGCACGTCGACTACGCCGACACCTATGTGCACGGCGTGCGCTACCGGGTGCGCACGGTGGAGATCCCGGGCCCGCAGCCCACGTCGCTGGCCGTGGGCGCGACGTATGACACCACCATCGCCGAGACCAACAACCTGCACCGCCGGGTGCTGCTGATCTGCGGTTTCGCCATCGGAGCGGCGGCGGTGTTCGCCTGGCTGCTGGCGGCCTTCGCGGTGCGGCCGTTCAAACAGCTCGCCCAGCAGACCCGCTCGATCGACGCGGGCGACGAGGCACCCCGGGTGGAGGTGCACGGCGCCAGCGAGGCGGTGGAAATCGCCGAAGCGATGCGGGGCATGCTCCAGCGGATCTGGAGGGAGCAGAACCGCACCAAGGAGGCGCTCGCGTCGGCCCGCGATTTCGCGGCCGTGTCCTCGCACGAGCTGCGCACTCCGCTGACCGCGATGCGCACCAATCTCGAGGTGTTGTCGACCCTGGACCTGGCCGAGGACCAACGCAAGGAGGTGCTGGGCGACGTCGTACGCACCCAGTCGCGGATCGAGGCCACCCTGAGCGCGCTGGAGCGGTTGGCCCAGGGCGAACTGTCGACCTCCGATGACCACGTGCCCGTCGACATTACCGAGCTGCTCGACCGGGCCGCGCATGACGCCACCCGCGTCTACCCCGACCTCGATGTCTCGCTGGTGCCATCGCCCACCTGCATCATCGTGGGGCTGCCGGCGGGATTGCGCATTGCCGTGGACAACGCGATCGCCAACGCCGTCAATCACGGGGGCGCCACCCGGGTGCGGTTGTCGGCCGTCAGCTCGCGGGCCGGGGTGGAGATCACCGTCGATGACAACGGGAGCGGGGTGCCCGAAGGCGAGCGCCGCGTGGTGTTCGAGCGGTTCTCCCGCGGGTCGACGGCCTCGCATTCCGGGTCGGGACTGGGGCTGGCGTTGGTGGCCCAGCAGGCCAAGCTGCACCGCGGCACGGCATCGCTGGAGGACAGCCCGCTGGGCGGCGCCCGGCTGGTACTGCGCCTGCCCGGGCCCTGCTGACGCAGGCCCGCCGCCGAGCCGGCGAATCCTGCCAGTCACGGGTTCGGGCGGCGGTGGGGCTGTTGTCCGCCGACTTCGCGGGTCACTTCCTCCGGGAGGAGTTGCGCCACGGCGTAAACGCGGCCCGCACGGCCGCCTGCTCGTCCTTGAACCAGACCTGAGCGACGGTCAGGTAGTAGGCAGGGTCGTCGGGAGTGTAGAAGAGCCTGGTATCCGAGCGGCCCTTCACCAACCAGCCCGACGGTCCGCCGCCCTCGGGAGTGGCGCGCGCGGAGCCGGGACCGTAGGGCGCATAGGGCAGCTTCGGCCGCTTCGCCGGCGCGCCTTTGGCAGGCCGCGGCCTTTTCCCGGGCGGGGCTTTGGCGGGCGGAGCCTTCTTCGCCGGAGCCTTGACGGGCGAAGCGTTCTTCGCCGACGGAGGCTTGCGCGACGGCGACGGCGACGGCGCCGCCGCGGCGGGCGGAACCTCTCTCGGCGGGACCGGCGTGACCGGACGCATCGTCCATGGCGACTCCCGGGTCACCGGGAACTCCGCGGTCACCGGCTCCTCGACGACCGGCTCCTCGGCAACCGGGGCCTCGCAACCTGAACCGTCGATGAGAACAACTCGACAGCATCAGCTACCTGCGCGGTAGGCCACTGGAGAGTGGTCGGCAGTGGGCCCGGCGGCTCCGCAACACCCGCCATGGCGGCCCCCACCGGCGCCTCCAACGGCGACGAGGCTTTGGCGGGGCGCAGTACCAGCGCGGACGTCAACACCAAGCCCATCACGAAAGACAGGCCGACGAGCCACCAGTGCACGTGACTCATGGCCGCACCCCGGTGTCCTGGCCGTTCAGACCGGCGAGGACCCTCCCGGCGGCGATGCGTTTGATCACTCTCGTCGTGATCACCCACGCGACGGCCGAGCCCGCCACGAAAGCCAGCAGATACCACAACCACTGGACGATGAAATCCATGCTGCTTCTCCTCAGCTGACCACTATTTCGACGCGGCGATTCCTGGCGCGGTCCTCGGCCGTGTCGTTGGGAGCCACCGGGTTGACCGAACCCAGGCCCTTGACCACCAACTGGCCGCTCGGGACGCCACGGCCAGCCAGGAAGTCAGCGACTTTTTGGGCTCGCTGGCTGCTCAGCGCAATGTTAATGGCCTCGGTGCCGTTGTCATCGCTGTAACCGTTGATCGTCACGCGCGCCGTGGGACATGCCCTGAGCTGGTCCGCCACCTCACCGAGGCTTTGCTCGTCGGCCGGGGTCAAGCTGAACCCGTCTTCGCCGAATCGGATTTCCCCGCCCGTCGCCGCGTTGATGGCCGAGGGCAGATCTGGGCACGCCGCGGGGGGCGGCGGAGGCGAGCCAGGCGACGCCGGTCCCGTGACCACCAGGCTGTCGACCACGTTCACACCCGACCACGTGGTCGCCGCGTCGCGTTCCACCGCCATCTTCTCGTCCTGCGATCCGGCGGTACCCGCCAAGATGATGGTGTTGCCATTGACCGTGAGATTGAAATCGAGAATCGACGCGCTGTCTTTGAAAAACACTCCGGCGTTTGCAAAGTCGAGTGAGTCGACTTTGGGGTCGACAATGGTGTGATCGATGATGTTGATTCCCGGACCCAGCGCGTTCTCGATCGCGGCGATCAACGCCGTTTTGGCGGAATCATCGGGGAAATTGCCGCTCAGGGCGATGTCGTTGCCGTTACGGACGACAGAAAGCGGCGCCAAGGACAACTTCGGGGCGCTTGACCTGTTCGACGGTGTCAAGGTCGGGACCACCCCGGTCGGCCCCCCGGTGGCGGCGGGGCGGTCCGGGGCCCCGTAGCCGATCACCGCTATCAGCAGAGGAATAACGACGAGGGCAATCAGCCAGGGCAGTCCGAGCGATCGCCGAAAAGACAACGGAATGACCAAGAGGGCGATCAGCCAGGGACGACCCAGCGACCGCCGGAACATTTCCGGACTGCGCCGCGAGTCGGTTGTTTCGGGCGGTCGGCTCAAACCCGTCCCTAAACTCACTTCCGCCCCCTAGCTCAATTTCCATCCCCGTGCCCGCCAGTTCTTCGGGCGATATGCAGCCTACCTAGTCCGCAGCGCTGCGACTTTACGTCGGGCACACTGGAGCGATGGGCAACGGCAGCAAACCGACCGACAGCGAAACCCTGGGGCACATCCGCGAGCTGGTGGCCGAGGAGAAGGCCCTGCGGGCGCAGGTGCAGCACGGCGACGTCACCGCGTCCGAGGAGCACGAACGCCTGCGCCGGCTGGAAGTCGAGCTCGACCAATGCTGGGACCTGCTGCGCCAACGCCGCGCGCTGCGCGACAGCGGCGGCGACCCGCGCGAGGCCCAGGTGCGTCCGCCTGACGAGGTAGAGGGCTACCTGAGCTGACGCAGCGCCCGGCGGATGTCGATGTCGTCGTGGTCGGCGGCGGCCACAACGGGCTGGTTGCCGCCGGTTACCTGGCCCGGGCGGGCCTGCGCGTGCGGGTGTTGGAGCGGCTGCGACACGTCGGCGGCGCCGCCGTGTCGTCACAGGTCTTCGACGGCGTCGACGTCCGTGTGTCGCGCTACTCCTACCTGGTCAGCTTGCTGCCGCCTCGCATCGTCGACGAACTGGGCGTCGCGGTGCGGCTGTCGAGACGGCGGTTCTCGTCCTACACCCCGGACCCGGTCACGGCCGGGCGTTCGGGCCTGCTGATCGGGCCGCGGGGCGGACACGCCCCCGCCGGCTTCGCCGCGATCGGCGCCGCCTCCGACGAAGAAGGTTTCGCCGCGTTCTACCGGAGCTGCCGGACGGTGACACACCGGCTCTGGCCCACCCTGCTCGAACCGCTGCGCACCCGCGCCGAAGCCCGCCGGCACGTGCTGGCCTCCGGTGATCGGGATGCGGCGGCCGCGTGGCGGGCGATGACGGACGAGCCGATCGGGCCCGCCATCGCCGCAGCGGTGGGCAACGACCTGGTCCGCGGCGTCATCGCAACCGACGCGCTGATCGGAACCTTCGCCCGCCTCGACGACCCGTCGCTGGCCCAGAACATCTGTTTGCTCTATCACCTGCTCGGCGGCGGCGCCGGCGACTGGGACGTCCCGGTCGGCGGCATGGGCGCGGTGAGCACCGCCCTGGCCGCGGCGGCCGTCGGCCATGGCGCCGAGATCGTCACCGGCGCCGACGTTTACGCCGTCGATCCGGACGGGCGGGCGCGCTACCGCGCGGGTGGCGACGACCATCTGGTCCGGGGGCGGTTCGTGCTGGCCGGCGTCACCCCGTCAGTCCTGGATGGCCTGCTCGGCGAAACACCCACGGCACGGAGTCAGGGCGCACAGGTCAAGGTGAACATGGTGCTGCGGCGGCTGCCCCTGTTGCGCGACGACCGCGTCACGCCCGAACAGGCGTTCGCGGGCACGTTCCACGCCAACGAGGCGTGGACCCAGTTGGACGCGGGGTACTCGAACGCGGCGGCCGGCCGGCTGCCGGATCCGTTGCCGTGCGAGGCCTACTGCCACTCATTGACCGACGCGAGCATCCTGTCGCCCGGACTGCGTGAGTCGGGCGCCCACACGATGACGGTGTTCGGGCTGCACACCCCGCACGCCCTGTGCGGCGGCGCCGACCCGGACATCCTGCGGGACCGGTTGACCGAGTCGGTGCTGGCGTCGCTGAATTCCGTGCTGGCCGAGCCGATCCAGGACGTGTTGATGCCCGACGCGCACGGCCGGCCGTGCGTCGAGACCACAACCACCCTGGATCTGCAGCGCACCCTGGCGATGACCGACGGCAACATTTTCCACGGCGGGTTGTCGTGGCCGTTCGCCGCCGACGACGACCCGCTGGACACCCCGGCGCGGCGCTGGGGAGTGGCGACGTGCCACGACCGGATCATGCTGTGCGGCTCGGGCGCCCGCCGCGGCGGTGCGGTGTCCGGCATCGGGGGCCACAACGCCGCGATGGCGGTCCTGTCGTCCCTGGGACGGTAGGCGGCGTGGCGGTCGGGGCCTACCGCGCGTCGACGCTCACGTAGTCGCGTTCGGTGTAGCCGGTGTAGATCTGGCGCGGGCGGCCGATCTTGCTGTCGCCCTCGTCGTGCATCTCACGCCAGTGCGCGATCCAGCCGGGCAGCCGGCCCAGCGCGAACAGCACGGTGAACATCCGGGTCGGGAATCCCAGGGCCCGGTAGATCAGGCCCGTGTAGAAGTCGACGTTCGGGTAGAGCTTGCGCTCGATGAAGTAGTCGTCGGTCAGCGCCGCTTCTTCGAGTTCCTTCGCGATGCCCAGCAGGTCGTCGTCGCCGCCGAGTTTGGCCAGGATCTTGTCGGCCTGCTCTTTGACGATCCGGGCGCGCGGGTCGTAGTTCTTGTAGACGCGGTGGCCGAAGCCCATGAGCTTGACGCCCTCTTCGCGATCCTTCACCTTGCGGACGAATGCGCTGACGTCGTCGTCGCTCTCGCGGATGCCCTCCAGCATCTCGAGCACCGCCTGGTTGGCGCCGCCGTGCAGCGGACCCCACAGCGCGTTGATGCCCCCGGAGATCGAGGTGAACAAGTTTGCCTGGGACGACCCGACGAGTCGCACCGTCGACGTCGAACAGTTCTGCTCGTGGTCGGCGTGCAGGATGAGCAGCATGTCCAGCGCCCGGACGATCTCGGGATCGACGTCGTAGGGCTCGGCAGGCAGGCCGAACGTCATCCGCAGGAAGTTCTCCACCAAGGTCAGCTTGTTGTCCGGGTAGAGGAACGGCTGACCCACCGACTTCTTGTAGGCATACGCGGCGATGGTGGGCAGCTTGGCCAGCAGCCGGATCGTGGACAGCTCGACCTGCTCGTGGGCGTGCGGCTCCAGCGAATCCGGGTAGTACGCCGACAGTGCGTTGACCGCGCTGGACAGCACCGGCATCGGGTGGGCATTGCGCGGGAAGCCGTCGAAGAACCGCTTCAGGTCTTCGTGCAGCATGGTGTGCAACTGGATCTGGCGGGTGAAAGCTGCCAGCTGGTCGGCTGTCGGCAACTCGCCGTAGATGAGCAGGTAGCTGACCTCGATGAACGTCGACTTCTCCGCCAGCTGCTCGATCGGGATGCCGCGGTAGCGCAGGATGCCGGCGTCGCCGTCGATGTAGGTGATGGAGCTCTTGGTGGACGCGGTGTTGACGAAGCCGTTGTCGAAGGTGGTGTACCCCGTCTTGGCCAAGAGGGATCCGAGCGCAATACCGTCGTTTCCCTCGGTGGCGCGAACGATCTCCAGGTCGATCTCGCCCCCCGGATACCGGAGGGTCGCGCTGTCGTCGGTGTCGGCCACGAGAACCCCTTTGCACTCTGGCTGATGTGATTATGTGCTGATCTGATACGGCTGGCCCGCACTAGGTGCGTACTGCTGAAGGTAGTCGTTATCGCGACGGCGCGCCTGCCCGGGGTCGGGTTCGCTGATCGTGCGCCCCCTGCCGGGCAAGACCCCTGCGATCGCGGCGGCGGCCGCAGTCGGCGAGGCGCACCGTCAGGGTTGCAGGCGCTCGACGTGGCCGCCGCTGACCCGAATCCGGTTGTGCAGCCGATTTTCCCGCCCCTGCCAGAACTCCACCACCTCGGGCGCGATGAGGTACCCGCCCCAGTTCGGCGGCACCGGCACGCGTTCGGAATCCGCGAACCGCGCGGTCACCTCCGCCAGCTGGCCGAGCAGCGCGTCCCGCGACACGATCGGGTGCGACTGGTGCGACGCCCACGCCCCCAGCTGTGAGCCGCGCGGCCGCTTGGCCCAGTAGTCCTCGGTGACCTGCGAATCGACCCGGCTGACCGGCCCGCGGATATGGACCTGGCGGCCCAGCCGAAACCAGGGAAACGTGGCCGACGCGAACGGCGTCGCGGCCAGCTCGCCGCCCTTGGCCGAGTCGTAGTTGGTGAAAAATGTGATTCCGGTCTCGTCGGCGCTCTTGCACAACACCGTCCGGCTGACCGGCCTGCCATCCGCGACCGTGGCCAGCACCATGGCGTTGGGCTCGGCCAGCCCGGCCCGCTCGGCGTCGTCAATCCACCTGCGGAACAACGCAAGCCAGCCGTCGGCCAACCAGTCGGTATCCAGGTCGGGACTGCCGTCCTTTTCCACCGACCCGTATTCCACCCGCATCTCCGCGAGATGCCGTTCGTCCGGCCCTGCCATCGACCCCACGCTACCGGTCGTGACGCGGCAGCTACCGGCCGGTAGCAGAGCCCCGGGAACGGGGTGCGAGAATTTTTCCCATGACTGTGGTCCCGGAAGACTTCGTGCCCGGCCTCGAAGGCGTGGTGGCCTTCACCACCGAGATCGCCGAGCCGGACAAAAACGGCGGCGCGCTGCGCTACCGCGGCGTCGACATCGAGGATCTGGTGAGCCAGAAGGTCACGTTCGGCGACGCGTGGGCGCTGCTGGTCGACGGCAGGTTCGGCCACGGGCTGCCGCCCGCCGAGCCCTTCCCGCTGCCGATCCACACCGGCGACGTGCGCGTCGACGTGCAGGCCGGCCTGGCGATGCTGGCCCCCATCTGGGGGTACAAGCCGCTGCTCGACACCGACGACGCCACCGCCCGCGAGCAACTGGCCCGGGCGTCGGTGATGGCGCTGTCCTACGTCGCGCAGTCCGCGCGCGGCATCTACCAGCCGGCGGTGCCCCAGCGGGTCATCGACGAATGCCCCACCGTCACAGCGCGTTTCATGACGCGTTGGCAGGGCGAGCCGGACCCCAGGCACGTCGAGGCCATCGACGCCTACTGGGTGTCGGCCGCCGAGCACGGCATGAACGCCTCGACCTTCACCGCGCGGGTGATCGCCTCGACGGGCGCCGACGTGGCCGCGGCGTTGTCCGGGGCCATCGGCGCGATGAGCGGGCCGCTGCACGGCGGGGCCCCGGCCCGGGTGCTGCCGATGATCGAGGAGGTCGAGCGCACCGGTGACGCCCGCGGCCTGGTCAAGGGGATCCTGGACCGCGGCGAGAAGCTGATGGGATTCGGGCACCGGGTCTACCGGGCCGAGGACCCGCGGGCGCGGGTGCTGCGTGCCGCCGCCGAGCGGCTGGGCGCCCCTCGCCACGAGGTCGCCGTCGCCCTCGAGCAGGCCGCGCTGGCCGAGCTGCGCGAACGCCGCCCGGACCGCGCCATCGAAACCAACGTGGAGTTCTGGGCCGCGGTGATCCTGGACTTCGCGCAGGTGCCGGCCAACATGATGCCGGCGATGTTCACCTGCGGACGCACCGCGGGATGGTGCGCCCACATCCTCGAGCAGAAGCACCTGGGCAAGCTGGTCCGTCCGTCGGCCATCTACGTCGGACCGGGCCCACGCAGCCCGGAGGCGGTCGAGGGCTGGGATCGGGTGCGCACCAGCGCCTGAGCAGGCCCGGCCCCGCGCGAACGTGCGCAAACTGACGGCTCTCGCGGTGTGTCGTCGTACCGACACGCACGCTCGCGGGGATCGGAAGCCGGACCGCGCGGCCGCTAACCCCGGTCGAGCAGGCGGTCCAGCAGCCGCCGCCGCGGCGGCGCAGTTGCCGCGGCGGCGAGCATCTCGGCGACCGCGGTGAACTTGTTGCGCGGCCGCCCGCCGCGCCGGCCGCGGGCGATCTCCGCGGCGTCGATCGCGCGCCACCCGGCGGAGCCGACCGCGTCGGGCTGACGGGCCCGCACCAGCTCGTCGAACGCCTCGGGCGGGGCCTCCGGCTCGGACAACGCGCCGGCGTTGAAATCGGCGACCAGGGCCTGCACGGTCTGGAAGGAGCAGGACTTGTTGGTGCCGATGAAACCCGTGGGCCCGCGCTTGATCCAGCCGGCGACATACGCGCCGGGAATCGGCCGGCCGGAGCCGGGGTCGAGCACCCGGCCATTCCCGTGCGGCACCGCACCGGCCGAGTCGTCAAACGGCAGATCGCGAATCATCTTGCCGCGGTACCCAATCGACGTCAGCACCAGGCCCGCCTCGAGCCGGCGCAGCTCCCGGGTTCCGGTGACCGAGAACTCCACGCCGGTGGCACGGTGCTCGCCGAGCACGCGTTCGGGTGTGAGCTGATACGCCAACCGGATTCGCGGGCACCCGGCACCCGGGGGCGGCGCCGAAGCGTCGC
>Ga0078972_1006573_pt1 | contig 27297 bp, 20 predicted proteins | sample YelNatPaOPGAMG01_FD_67568 | JGI IMG/M metagenome (GOLD analysis project Ga0078972, IMG submission 67568) | Hot spring thermophilic microbial communities from Obsidian Pool, Yellowstone National Park, USA - OP-RAMG-01 (SPADES assembly) (version 2) | ecosystem: Environmental > Aquatic > Thermal...
AGGTTTGGAATTGAATTGCTAAAAACAGAATTTCCAGGCAGACTTGGTATTGATGGGATAAGAAAAATTGAATCTAATTGTAAAAAGCTCACAAAACTTAGTAAAGTTCCTTGGGTTTTGTTGAGTAGAGGAATAGATTTCAATCAATACAAAGAACAATTGAAAATTTCAATCAGATTTGGAGCTTCAGGCTTCATGGTGGGAAGAGCTTTATGGCAAGACTACTTCATCTTAGGTAAACAGAAAGAAGATTTTCTGAAGGAAGTGTGTTTAAAAAGACTGAAAGAATTGAAAAAAATAGCCAGTTAATCTTTTTTCTTCCCTTCTGACAAGAGAGTTGTGAAGATTCTTGTTTTTAAGTCAGCAACAATTCTCATGAAATTTGCAAAACTTTCTTCTGGAGAAGAGAAACAGCTGAAGTATTTATGAACATCACCGTCAGCCCACATCTTATTGCACATGTAATAGTAGTGATCGCTTGTTTGTAAATATCTCCAGACTTTCTTCAGTTCACCATCGTTCATTTCTTTCAAAATTTTACCTAAATTTTTCACTTCTTCAAAGCAAGTTTGTTGCATCTTGTTTCCAAGCCATGCTGAAACGTCGCGCTCCATGTCAGCCCAAGAAACTGTAGAGAACTCAAAAACGTCAATCTCACCAATGGGTTGAAGTTTTTCTACAACTTCACTCGGTGTTGCAAATTCTAGGTTATCGTATTTCAAAACTTCAAAAGGTAGAGCTTTCAAGAACCAGAAGATTCCAGACTCTTCCCATTGATGCTCTCCAAAAGTCTCGAAGTCCATGAAAAGGTTTATACACTCACCAGGCGTTGCATTTAACCACGCCGCAAATTTATCAGCAGTCAAAGGCCACTGATCCCAATTTCTTGCAGAGAATCTGTAGCCGATATCATCACTAAGCCTGTAATTTCTCAAAAGAATTCTTATCCTGCTATTCCAATCCCTATCATCCGGAAAGCAGTATTTTCTTAAATAAACATAATTTGGTGACCTCCAACCAAGAATTCTTTCAGCTCCTTCAGTAAAAATTGCCTTGAAACCTAAATCTTCAACTATCCTACCTATCACGTTGTTGTATATCATTTCAGTATTCACGAAAACTTTCGGCTTAACACCAAAGAAGTCCTTCATTGCCTGAGAATGTAAGTTGATTTCTTCTATGAATTCTTCTTTAGTTTCAAAAAGACTTGCCAACGAATGATGATAAGTTTCGCCTATTATTTCAACGTTTTTCGTCTTCACTAACTGCTTAAAATTTTCGAGCACATCTTTCCCAAAGGTTCTCAGAATCTCCTCATCTTCTACGAGGAGGATGGTCTCGGTACCCCCAGGCGGCGTTGGCAACGCCTCGACAACCTTTGTCGCATCAACTGCTTCCTCTGCCGGCAGATAAACCCTGAACGTCGTTCCCTTTCCTACCTCGCTCTCGACATGGATGTACCCCTTATGTTGTTCAACGATCCCATGGACGAGGGCCAACCCCAAGCCGGTTCCCCTGCGGTAATCACGCGGCTTCGTCGAGTAAAATGGGTCAAATATCCGTTCCAGCATAGCTTGTTGAATACCCCTACCCGTATCGGACACCCTCAGCATCACATAGGGACCAGGCTTCAATCCACCGTGTTTTTCACAAAAATCATCGTCCCCCATAATGTTCTTGGTCTCGATGGTTACGGTTCCACCGCGGGGCATGGCTTCAAAAGCATTCGTGACAAGATGCGTCACCATTTGATTCATAAGCCCGGCGTCCGCTATGATGACTGCAAGGTCATCGGCAAGAACAGCGTCTATAGTAATTTCCTTTGGCAACGTATCAGCGAAGCCTTTGAGAACTTCCTCAATGTTGCGGTTGAGATCAATGGGTATCCTCTGGATGTCCGCTTTCTTACTCACGACCCGAATTTTTTGCACCAAATCCCGCGCGTCATAGCACATCTTAATAATCGTCTGGATTTCTGCATATTCAGGGTCTCCTTTCTTCTTACCCATCAAGAGCACTTCCGCGTAGCCCAGTATCACCTGCAGCATATTATTAAAATCATGGGCTATTCCCGCTGCCAAAGTCCCCATGGCTTCCATCTTCTTGGCATGCACCAACTGAGCCTCGAGGTTCTTGCGCTCGGTTATGTCCTCACACGTCATAATATCTTCCCCAGAAGCCAATTTGACAGGCCTAAAATGAACGACCTTGTCTGTACCATCCTTGCACCTTACCGTGAAAATTCTGGGTCGGCCCTCTCCGATATCATGATCACGCTTATCCTGGCGCCAGGCCGCTATAACTTCCTTTCTGTACGAATCGTTCGGGTAAGCCTTTGTCAACCACTCTTTACCATTTCTCACATCACTCAACTCGTAGCCGAATATCTCTGTGAACTTCTTGTTTGCATACCGAAATGTCCCGTCAGCGCCTATAAGCACAATCGCAAATGGGGCATTGTCCGCAAGAAGTTGGAAACGTTGTTTTGCTTCGATCATCTCTTCCTGGTACTGCTTACGCTCTGTCTCGTCGCTGTACACCGCCACCAACTCTCCAGACGGTAATTTATAGACGAAAGTTTCTCGCCAGCCCTGTATGCGGCCATCTTTATAGGTGGCACACGGATGCTCTTCAGCGTTGCCCGTACGCCACACCCTTTGAAACACCTCAAAGAGACCCCATTCTCTCACCTGCGGGAAAACCTCCGAGACCTTTTTTCCTATGACTTGGCTCTTGGATACCTGCTCTATCCTTTCAGCCGCATCATTAAAGTCAACAAGGACAAAATCTTCACCGTCCCTCTCAGCTGTGTACACGGCAACCGCATTACTCATGTATTTGCACAGGAATCTGTACCGCGCTTCTCTCTGAACCAGCGCCTCCTCAGCCTGCCTGCGCCGCTCAATTTCTCGCTCTAGATTGTTCTTAGCCGTTTCCAATTCACTTGTGCGTCGTTTCACCTGGTCTTCCAAATTATCGTGGCTTTCTTTCAGCTTAAGGGACATGTCGTTGAATGCTGACACAAGATCGTGTAGCTCCTTAGGTCTCGGTTCATCTATTTCTTGCCCAAGATTTTGTGTGTTGGAAGCTATGAGGGTTGCTTTTTCAGCCACGCTGGCGAGCGGAGAAATCACAGAGCGCTTGATGAAGACCCAGAGTAGTCCAAAAGCCCCTGCCAGGAGCGCAACAATCACTCCGGAGAGTTGGAGTGACAGGCGATTGGCGTTCGTATAGGCTGCTCCAAGGGGAATTCTCATCGAAATAGCCTGTACGACATCTCCGACCTTTCGATTGAAGCTTCGCTCAGGACCATAGCGTTTTACAAGATCACCGGGGGCTTGGTCTGGAGAGCCATGGCAACGCAGGCAGGTCGGATCCATCTCTTCTCCGCGACGAAGCACTGTAAAAAACGGTTGCCCCTCGAACACACGTATTGACGTTTTCTGGATCAATTTGGCGTCATCGGCCAGTTCTTTGAGAAACTGTTTCTCGTAGTCGTCGGCTTCATTCTCTGGGGAACGAGCATTGATCGAGCACTCTTTGTAATAGTACGGTTCTGGATTGAAGTGGTGGAAGTACTTCTCCATCCTCATCACGGCAAACGTGGAAGACATCCAATGGGGATCGAAATAGTCCTTGGATTTCAAAGGCCCTAAGGTCTCAAATAGGCTTGGTTTGAGTTCTTTGGAGAAATAGGTGTGTATGGCTAAGTTTTTATCGAGCAGGACCCTCGCCTTGGACTCAGCCTCCAATAACGCCTGCGCCCGCATATTGTAGTTGACCGCGAGGACAACCCCTAATAAAAGCGCGATGAACAAGAGCCCAAAACAAATCAACAAGTAGGTGCTAATACGTTTGTGCCGCATCATGGTTCCCCCGTGCAGAAGGCGTTTCTCCAATCCTTGCTATTCCATAGCCTTCCTCTCCTTAATAGGCGACTTTTACTGTATTGGACGTACTCTTCCTGACTTTACACTACAATTCTTTCAGCGGCGTTGCAAATGAGATCGCTTGGTATCGAAGGAAATTTTGTGGGCAACGGCCGCTGTTCTTTGGACAACTGTATAATTCTGGGGGAAAAGATTTCTCAGTCGCAGCCTCTCACTTCCTTCGAGACTCGCTCCTTCGAAATGACAGGGACCATGCGTTCAAAATGAGACTGACCATGCATTCGAAACGACCGGCGCCTCATTGGATTCGTGATTACTTTTGAGACCAGGTCTCACTTACTGATATCATGGTGCGCCCGAGACGACTCGAACGTCCGACCTCAACATCCGGAGTGTTGCGCTCTATCCACCTGAGCTACGGGCGCACGTATTCTTAATCTACAGGAATCGGTAAACCGCGTCAACACACACGAAGGCGCCAGGGCTCAAGACCATTTGCAAAGCGCGGCGCACGCGTCGAATACGCTGCGCATGGGCGGCCTCACAAAGGGTTGCCTGCCGATCAAATGTATGGCCCTTCGCCGACTCACATCACACAGCGCCTTCTTATTTCGTGTCTCGTGGGAGTCGGATTGTGAAGGTCGTACCCTCGCCCTCTTTGCTGGTCACCGCTATGTCTCCATTGTGGTTCTTTACGATGCCGTAGCTGACCGCAAGTCCTAAGCCCATCCCCATGCCTTCGGTGGAATCCTTTGTCGTAAAAAACGGGTCGAATATCTTGTCCAAGATTTCTTCCGGCATGCCGACGCCTGTGTCTTGAAAATCGATCTCGACGCTGTCGGATAGATCCCTGGTCCGAATGGTGAGCGTTCCCGAGCCGTGCATAGCATCCAAGGCGTTGAGAATGATGTTCATGAAGACTTGCTCCATAAGATTCGAATCCACCACAATGGGCGCCATGTTTGGCGCATACTCCTTGACCAAGCTTATGCCGAAAAATCGCTGCTGATGTATGATAATTTGAAGCGTTTGATCCAATATTTCATGAATAATTCGAGGCTTTTTCTGCATGGGCATTTCTCGAGCAAAATCGAGGATCCCTTGCACGATGCCCCGAATCCTTGTGGTCTCACGGACAATGATTTCCAGGTCTTTCCTCGTCTGGTCATCATGCTGAAATTTCTTCAGCAGGAGATGGGCAAACGTGAGCACGCCGGTAAGAGGTTGATTGATTTCATGGGCGATGCCGGCCGAAAGCTTGCCAAGAGAAGAGAGTTTTTCTGAGCGAAGCAACTGTTTTTCGAGCTTTAACCTCTCCCTGAGGTCGGTGAATATCCCCACTGATCCGGCCTCAATCCCGTTTTCGTAGAGAATTGCAGCGGAGATGTAAACTGGTATTTCCTGCCCATTTTTGTCCACTAGCGTCACCTGCCTCTTTTGGAGGACGTCCTTCCCCCCATAGTCAGGAGACTTCAAATCTTTCATGATTTTTCGAGCGCCTCCCGGCGGATACAGATTTACGATGTTCATTTTGCCAATGACTTCTTCTTTTTTGTACCCCGTGAGCTTCTCTGCCGCTGAATTAAAGATGATGATTTCTCCGCCCTTGCGAATGCATACAATCGCGTCTGGTGAATTTTCAATAATATTTTCACGGAACTGATACGCCCGTTCCAATTCGAGGTTGGCTTCACGGACAAGGGTCTCAAGATTTTTCGTGTACTGTTTGAGCTTTTTCTTGAGGCCAACCTTTTCCAAGGATCGTTTTATGGACAGGGTAAGGAGGTCGTCCGAGACAGGTTTAGTGAGGAAGTTTGAGGCTTCTTTGCGCAGGCATTCCACGGCCATGTCCATGTCTCCATGGCCGGAGATGATGATCACTTCGGCGTCCGGATTCATTTCCTTGATTCGACTAAGGACTTCGATGCCGCTCATTACTGGCATCCTAACGTCAAGTAGTACGACGTCAGGCGAGTCATTGTGAAAGATTTTTAGGGCCTCTGGTCCGTTTGTCGCGGTCAATACCTCGTATCCGTCAACCTGTAAGGTCATCTTCATCATATTGAGAATGCTTACTTCATCATCAACTAGCAGAATCTTTGCCATTGGGAAGCTCCGTTGAAAGTATTGGGAATGTCAATCTAAATGTCGCGCCTTTCCCCGGGGTGGAATCGACCTCGACGGTTCCTTTGTGGTCTTTCACGATGCCGTAGGTGATCGACAATCCTAAGCCAGTGCCTTCTCCCGGTTTCTTGGTGGTGAAAAAAGGGTCGAAGATTTTGTCGAGGAGATTTTCGGGGATGCCCGGACCAGTATCTGATACGGCGACGACCAGCCGATTGTCCTCTGTGGATACGCTGATGGCAATAAGCTTTGGTTTGTTGGGATCAGACGCCGGCGACGCATCACCTGGCGAGACCATTGCGTCTCTGGCATTGAGGACTAAATTGATGAACACTTGTTCTAGCCTGTTTAAGTCTCCCAGGATCTTTGGCACATGTTCGGGAAAATCAAGGTCCCACTCAATGCCTCTGGCCTCGAGTTGTCTGCCTACAAGACCGAATACGCTGGTTATTGCCTCCCGTATATCTACCGGATTCATAACTGCGTCAGTTTTACGCCCGAATTGCCGCAAGTGGTTGATAATCTTCGCAGCTCGTTGAACGCTCGCGCTGATTTCCTCTGTGACGTAATGGAGGTCCTCGATATTGATCTCATGTCCCCTCTTCAAGCGCTTTCCAATGAAATCACATCCGAGCATGATCACGTCGAGAGGTTGATTGAGTTCATGGGCTATGCCGGTGGCCATTTCACCGAGAGTGGCCATTTTGCTCGCTTGGATCAATTTGGCATGCTTTTCTAAGGTTTCTGTGACATCCCACACTGCGGCTATGATGGCTGGTCTGTCTCGAAACCTCGTCATGCGCGCATGAAAGTTTACCATGAACATTGACCCGTCTTTCCTTTTATGCTGAATCACGGGCAGAGGCGCATCATGGTCAGAGGCGAGGAGTCTCCGTATCTGGGCATCGGTGTCCGCTTTGTTGCTTTGCATGCCCAGATCGGAAAACGTCATGCTGAGGAATTCATCCCTCGTAAACTGATATTCCTCCTCAGCCCGTGCATTCAGATCGAGAATTTGAAGGGTGTCGGCGTCGATGACAAATATGGGCGACGGCCCATTGTCGAAGAGGAACCGGTATTTTTCTTCAGATTCTCGCAGCATTGTTTCTGAGGCTTTGAGGTGGGCGAGCATACAATTGAATGATCTGGTGAGCCTCTCTATCTCATCCTGACCTGATTTGTCTGACGCGTCGCCCTTTTCTGAGCCATCCGCAGACCATGGCCTTTCGCCTGCGGCTGATCCGCATGGCCCTGCTCCCATGCTGATTTCGTCGGCTCGTTTGGTCAATTCCAGCAACGGCGACGCAATGGTCTTGGAGATCCGTTCAATAAACAGCCAGCTCAACACGATAATTGCTGCGCTGGCCGCGAAATGGAGTACTTTGAGATTTGTGATGATATTGGCTTCGCCTCGTAATTTGGGAAAAATTGTTATTTGGAGCACTATGCCCATGACCACGATAGCGCCGATGACAACCAAAAGGGTGCTCACAAGAATTCTGTTCTTGAGGGAGGCGAATAATCTCGCTCTTGGAGCGATCTGACGTGCAATAAGGTCGTCGATGATGGCAATCCGTTCGGCGTCCTCGCCCCTTTCTTTTTGTGGTCCGCCATGAATCGGTCCTTCAGAAGGGTGTGAAGACGTATTTTTATGAGAGGCGAGCTCCGTTCCAGAAAATGTTTTGTCTTCCACACTGCCCGGCATGGTACATTCCCTCGCCGCATTGGACGCACTTGATTGCTTTTAGACGAATTACTCATGCCTTCTCAGGATCTGGAGATACTTCCAGCCCTGTCACGAGAGATCAACACAACCTCTTTTTGGTAGCAGTCTCCTTAATGATAGAATACGTCAAGTTTCAGCAGCGCCACAGGCCCTCTATTTCGGCGAAGGCGTTACATCCAGCCTGTTTTGTCAAAATAATCCCACAGGTCGTCGCGCATGGCTTCAAACTCTTCTTTCACGTCCTGATATGATTTCGCGTTTTCGATTGCGAGAGCAACTTGCTCAGCAAAGCTGTAGAGAAACTTGGTCTCCTCTTCGGTGAAAGACCGGGGTTCAGAGGTGTAGACGCGCAGCGCGCCAATGACCTTATTTCGTACGATGAGCGGTACGCTCAAGATCGACGCAACTCCTTCCCGCATCGCTTCTTTGGGATATTGCACCCTTGGATCTGAGGCCGCATTCTCAATCCACACAAGCTTCCCGCTGAGCACGGTGTCGGAGAGGCTTTTGGAGATTTCCAAGGGGCCTTTGTCCACGTATTGTTTGCTGAGCCCGTGATATGCGAAGATTTTCAACTTCTCACGATTCTTGTCCAGGAGGCTCAACGTGCTTCCCTTCACCTTCATCACCTTGACCACGCCCTGCACAATGAGATCGAGTACGTCCCGTAGATTGAGCGTCGAGCTGATCGCGTCAATGACTTCTGCAAATGTGTCTTCTCGATACCGTTTTTCGAAGCGCTCTTTTCTCTCCGCCATGACTTTGGCTACCAGTTCGGTGAGCTGATCCGGCGTGAATGGTTTTCGGATGTAATCCACGGCCCCCATTTTCATAGCCTTCACCGCGGAATCCACAGTGGAATAGGCGGTGAACATGATGACAGACAGGTCAGGGTCGATACCGAGGAGCGTTTCCATGGCTTGCAATCCATCCATACCGGGCATCTTCAAATCTGTCATGAGGATATCGAAGCGTTCCTTCTTCAGGGCTTCTATGGCTTCCTGTCCTCGCTGGCATGTTACGACGCGGTATCCCTCCTCCTCCAAGATCCGAGAAACGCTTTCCAGGACCACTTTCTCATCGTCAAGCACCAGGATGTTCGCCTTCTTGTTATCCATGTTCTCCTCTCCAGAATCTCGTAGAATTTCCCACGAACAAAAAAGAGACAGTACAGCGTTGGTTTGTCAGGATGGAATTACGTCTCCTGCGCCATATTTTTGGCCACGGATGCGGGAATGTATTTTTTTAATCCTTCGATATCCTTTCGCACATTATGATACGCCATGGCGTTTTCCAGAGCGCGTGCAGCTTTGTCGGCGAATTTGAGGAGGAAGTCCATCTCATCCTGGCTGAATGTCCTGGGCTCGCTTGTATAGATGCGCAACGCTCCCAGTATTGTGTTATCTATTTTTAAGGGGATGGATAAAATCGAGGCAATGCCTTCTTTCCTCGCCTCAGCCGGAAATTGCAAGCGGTTATCGAAATCTTTTTCGAGGACCTGGATGGGCTGTTCTCCCTCGAATAACTCGGCGACGCTTTTCTCGCTGCTCAGTACACCCTTGCTGATGTATTCGTCGCTCAGACCGTAATGGGATGCGAGTTCGAGAATCTGATCCTTTTTTCGCAGTATCAGTACTGAGGCGCCTTTCAACTTGAAGAGGTTGACCACGCTGGAACAAATGAGTCCGAGGACTTCTTGAAGGTCAAGGCTTGATCGAAGCGCCTTTTCCGCGTTGTCGTACAGGTGTTCCAGCTCACGATCAGACCGCTTTTTGGCTATTGCGGCCAAGGCTCTTCCGCACGTTTCTAGGAGTTCATCCGGGGTGAACGGCTTGGGGAGATAATCGAGGGCTCCCAACTTAATAGACTGGACTGCTGTATCAACCGTGGCAAAACCCGTAAACATGACGACGCCCGTATCAGGATGGTCTCGCGCTATCGCCTCTACCACGTCCATACCGCTTCGGTCAGGCATCATGAGATCGGTAAGGACAAGATCATAGGAATATCGTTTGAGCAAGTCCAGCGCCTGATCCACTCTCATGGCTGTGTGTACGTCGTACGCCTCTTGCTCCAAAATCCTTTTGACGCTTTCGTGGACAATTTGCTCGTCATCAACCACGAGGATTGTCCGTTTGGATGTTTCTGCAGCACACATATCGTTGGCCTCCTTTCCTACCGTGCCTCAAACAACATTGCATTGCAAGTCCACAAGCGTGCTCCACCTATCGAGTAGTCTTTTTAGGATATATCTCTTCCTAAGCTGATATCTCTTATCACCTGTGCTTGCGAGTTATGTCCTCAATGATGCGTCAACGCTCGCGCTTTGTTTCGACAAATTTGCATAAGACCTGCGCAGGCATACTGCGCCGCTTATGGCCTCACGCCGTTCTCTTCAGAAACCTTTTTGGAGATCTTCACTCTGCATACGTTCGTGTTTTCATCAAAAAGACGGTACACCCCCAACTCAGGGAAATGAACCGGGACAAAGATCAGCCCTTGCGGGAATCGTTCCACGACCCTCACCGGCGTTTCGATGGACCCGACGGGCGACTCTATTTTTATCACGTCCCCGTCTGAGAGGCCATGGTCTTCTGCATCTTTCTTATTGAGTTCAGCATAACCGTGGGGGCATAGCTTGAGGATATTTGCGGAGCGCGTCGTTATCGAGCCGAAATGGTACATGGAGCTGGTCACCATAAGTTCAAAAGGATAACGCTCGGCCAGTGTACTCGGTTCTTCCCGCGTCCTCACAGGAGCAAAAGAGAAGAGGCTTTTTTCGGGGTCACGACGCCTCGGAATATGCTTCGGGTCGAGGATAACCCCATCTTCGGGCAGCGTGTCAAACGACAGTCCCTTGTATAACGGTATTGTTTCGGTGATTTCTTGGAATACGTCTTGGACGTGATAGTATCCCATGGACGAACCCATTTCCCCGGCCACCGCCTCAAGGATGCACCAATCAGGCATTGTGGGTTCCAGCGGGGGGATTGCCTGACGGATGCGCTGCACCCGGTGCTCGATGTTCGTCATGGTCCCGTCCTTCTCAGCATATGAACACGCTGGAAAGACGCAGTGGGCGAGGCTGGCCGACGGCGAAAGAAATATGTCCTGGGCTGCGACGAACTCGCATTTCCTCAAAGCCCGCTCCCATCTTGCCGCATTGGGATAATCCGTGATGGGATCGGCGCCCACGAGATATAGCGCCCTTATCTCGCCATTTTCTATGCCGGTGACAATTTCATTTGCTGTTTTTCCGAGGGCATAAGGGAGGCTTTTGCCCCATTTTTTTTCGAACAAGGGTCGGGCCAGCGCGAGATCTTGATAGCCTGGCATGTACTCAGGCATCACTCCCATATCGCCTAGGCCAACCATGTTCCCTTTCTCGAAGATCGGGTACACGCCTCCTGTAGGGCCGGCAACGTTTCCCGTAAGAAACGCCAGGTTCATAATGTTCATGACGCATTGCAGGCCGTCTTCGTGAAGTATCACATCGCCGCCAAAGATAATGGCCACGCTCGATGCTTGCGCGATAAGGCGCGCTGCCTCCTGAAGAACCCCTTGGGTTAATCCGGTCCGTCTCTGTATAGCGGAATAGGGTATCTTATCAACAAGGTTTTTCATAGGAAGGAAATTGACGGCGCGGTCTCTTACAAATTTGCGATCCCAGAGATTCTCATCAAGTATTACCTTCATAAGACCGAGGATAAGCTCGCTTTCGGAGTACGGTCTTATGCGAAGCCGCATGCGCGCAAATTTATCCAGAGTTGTTTCACACGGGTTAATCACGATGACGTTCTTGTCGAATTTCCGAGCCGCGAGCTTTATCTCCCATCCGAGGGCTGGCGTCTCTTGGACTGGATCAGTACCCACGACCACAAAAGTGTCAGCGCGCAGCAGGTCTTTCAGCGCACGAGAAAAAACCGGCATTCCATAGGTTATTTCCAGGGCGCGCAAGACGCGGAGAAAAGTAAAACGAGCTTCACTGTCGATATTGTTCGTTCCTATTACCGTTCGAAAAAATTTTTGGAACGCATAGCAATCCTCGTTGGAAAGACGCGGAGACGCCAACCCTGCGATGCTGTCTGGGCCGGATTCACTTATGATGCGGTTGAATGTCTGAGCCGCACGGTTGATTGCTTGATCCCAAAACACGGGACGCAACTCTCCATCCTTTCTCAGCAGAGGCGCAGTGAGACGTGAAGGGCTCTGCACGAGATCGTATGCGAACCGGCCGCCCACGCAAAGGGTTCCGTTGTTGTGCGATTCGTCGTTGGTGGTAACGCGAAAGATATTTGCGGCCTTTACGTTCAATTCGAGCCGACAACCTGCCGAGCACAGGGGACATATCGTTGGGGTCTTTCTCAGCTCCCAAGAACGGACCCATCCCTTGGACTCTTTGTATGACATGGCGCCTGTCGGGCACGCCTCGACGCATTCGCCGCAGAACTCACAATTGAGGATTCCCCCGTCTTTGGTTGTTATCCTGGCGTTGTAGCCAACATCTTGCAGCGTAAGCGCGCTGGCTCCTATTACTTCGTGACAGACTTTGACGCATCTTAGGCACGTGATGCAGAGATTGGGGTTGTACTGGATCATGGGCCAGTCTCGTACGAGAGGCCACGTCTTCCTCTCCATCACGTAGCTTTGTTCGCCAAGCGCGAGGCGATGGGTGAGGAACTGTATTTCGCACTCGCCGGCTGCCGGGCACACAGGGCATTCCAACGGGTGATCCATGAGGACCAATTTCATTACTTCCTCTCGAATCTTTCGAATTCGAGGCGTCTCAGTCCTGACGATCATCCCTTCTTGCGCAACAGTGTTGCATGCGGTCATGGGGCGTTCGATGCCCTCTATTTCGACGACGCACATACGGCACGAGTCGGAAGGACTTATTTTCGAGTAATAGCAAAGGGTGGGAATCCAAATTCCCACGCTCCGGGCTGCTTCCAGGATTGTCATCCCTTCTGAAGCATTCACTTCCATTCCGTCGATGAAAAGAACCGGCATGTCTCGATCCTCACAGTTTTTCTCTCGTCGGCTATTGGCGGCTCAGTGTGGGCTTTTCACCGCGAGCAATATCAAATGAAAACATCTTAGACAGCGACTTGCTTCAATCACGGAACTCCTCTGCGTCAAACCAGAATCCACTTCACGAAAGCTCGAGATGCGTTCTTGGATATCGAGTTTAGATCGAGCGGCTCTGGTAGGTTCCCGCGCCGGCGTGCGCGCAGTCACTAATGTTCCACGGTCTTTCTCGATTTCCGTAATGAGGTCGTCCATCCACTCGCTTTCGGATCTCTGACAGACCCCGTCCTGCAAGTATCGATGAATCATGTTTGCGGCGCGCTTACCGCCGGCTATGGCATGAACCACGGTCAAGGGACCGCTCACGGCATCGCCAGCTGCAAAAACCGCCGGCCGGGTCGTCATCATGGTGTGGGGGTCGATTTTGACCGTCCCTCTTCGAGTTATTTCTATCCCATCTTCCGGGGACAACCAGCTCAGATCCGAGCTCTGTCCTATGGCGGGGATGAGGGTATCAGCGGAAAAGTCGAATGCAGAGCCTTCAATGGGAACCGGACGGCGCCTTCCGCTGGCATCCGATTCACCCAGCGCCATCTTGACGCACCTGAGACCGCGCATCTTCCCTTGATCGTGAAGGATTTCTATGGGCTGCGTCAGGAAGTGAAACTCTACGCCTTCTTCTCGGGCGTCTTCGACTTCGAGAGGATCGGCGGGCATTTCCTCCATGCTCCTTCGGTAAATGACAGATACCTTTGAAGCGCCCATTCGAACGCATGTGCGCGCGCAGTCTATTGCCGTGTTGCCGCCTCCCACTATCACCACGTGTTCACCCACGGTCACGTCGTACCCTAAATTGATCTCTCGTAAAAAGTCTATGCCGCCCGAGAATACGCCTGCGATGCCATCCTTTTCGCCTGCAAGCCCCAACGGGGTAGATTTATGGGACCCCACGGCCAGCAATACCGCCTTGAACCCCCTTTCAAAAAGGTCTGGCAGTTTGAAATCCTTGCCTATCCTGCCGCGCTCGAGGGTTATTCCCAGATTGAGTATGATGTTTATCTCTCGGTTGAGCACGTCTCGAGGCTGACGGTATGGCGGAATACCCACCCCAACCATTCCGCCCGGGTATGGCAGGTCTTCATAGACCGTGACCGGATGACCGAGCCTGTTGAGGTAATAGGCGCCCGCAAACCCTGCTGGGCCGCCTCCAATCACAGCGACAGGGGGACCCGTCAGTGCAACCTTAGCCAGCGGCGGCTCTAACTGATGAATGTATTCATAGTCAGCCGCCACCCTTTTCAGTGTTCTGATCGGAATGGCTTCGTCACCCATGTTCGCGATGCTGCACGCTTTTTCGCATGGCGCGGGACAGATGCGGCCCGTAATCCCCGGAAACGGCATCTCTTCACGGATAATGGCCAGCGCTTCTGCGTACCTGAGTTCTTGCAGCATCTCGACATAGCCAGGGATATTGATCCGACATGGACAGGTGTTCATGCACGGAGCAGATATGCTGCCTTGATAAGAAACCGATCCTTTCGCCACGCCATTGGCTACCGCTCGCTCAAAATGCGCTCGATAACGCGTGAGACCATCGAGCAACAGCTCGCCTGCGCTCTGACACACAGAGCATTTTGCGGCGTCGTTGAGGAGCTCTGCCATCTGGGCGAGTATATCGAGGTCGGCCTGTTGGCCCTGGCCGCGCATGATCTTGTCAAGGGTAAGGAGAATAAGCTTTGAGCCTTTAATTCCAGTGATGCACTTCCCGCAGCAGTACTTGGATTGGATCTGCTGTACGTATTCAGCGATCATGGGTACGAAATCGAAATCTTCTTCGAACTGAAGAAAACCCTTCCCGCTCATGAGCGCAATTACGTTGTCAGGAAAATGGCGAGGGAGTGGGAAGTCGCTCCCGAGCTGTTGGGAAATCTCACCTGACGCGGTAGGCTCGACAATGACGTGTTTGCCCCAGCGACCGCCTAGGACCTGTTTCATGGTTGCCTCCTCTGAGTGGAAACCCGTCCTTTATTCCAAAGGTCATCTTCTCAAGCTGTCCTCGCATAGAATCACCGAGCGCGGCTGCGCTCATGTCGCGGTATCCTCACATAAGCGAGAAGCGCCTCTATATCTACTGGATCCCAGATTGAGTTCATCATGACAAACCAAGAAGTGCGCTCGTAACACCTGACGAAGTCCATGGTTGTTCAGCATGGTTAAAAAGAGCGTGAGGCAGTCTTCGTGTCCTCGTCGAATCAGCATTATAAGACTGGTTTGCGTGAGAGCGACATCCCAGAAGGCGTTCCTGTTCTTCATGGTCGCACCGTTGGTTCGTGTGAGCACACCTGTGGTTCCTGATCCCTTGCATGGGGCGCGATCATCATATACCAAAAATTATACCCTGGGGAAGCATAAAGTTGACTCAAAAGATCAGAGAATGGGCGCATTGACTTTGAAAGATTCCGAGGCTACATTGCTTATATGTGATTATTCAGAACTGAAGGATAGGCGCTTTGCACGCCATGAGAGAATGTCACATGAATCCGTTTGAGCTTTTTCAGTCTTCGGGGATATACAAGGTTGCGATACTCTATTTTTCGCGTTCGAGGGGCCTTGCCATCATCGGGAGACACGCGTGCAGTAATAACGTAGAAGTGGTGCAGATATCAGGCGAAGTTGACCCCAAAACCGGTAATTTCACGGCCTTGGATTATCCCGGCCCGGACGCGGCTCAGCGCTTTCCCATCGTTTCAAAAAAAGACTTCGAGGCCTTGGTAGCTTATATTGAAAGCCGCATCGATGCTCAAACTCAGATGAGCGTGATCGAACCGGATGTGATCAGGTCTATATTGGCGCGCATCCCCGTTGAGCCAGCCAGTCAGTATCTCCATTGACAGGGAATGAGTCGGTATTGAAGAGTTGGAAAGGCCTCGGCTTCTCAGTTTTCCCTTGATTCTGGAATTGCCTCAAGGCCGAGAAAAGGAGGGCGCGTGGATGCGCAGTCGCCCATGAATGATGTGCTCACTGATGGATCATATTTGATCGATACCCATGCCCACCTCCAGTTGGAGCCCCTTGTTCGAGACGCGGCAGGGGTTGTCTCTCGCGCTCAGACCCAAGGCGTTCAATGGATTATCAGCGTCGGCATAGACCTGGCCGATTCCAAGACCATGATCAGGATTGTGGAGCAATTTCCCCAGGCCTTTGCCTGCCTGGGATATCACCCCCACAACGCACTAAATGTATCTGACAGCGGCCTCACTGAGATGCGTGCATTGGCGCAACATCCGAAAGTCGTGGGGTACGGAGAAATAGGACTGGATTTTTATCGCAATATTTCCCCGCGAGAAAGGCAGGTCACGGCATTCCGAGACCAAATCGTCTTGGCCAAAGACCTCGGCCTGCCTTTGGTCATCCATTTGAGAAACGCCTATGACGAAGGTCTATCCATTTTGGAAGAGTTTGCGCCATTTCCAAGAGGCGGCGTGATTCATTGTTTCTCAGGGAGTTTGCAGGATGCACGCCGCGCGCTGGAACTGGGATTTTACATCTCTGTCCCTGGTACCATCACTTACAAGAAAAACGACGAGTTCAGAAGTATTGTGAAGCAGGCCCCGAGAGAAAGAATTCTGCTCGAAACCGATTGTCCCTTTCTCGCGCCTGAGCCGTTCCGGGGAAGAGACAACGAGCCGGCCTATCTCATCTATACTGCCCGTAAGGTGGCCGAACTATGGGGCGTTGAGGTGGACGCCGCCGCCCGGATCACCACGCAAAACGCCTTTGCGCTCTTCGGACTGCCTCGGCGCGATGGTATAGCCCCTAGCGCTGAGAGTCGCCACGCCCTCGATCCTTAGGGGACCTTACCGTCAACACAGGGCATGCGGCGGTTCGCACCACATTTTCTGCGGTGCTGCCCAGTATGAGATGCTTGAAGCCTGTCCAACCGTGGGTCCCCATGACGATAAGGCCGGCTGCTCGCTCCTGGGCCACTCTGACGATTTCTTGGGCAGGAAATCCCAAGCGAGAAATGGCCTGAACCTTCAAGCCCTTATCCGCGCATTCCTTGGCAAGGATCTGAAGCGATTTATCCACTGATTCCTGGATTGTCGCCAGTATTGACTGGATGTCTATGGGCACGCCCCTTTCCAAAGAGGGATATCCAATAGTAGAAGAGTTGACGACGTGCAACACAATGAGCTCAGCGCCAAAGGCCTGTGCAAACTCCATGGCGTATTGCCGCGCCTCTGTGGAATTTTCCGAAAAATCTGTCGCGAACAGTATTGTTTTTGGCAGCATGTTGGTTACCCCTTCTCAGTAGCTGGATGGTTGTCGACCAAAACGGGCGGTGAGATCAGCCTTAATACCGGTTCTCAGAATGAATCACGAATTCGATAAACTCGTTGTGATTTCGAGGACTTTGCTCCGCGTCATCTGGAGTCAAGCCGGAGATCTTGGAGCAAAGAGCAAGATTCCTCAGTCGCCGTCCCTCGCTTGGTTCGAGCCCGGCTCCTTCAAAATGACAACAGTTCGTTGGTCCCGCTTGTCGACGCGGTTTTCAAAGGCGCTCTCGAACGACACGATGCAGGCGTCATGCGACAGAAATTCCAAGAATCCGTATATGAGCATGCTCCCTTTCCACCAGTCTCAAAAGGATATTGTTCCCTTCAAGATTACACCGATTGTCAAATGGATGCTACCATATTTTCACACAGCGCTTGGGCTGTATCCCATTATAGAGTATCGAGGAATAGGAGATAAGGTTATACTTGTCGCCAAAACTCCTGACGAGGTTGCTTTGCGTGGGTCGCAATGACAGTATCCAGACATCTGTCATTTCAAGGGGTTGTAAGCGACGCAACAATCTCGCGTGGCAACATCTCCCGTGTGGAGTATGCGTCGTTATGACGATGTTCTTGGCACGCGCTTTACACAAAGCTTTCGCTGTATGGCTGGATCGAGGCATGAATGTCGCTGATTCTCAGGCATGGTGAGGATCCTTTTCTCCAAAAGGTCAGATCAACCATCTTGGCGCATCGCATGATTCCACAGGGCGCGGGCATGATCGCCGCAGTGTCGGGAGGACCTGATTCGGTCGCGATGCTGCATGCTTTGGTCCATTTCTCCAGGGAAATGGGGTTTCGCATTGTGGTAGCGCATTTCGACCATGCGTTGCGTCCTGAATCCTTGCATGACGCCGAGTTTGTCGCCAGGCTCGCTGATGCATTGGGGCTCGAGTACCGCACAGAAAGACAAAACGTGCTCGCGTATGCGCGTTCCCAAAAAATCAGCGTTGAAGAAGCCGGCAGATTGTTGAGGTACGATTTCCTGGAACGCGTCCGGGAGGATGCCACAGTTCCGGTCATCGCGGTGGGGCACCATATCGATGACGAAGTGGAAACCTTTTTCTTGCGACTTTTGAAAGGGGCTTCTCTGGAAGGACTCTGCGGCATTGCGCCCGTGAGAGGAAATATTGTTCGACCACTGATAAGGGTCACCAGAAACGAGATCATGGCGTTTCTTCAGCGTCGAAATATCTCTTTTGTGGTGGATTCTTCCAATCTCGAAGACGCCACTGAGCGAAATTACGTGAGGAATGTCGTTTTTCCCATTTTGCAAAAACGTTTTCAGGGTTTTGAGGGCGCCGTCCATCGCGCCATAGGTGTGTTGCAGGCGGAAAACCAAGTACTGGAAGAGCTGGCGCAGGAACTTTATCAAAGCGCTGTAACAGCTCAGGATAATGGCATTTATCTGGACAGATTAAAGTTGCTGCACGCCTCGCGCGGCGTTTCGAGGCGAGTGCTGCTGAAAGCGATCTACGCTGTCGCAGGGCAACGATCCCGATTTGCGCGACCCCATATATGTCTTATCGAGGCATTACTCTCAAGAAACAAACCCTCTGGATGCGTTCAATTGCCGCACGGCATTCTCGTAAGACGAATGTACGACGTCATCCATGTGGGCGTGCAAGACGCTGTGTGCCAAAGAACGCCGTATGAATTGAAGATTGATTCGCCCGGCGTAGTGGTTGTTCCACAGCTACCTACTCGGTTGCGATTCGAGACCTATGCGCTACAAGGTCATCCCCTGGATTTTGCGGACACGTCTGCCGCATACTTCGATGCGGAGCTGCTTCCCTTTCCGCTGCTCGTGCGGGGGCCAAGACCGGGAGATCGTATGCGGCCGTGGGGATTTCCAGGCAGTCGCAAGGTAAAAAAAATCTTGATCGAGAGCAAAGTACCCGTGCACGTACGGCATCTGACGCCTTTGGTGGCCAAAGATGATGAGATCATATGGATTCCCTGCATTCGGAGGGGTTCGGCTGCCCCTGTAACCCTCGAAACCCGTACGATCTTGGAAATTTCAGTTACTGGGGCGCCGTCGTGTGTATTCGTCCAACCAAGGGACAAGGCAAGCCCAGACGTTTGTGAGCATTCGTAATGATAGCGGGGAACGAGTACATGGCGGCGTTATGATGAAGATGAGCTTCAATCTGTTCAGTTGCGTGCTCGCAGCTCTCCTCATTTTCCTTGCTACGCCGAGGAGTGCAATGGGGGAGCCTCTTGGCCTCTTGGCCCCGCGCAAGGCAGACCTGCTGATCGCTCAACTCACCTCTCCCGAGGATGATTCCAAAAACCGGCGGCATACCAAGAACCAGACGATTCACGAGGCAGACCCCAAAGAGCTCTTCTTGCAAGTCATAGATATGATAGATCGTTATTATGTGAGAGATGTATCCGTAAGATCCCTGCTCGACTCCGTATGGACCCGGTTGCAGTTCGGTTTGCTGCCTGAGTGCATAGGCAACGACTATGGGTACGCTGAGTGCCAAACCAGCGCGGAGAAGTGTTTTTTGGATTCTATCGAGGAATTATGTCGAGCGTGTCATGTCGATTGCAATTACATGATCAATGAAGCAGTCCGCCTGCTTTGCACAGGATTGGACGCGCATTCATCTCTCCTCGATCAAGGGATGCTCAATGAACTCAAGATCAGCACCTCCGGAACGTTTGGCGGGGTGGGCATGGTTGTCGCCTCCAAGAATAATCGATACGTTGTAGTTTCCGCGTTGGACGGCTCCCCTGCCCAGAAAGCGGGCATCAAGGCTGGCGACACTGTCGTTGAGATAGATGGGCAGCCGGTCGGTGGACTGCCACTGCCCAAGGTGCTTTCCATGGTGAGGGGACCCTCCGGCTCTGTCATGACAGTCTTGGTGGAGAGCCCCCCACACAACAGATTGAGAAGAATAAAGCTTCGACGACAAACCATACGAATAGCGCCGGTGCGAAGCATCATGCTTTCGCACGGCGTGGGTTACATAAGAATCGTGAATTTCCAAGAAGACACGAGCTACGAACTGATGCGCGCGCTCTCTCGACTTGCGGGTCAATCTGGTCGTCCGCTAAGTGGCATCATTATAGACGTTCGAGATAATCCAGGGGGGCTCTTCGAAGAAGCGATCAAAACGGCAGGCCTTTTGAAAACGAAGGGGAAGTTGACCTCTTTGAAAGGGAGAAACCCCGAAATCACGAGGGAGTTCTACAGTCCCCTGGATGCCCCTTTGTATGAAGGGCCTCTCGTGCTGCTGGCAAACAAAGGTTCTGCAAGCGGTTCCGAGGTCTTGGTGGGCGCGCTCCAGGGCGCGCCGAATGTCAAGGTAATCGGACAGCGCACGTTCGGAAAGGCTTCTGTGCAAGGTGTGTTCGCTTTAACCTCCTCCTTGGCCCTTCGGCTTACTACTGCGCATTATTACACCGCGGATGGTCGGGACATCGAGGGTAAAGGCATTGATCCAGATGTGTTTTTGGAAGATCTCGACGATCACAGCGCGCCGAGGGTAGGAGCGCTCAAAGCCAGCGATATCGAATCAGACCCTGTGGTGAAAGCGGCTCTCGCATACCTGTTGCACGGAGAATTGCCTCGTCGATCGCCGTTTCCATCCCTTTTCTGAGCTTTATTCCTTGATTTTGCCGCTTATTTCGTGTATATTTCTTTTTGCCTTTGATGGGGAAGGCTTTTACATTGTAGTTGGTTGAAAGAGGTGTAAGGAGGTTGGATGAAAACGAAGCTGCCGGCTGGCCACGCAAGACGGCTATTCCTTGGCTTTACCTGTTCCATCATGTTCCTTGTGGCCTTTGGTTTACTTATAGCGCACAATACAGAAGCTGAATCTGCAAGCTTTTCACGAGCTTCCTTGGATGATTACCCTCTCACCATAGGCATACCCACCGCTGACCCGGAACAAACCATCAAGTTTTACACCAAATTAGGGTTCAAACAATCCGAAGGCTTTTCTGGCGGGCTCGACAAGGTGTGCATGGAGAAGGAAGGGACTCCATATAAACTCGAGATATGTCATAATCGCTTTACCGAAGCGGGACCGCTGGCTGGCGGGGTTTCCGGGATGAGCTTCAAGGTAAAGAACTTGGCGAGTTCGGTCGAAGAACTGAAACGCAAGGGTATTACGTTTGTCGAGACCCAGGGGCATAGGGATGGCGTGGCATACGCGTCTATCAATGACCCCAACGGCATAAGCATAAAATTGTTCGAGCATTGAATGAGCCTGTGGACTAATCTCGAAACCAAGAGCCCGCGCAAGCGGGCTTTTTGCTTTTGGGGCGCTCCATACTTCGCGCATTCTATGAGATGATTCTCGAACCGCACAACATGACTGCGGAGCGCGCCCTCATAGGTCGTCTCGACGTGTATCGCGAGATTGCTTCGCTTCGCTCGCAATGACACAGTGCCATACTCTTGTCATTGCGAGGAGCCGTTAGGCGACGCAGCAATCTCAGCCGGAGCGAGGATAGCTCTATCGAGTTCGCGAGCCCTTTCGAAAATCTCTGTTACCGCCAGGTCAGGGCCATTCTTGTCATTTCGAAGGAGCGAGGCCCCACGAAGTGAGAGGAAGCGACTGAGAAATCTTCTTCCGCGTAAGATTTCTCGCTGCGCTCGAAATGACAGGGACCAAGGGGCTCGATAGGGCGGGGTCGTTACAGAACTCGTGATGATAGTCCTTGTCAAAAACCTGCCCCAGGGCGTTGCCCGGGGCCACACTACATCTCCCCGCACATGGGCGGAACGCCTACTTCATAGAAACCTTGCGCACGTTCAAGACCCGTTATAATCGAGGAGCTGATCCACAATCCGCTCCAGGTCTTCTTTCTCTGGGGGAAAGGGATAATTCCTTATGTCTGGACCAGGCTTTTCGTTGCCGTAGGGCCTGTTGCAGGCCACTTTCCCATCTTTCCCAGGGCAGCCCGAAGTTTGAAACGGCTCGCCAGACCAGATGATGTTTTCAAGCCTTACGCCGTCAATTCCGAACCCGCGGATTCGCTCCTGCTCATCGAAATCCATTTTGTCGATCCGCGTCAAGTCGTGGTCTATAAGCCAGCGCGCCAATTGAATTCGCCTGTACCGGCTCACAGCAGGCGGCGCAACGTGTTCCATGGCCGAGTGTTTTTCCGGGAAAAAAGAGAAGAGATGGGTAAAGCCTCCCATGCTGCGAGCTCTATCCATAGCGGCGACCAGCTCTCTCTCCGTCTCACCCAGTCCACAGATAAGGTGGACGCCGACGCGCTCTTTCCCAAATATCGCCAAGCTTTCTTGATAGCAATCCCAGTAGCGCTGCCATCGATGAGGGCCGTTAACGATTTTTCCCCTGAGACGCTCGAAGAGCTCCGGCGTCGCGGCGTCAATGGCCACGCCGATATGATCCGCTCCCGCTTGTTTCATGGCGTTGAGGTCATCCCGGCGGAGAATGGACGGCGAAATGAGAAGAGAGATGCCAAGATCTGTCTGTGTGCGAATTTCGTGACAAAGCTGGATCACATCGTTCCGACACGCGGGATGGGTAATCATGCTGATGCAAACTCGATGAACGTGAGGGGGCGCATTTCTGATGGCCTGAATGACATCAGCCGTTTTGTATGTCTTCCATGGGACGCGTATAAAGTTGCGACCAGAGGCGCTGGCGTGCTTCTCAGATGAAAGCCCACAAAATGCGCAGTTTGCCTTGCAGCCCCCTGGATAGGTCAGGAGGAGGTTGATGCACCCGAGTTTGGCGTTGCGAAAAAACCATCCTCTTGTGAAGCCAAGAGTCATGGCAGCAGCGAGGGACAACCTGACATACTCAGGGCTACGCTCCGTCTGAGCGTGGTCTTCCTCAATTACGGCGCAATGCATGAATCAATTCTCCTTGTTTTCTCTTCGCACGCTGTCAGCAACCTCAGCCGCGGTCGTCTGAGGAAGGACGCGGCGACGAGTTTTTTCCCGTGCGCATCGCCCGGTCAGCCCAGCGAGCAGCACCACTCTCGAAAAACTACTTTCAACCCTCGTTGGGCTGCGTATTCAAGGGCTGCATCCGAAGGAAGCGCAATCGAGTTTACGCCGGCGTCTATGGCTAACATGTCGAGGCGTCGTCTGTAACGCCCACGCGGCCTGGCGCATCCAAGGGACGCTCGCAGCTTTGGATACCTCAGTCGAGCTTCCACGAGGAAGTGAGCTGCTTGCTCGGGGTCCGGCGGTTCAACGGACTCCATGGCCGCGCCAGAGAGGGGCATGAGCACAACCACTACATATGTCTGAATGTCATAGTCGCCCAGCATGGCCAGCGCAGTCTTTTCACCCTTTACTCGGCCGTAGTGCAGCCCGAACAGGATATGGGGTACCACAGGTATGCCCGCCGCGCACAGATTTTCAAGAGACCTCCGTATGGCGTGTACGCCAAAGGGCAAGTGATACACTTGAGATGCGGTGCTGTCATCGCCAATTACATCGACCAACGCCTGATCGACGCCCGCATCTTTGAGTAAAGATGCGGCGGTTGAATCCACAATCCCGGCGTGGACAGTGATTGTCAGATTCGTGGCAGCTTTTAAGTATGCGATATCGGAGGCAAACTTGCGCCACGGGAGCCTGCCTTGGGCGTCGCAGCCCCCTGAAATCAGGATGCCTCGGTCCCCGCGAGCATATGCGTCCAACCCTATCTTCCTCAACGAGGCGCCGTCTGTGGCATGGCTCATGGATTTCAGCAGCACGCCCTTGCAGTGCTCGCACTGGAGTTCGCAATGATTTCCAGTTATTGACACAGCTCTATACCCGCCTCTGCGGCCATTCACCACAAACATGCCGGGGAGATGGGCAGTCAATATATTGCCAAAAAAAGAGCGAGAAATGTTCCACGCGATTTCTTGAGACTTTGACGCCTGAGCGGTCTCATGCGTGGGACAATCCGGCTGCCCCGAAGAGGGCTTGAAAAATTCGGATTGCTCGTTAGGCATGCAGCTCCTCGCCTTGGTTTTCGTGGCGCACGATCCTTTTTTTGTATCCCTTATACGCGATCCAGGATTCGCGGCAAAGGGCTTCGAAGTCGCGCTGTTCCCAGCGGGTTGTCATATAATGTCGCTTGGCCAGCGCGTGCTTCATGACGGCGCCAAAATGCCTTTTCATTTCTGCGTCGTAGGCCATGCCCGCGTCTGGGCCGTTGCCAGCCATGGCCGCCGCAATGGACCGGCCCGCGAAGTCGCCTGAGATCAGCGCTTGAGAAACTCCCGCCCCTGTGACAGGATGGGTCAAACCCGCTGCGTCGCCGCAGAAAAGCACATTTCTTAGGAAGAGCGAAGGCCGTGGACCTGACACTGGTATGAGCCCACGAGAGGTCGAGAGAACGCCGCGGCGAATGATGCGTTGACGCCGTAAGTACTCCACAAAAGCGTGCAAAACAGCCCATGGCATTGCTCCGGGTCCAGGTTCTATCCCGATTCCCACGTTTGCCCCAAGACCCTTTGGGAAGACCCAGCCATAGCCCCCCACAAACGATCTGTGCAGAAACACCATGGTGTGGCGACAAGGTTGAACCAAAGGAACTTCTACCTGAACGCCGATTTGGAATTTCTGCCACGGCAGTCGAAGAAATCTTGCCACTGTGGACTGTGCGCCGTCAGCCCCGACCACGTACCTTGGCTTGACCGCGCGCACCCTCGCGCCGCTGCGAAGCACCCAATGGTCGCCGGTCACGGCGACGAGTTTTGTATCGCAAAGGACTGTAGCGCCTTTTTGTGCAGCTCTATGGGCAAGCTCTCGGTCAAATTGCACGCGATCTATCATAAATCCAGGCGAGGGAGTCCGCGTCCGCGGCGCTGGGGTTGACAAACTGACGGCTAGGTCGTCAACATCATTGCAATCCTGTACGCTGGGCTTGCGCTCATGAGAGCGTATGGCGTCTTTATCGAGGATTGTGGTCTCCATATACTCTATTTTTTGAATGATGGATCTGGGGCTTATGTCAAACTCGGCAAAAATCCTTGTTGGGACAAACTCCGCGCAGTGTGGGGGCGCGCCTATGCGGCGTTTGGCGTCTATTAGCAAGGTAGGTATGCCCGCAGACGCTGTACGAGCGGCGGCCATGGAACCCGCTGGCCCTGCGCCCACCACCAGCACATCGCATGGAGAGAGCTCATCCATTCTTCAAAAACCGCAGCGTCTTTCTAATGAGGTCCACATTCAGCGTGGTCTTGTTGTCAAAATGACCTTTGTAGGCTGCGCTGCCTTTCCCAAGGTCGTAACAAGTGGTCGAGTCGAGGTTCACGAGCACTCCCTGAACGCCCGTCGCTTCCATCTCCTTTTGATGCTTTGCGTAGAATGCCTCGCAGCACGAACCGACGAACAGCTCATCCGTCTGCTTACAGCGTGTCTGGAGCACTTCCATGAGGTGTTCAAAACTTTGTATGGTGATAGGTTCTACGTGAAAATCCCTTGCCAATAGAAAACTATCGCCTATTTCACATGCGCCGCATTCGTCGCAACCTGGGACCGTCCGGAACGGGCAGTCGAGATTCTTGGAACAATAAGGCAACAGGAGCCATTTCGTTTTCCTCCCTTGAACAGACCTCGGTTCCACATTGACGAAGAAAAGTTCGTTCACCTCAGCCTGCGTAAAGCTTGTCCCAACAAGAGACGCTCGCTGAGCGGCCGCTGCTATTGCCTCGGCAACATGAACCGAATCGATGCCCAGTATGTCGCCTGGATATGTTTCAAGAAAATTGATGACCGCAACCCGCAAGGCTGCAGGACTGGCCTTGAGCCCAACAAGGGCAGCTTCCAAATCATGAACGAGCCGATTTGGCGCGGCAAAAAAATCGCCGCAGATAAGCGCCTGCCTTACTGTTCTGCGTCCTGGCGACAACCACAAGTGCACGCGCAATGTCCCCGCGTCTGTCTGCATGATCGACCTGCAAGGGATGCCTTCGTTTGACGGTCTTTTCGTGCGCTTGATCCATGCCGGACTTTGAAAATATGGCAGTTCCTGCCGTAGCCGCTCCTTCTCACGAACAGTCAGCGTTCCATATTCAAAATCCTGCCCGAGTTGTCGGGAAAATTCATCTGAGAAAACTCTTTTAAGGCGCTGGACGTCAGGACATGGATGGACAAGGTCATCCAGAAAACAGACGCGTTCCATGAGCGATTCTATCTCACGCTTTTTGAGCTTTTCCACTGGTACACGCAGGGCCTTGAGAAAGAGGTCGATTTCGTTTTTCACCAACAAGGTGCCTTGAAACATATAGGCGCCCAAGGCGAATACGCCTCCCGTACCGCTTATTTTGCGGCCTTGTACTTCGATGTCGTTGCGGGGTCTGTATTGGGCTGGGACCCCCACCCGCGAAATGGCGTCCGCTGCTATCGTGCAAATAAATTGAAGGATTTGCTCGAATGAGCCTCGAAACGGCTGCTGACCAGCTCGACCATAGACCTCCCACCCAAGCGCAGACTCCTGAAAGAAAATACTTCCCCCTCCTGTGAGCCGGCGATTGATATCGATGCCATTTTGGGCGCAAAAGTCGGTTCTGATCTCGAGATCGACATCTTGGTGATACCCCACAAGCGCTGCAGGGGGATCGAACTGAAGGAAACGGAGCGTTGGGGGGCTGTAACCTTCCCCTACTTCGTCGAGAATTATTTGATCGAGGGCCATATTTGCTGCCGCTGACAGGCGGCCAGTATCCAGTATCCTAAATCGAGTCAACTTTCGCCGTACTACCTCGCTGCACAATTGTCTTTATGAGCTACTCCACAACGCCGGGCCATCGAGCTTTGGCAGAAATGCTTTTGCCCACACGTGGCCAACACAATATACCGAAATCCCTCGACAAGAAAACACTTACCATAGACTCTCGGGCCCACATTCAGTATAAGACGGTCTAGGACATGCTGCAAAGACGCGCAGCGGGCACGCTCGGAAATGGTCTCTGCCAAAAAAAGTGACTCGGGCTGCTGCTGGCATCATGAGCGGCAATCAGTCGAAATGAAAGGGGTTCGTCATGAATGCTCAGAAGAAATTCAAGGGCCTCATCTCCTGCGATTGGAGTGAATGCCTGTCTCCCAATGGACCTTTTGAACCATTGGCTTTTGCATTTCCTCATCTACAAAAAGATTTGGAGCGCGTCTTTCGGAACTACACTGGAAATGTGATTACGTTGCAAGACGCTGTTCGAGAGATCCAAGGCATGGCGCCGTCTCTCCCAACGCAAGAGCAAA
>Ga0078972_1006574_pt1 | contig 27295 bp, 34 predicted proteins | sample YelNatPaOPGAMG01_FD_67568 | JGI IMG/M metagenome (GOLD analysis project Ga0078972, IMG submission 67568) | Hot spring thermophilic microbial communities from Obsidian Pool, Yellowstone National Park, USA - OP-RAMG-01 (SPADES assembly) (version 2) | ecosystem: Environmental > Aquatic > Thermal...
CTTACCTTGGTGTTGAAGATTATGATATGTATGAAGTTTATAAAGTAACACTTAGGATAACCTATCCTTCCTAATTAAATTATAAATACTATAAAAACAAAATAGAGAGCATGGAAGTAGTTAAGATTAAAGGCGATGAAAAAAGTGCATTGATTGAAGTTAGAGAAGAAACTTTTACGTTAACTAGCGCATTGGAAGAACAACTATGGGAAGATAAGAATGTGAGCGAAGTCGCTTCTTTTAGAGAACACCCTTATTTAAGCGAACCAAAAATATGGGTTAAAGTGAAGAAAGGCACTATAACCGAAGCTTTAGAAAATGCAGCAGAAAATTTGATAGAAATAACGAAAGAATTTAGAGAAAAGTTTAAAAAAGTACTTTAATCTTTTATTTTTACTACATCAGCAATCCTCAATTTTTCCTCTAATTGTTTTTTATTCTCTTTTGGTTTATAATCAATTTTCTCTCTAAGTTTAACTTTTAAAAATTTTTCTAATTTGTTGATAATTTTATCAGACGGTTTAATTTCCTCTCTTTCAATTTTTCTAATCAAACTTTCCTTCTCTCCTATCCCTTTTGCTAATTCTTCTAAGGAAATTCCAATTTTCTTTCTAGCTTCTTCAATTACTTTCCCATAATCTTCTATTAATTCGTACTCTTCATCTTGGTAATCTGGCATTTGTCTTTCTATCTTAGGTTTATTATTTTTGGTGATTATGTTTAATATTTTTCCTCCTTTAGAACATTCTTCGCAAGCTCTAAGAACAACTCCTTCTATTTCTGTAATAAAAATTTTCTTGGTTTCTTTTCCACAAATTTCACATTCCATTTTACCACTCTTTATAAAATTTTCTTAACCAACTTATTCCTTTTTCTGTTGCTGATGATGCTGATATTTCCTCTCCATATATTGAAAAAGAATAAACTACCTTAGAAATATTTCTAAGTCTTTCTCTAACATTTTCATTCCATTCAAGCTCTTCGCAACTTCCATGCCATAGAACAAAAATGTTTGAATTTGAAACAAAATACTCAAACCTCTTAAACAACTTTGGCAATAGTTCTCTAGGAGCATCCAATACTATTAGATCAAAAAATTGGTTAATTTTGAATTTTAGTATATCAGCTTTTACTATTTTCACATTTTTTTTATTATCAATATTTCTTTTAGCAGCCTTAATGTTTTTATCAACACAAACAATTTTAGAAACATTATTCGTTTGAGCAATCTTAGTTAATGCTCCAGTTCCGCAGCATAAATCGAGCATTGATTTTATAGGTAAAACTCTTGTTAGTTTGTCTATTAACACCGAAAAGCCAATTGCAGGTCCAGTTATTAAACTATTTTCTTCGATCAGATATTTAAGTTTAAGTTCTTTTGCTATAAGAAGAGTAGGGGAAATTGGAGAAACTTTCCTATTCTTTAAAACATCCTCTATTCTTAAAATTTTCATTTTCTCCCTCGCTGGGGGCGGGATTTGAACCCGCAAGGGGATAAACCCCACCAGCTTACTGTGATTGAAGTTTTATATCAGATTTTTGTTAATCCACTTCATCTTAGCAGGCTGGCGCCCTACCAGGTTAGGCGACCCCAGCTTCCAATTTTAATTTGGACAAATAGATTTTAAATACAAAATCAAATAAAAAACATTGGAGGCGAATAAAATGGTTAGTGTTAAAGAAGTTACAGATGCTATAGAAAGAGATGTTTTTACAAACAAGGGATATTATCTAGGTAAACTAAAAGATCTAGAAATTGACTTAAGTAGCTTTAGACTAAGGTCAATAGTAGTAGAGACATCAACAGGTAGTGAAATGGGAAAACTTTTAGGAGCTAAAAGGGTTATAGTTCCTTATTCAGTAGTTCAGTCAATTGGAGACGTTGTAATAACAAAGCATATAGTTGCATCAGCTCCTCAGGAAGGAGAAGTTTCCAAAGAAGAAGTGCAGAAAGTCTAAATAAAATTCTTTTTTCCCTTTTTCTTTGACTTTATAACAACTCTTCCCCAACTTCTTTTAATTCTCTAACAACGGTTCCATCTTCTTCAATTATTTCTCCCTTTGAATAGTCGTATTTCATAAAAGAAGGAATTTCTATGCTTTTTAAGCATTTCTCTTCTTTAAAAAATTTTTTTCATTCTATACCAACCAAAATATTTTTTTCTTTCTCTTTTCTTCAAAATATATCCTATGGCATAACCTGTTATCAAACCCGAAAGATGAGCAGCATGAGCTATACTACTTGGAATAAAAATCCCGATGAAAGAAATTAAAGCCCATAGAAACGCTACAACTATTAAAGGCATTGGAGTAAAATAAACATAAACTATTGCATAAGGTTTTAAAGCAGCCAGCGTTCCAATTATCCCATAGATTGCTCCAGAAGCTCCTACAGCTGGTATAGAACTATTATAAGTTGTAAAAAGGAATAATAGGTTGCCGAAAAAACCGGAAATAAAAAATATTAACAAATAAGTTTTTTTATCAACTAGCCTTTCTAAGTATAAACCGAAGAAAAAAAGAGCAAGCATGTTGTAAAACAAATGAGAAAAATTGGCATGTAAGAATATAGATGTAAAAAAAGTCCATGGTTGAGAAAAAGTATATTTTGGAACGAAGGAAAAATAATCTAACAAGTTAAGAGGATATTCTAAAATAAAAATGAATGTCATTAAAAGAATTAAAGAAATCGTTAAATTCATTCACTCGCCTTTCATTTTTAACCTTTCTCTTTTCTTGCCTTCTTTCTTTTCTTTTTCCCTTATTATCTCTCTTTCTATCTTCTCTCTTAAATCTCTAATCAATGAATCAATGTCAAAAGCTTGAGAAGATGCCATTAAAATTTCTTTGCTAGCAAATGCCCTTATCCTACCAAAATACTTTTCTCTCATTCCAAATTTTTCGATTTGAATTGCTATTTTTTCTACTCCAAATTTTCTCCATTTTTCTGAGATTTTTTCAAAGAAATCCAAAACTCTATCTTTCTCTTCAACACCAGAAATTATTATAGGAATTTTTTCTTTTGGAATTAGAGATTCTATTATATCTCTCGCTTTTATTATTCCTATTGGTTTTTTATTTTCGACAACTATAACTTCTTCCCTTTTTTGCAACAATTTAACAACTTCCTCTAAGTTTACATTTCTATCAACAACATTTGGAAAAAAAGAAAAGTTTTTAGCAGGGTTATTTAAGATATTTTCACTTTCTTTAGCAGATCTGAAAGATTCTATTCTTTCTTTTTTTTGATAGAGAAAACCTGCTATTGAAAATATGTTTATGCAGCCTGAAACCTCCTCTTTCCAATCTATTAATGGTACCGAACTTATGTTATTTTTTTCCATGATTCTTAAGATAGTTTTTAATTTTTCATTTTCAGATGCTAAAATGACTTTGCTCATGATTTCGCTTGCCTTAATTCTTCTTAAGTCTTCTTTTTTAAGGCTTGAAATAATGTCAATCTCGCTTAAAATTCCAACAATTTTTTTATTTTCAACTACTGGCAATGCTCTTAAGCCGCTTTCTACAAGAATTTTTATTGCTTCTTCAATACTCATATTTTCTTTGAGAACTGGAGTATTAGTTATAAATTTTTCAACTTTGGTTTTTGTTGGGTCAGCTCTTGATTCAATCAAATCTTTCAAGAAAATCATACCTTCATACTCTTTTTCAACAATAGGTATTTGATGAAACCTCTTTTCTACCATTAATGATATTGCTTTAGATAACGTGTCTTGTTTACCTAACGAATAAACTTCCTTTGTCATTATATCTTTAATCATCATTTCAGTTATTTTGCTTCTAAAATTAAAAATGTAATTCAACTATATCTTCATCTTTTAGCTTATAATCTAATCCAACTCTTCTACCAGAAAATTCTGTTTTATCAAATATTCTCGCAAACTTAAAAGTTTTTAGCCAAGCTTTGTTAAGTTTTTCAATAAGGTCTTTTACTGTTGCACTCTCTCTAATAACAACAGCTCTCTTTTCAACTTCTTTACCTGGAGGCTTCATGAAAACTCTGATTATGTTTGATTGTTCAATTATTCCATCTAAAAGTTCAGAAAAATCTTTTTTTATTTCCACATCTCCAAATAACATACTCCTATTGATTGATTTTATAATGATAATTCTTTGTTTATTTTTCAACTTATTTTCCTCAAGAATCTTTTCTAACTCTTTTAACTCTTCTTCATTCTTTACTAACAAAAGCAACAAATCAGAAGAATGACAAATACTTAAATGTTCTTTAAGAAAGAAAGATGGTATCTCGACGAATTGAATGTATATACCTTTATAAAAACAAACTCCTGCTGCCGGCTCTTTTGTTGTATATGGTTTATTATTAATTTCAACATTCGCATTAGTCAATTCTTTTAACAATGTGCTTTTTCCAACTTGTGTAAAGCCAATAATGGAAACCAATATGTCTCCGCTCTTTTCTATTAATTTTACTCTCTTTCCAGCTTTTCTACTTCTTTTCTCAAGCATTTCTTCCAATCTTGCTAATCTTCTTTTCAATTCTGCTAGCAAGTTTTCTGTTCCTTTGTGCTTTGGAGTAATTCCAATCAATTCTCTAAGAAGTTCTATTTTCTTCTCTAGGTCTCTTTCATTCCTAAATTTCTCTTCAAGAATGTACCACTCTCTTGGTAGATTTGCTGGCATTTGAGAATTTGAAAGTTGAAAAATTAAAGTTAGAGATGTTTATGTGGAGCAGGACTTTATAACTATTAAACTTGTATAAGCTTTTCCATAGGATACTTATAAAATTATTATAACTTGCTTATGTCTTTCTTCAAATGTTCTATATGGGACAGCCTTTAGAAGCTTTAGCTTTTTTTGCAAGTGCCCCAGCTGGGACAATTTATATATATTAAGTTCTATGTTTTGTTAAATACGAAATGTCCCACGTGGGACATCTTTTTGACTAGAGATAAATTGCATATTTTGGTATTACTTCAAAAATTCATACAACGATCAAAAAATGGCATAAGGTAAAGATATGGGACAAGATTTATACTGCAAATGAAACGGTCTATAGCTTAACCTCCTCAGGATTGAATAATGTTAAAAAATTCTTGAGATTTGTTTTCTCTTCGACTTCCCTAATAGTCTTAGAATTTCGAAGTGGATAAAATTGTATAAGAAGGAAGGGAATGGATTAGGATAGCGGGATGATAGCGGGGGTTCTCCGAAGGCAAGTTAGACTTACCCTCTTTGGATTTGAACCAACGACCTCCGGGTTATGAGCCATCCGCCTTAACGTCGGCGAGCATTCCGTCATTGACTCCAGGCTGCTTTAGGCTTAGCTCAGAGCTAATCTACCCCGCTAACCTTTCAGCCTGGAGCGACATCCGCTATCCTATATTAATATATCCTCTTACTCTTTATATTTGTTGATATGCGAAGTAAAAAACTACAAAGATCTATATAAAACTGATAACCGATTCTCCTTTCCAAGAATTTTAATCAAACCCTTTCTAATCATTTCTTTTAAAGTTCTATAGAACTCCATCTTACTCATTTTACTAACTTCGCTCAACTCCTCAAAAATTTCTTTTGTTGTTTTTGGCTTATCTAATATTTCCAGAATCTTTTTTTCCACATCGTTCAAAACTTTCATTATTTCTTGAGTTTTTGGATTTATTTCCTCTTTTATTACTTTTTTTATATCTTCAACTCTAAGCTTACCTTTCGCTATCCTTCCAGCCTTTAACAATATTTCTAATGCAACTCTAACATCTCCTTTTTCCACAGCTTTAGCAGCAACTAAAGCAGAAACTCCTTCTTCATAAGAAACAAAAGCATCTTTCATTCTTTCTTCAACAATATCCTTCATTTCAAGAAAGGAGTAAGGCTTGAATTCTATTTCTTCCAAATTCAAACTACTTTTTATTCTATCCTCAACATTTCTGAAAACATACTTATCGTTTGAAATGAAAATTAAACCAATTTTTTGTTTTGTATAATTTTCCATCCTAAGCAAATCATATAGAACGCTTGCATCATTTTTTATAAGCTGATCAACTTCATCCAAAACAATAATCAAATTCAATCTATTGTTTTCCATTGTTTGTACAATTCTACTAAAAATCTCGTCTTTTGCCCACCCTCTTCTTGAAACAAAAGCTCCAATAGCAATTCCAATTTCAGAAAGAACAGCAAAAGATGTATTGTATTGCCAGCAGTTTATGTAAATGTTTTTTATTCCAGAGTATTGCTCGAATTCTCTCAAAATGAATTTTGCAACTACTGTCTTTCCTACTCCTGGGGGACCATAAATGAATATGTTCGTTGGCTTGCTATTTTTTAAAAGCAAAGAAAGATTTTCAGATATTAGCCTTATCTGTCCTTCTCTATGAGGCAAATTTAATGGCAAATATTCTGGATATAAAACTTCCTCTCTTTTGAAAACGTTCATAATTTTATTTCTTTAGCTATTAATTAACCGATTATTTTTAATTTTTAAGGACAGTAAATCTTTCCGCTCGCATTTGATTTTTCTGAAGATGCTGTTATTTTATAAAATCCTGGTTCCATTAAGCTTACTCCTCTCTCTATCGAACAACTTCCAATATTCATGGGATCTATATTTGGTATTACGCATGTTGAAGACGTTGTTTCTTCTAGGTTAGAAACATTTACTTTTATAGGCTCACTTGCGTCATGTCCACCATTCTTAACAATTATCGTCATAAATGAAGTTCCACAAAAAGATTCAGGTTGTATACTTAAAACCACAGATGTTTTATTTAAGAAGGTTTCTTTAATATTTTTTATATTTTTTACTTTTTGTGTAGAAAAAGAACGACCCAAGTAATGAGATTCCAATCACTGCAATCAGAATTAGTCCAACTACTTTACCGTTTTTCATAAAATCTAAGCTTGTCATTGTTCATTTTATATTTTTAATTTATTAATGAGCTTATTTTTCTGGCCTTAATGTCGGGAATGCAATTACTTCTCTTATTGATTGAACGTTTGTTAAAACCATAGTTAATCTCTCTATCCCAACTCCTAAGCCACCAGTAGGAGGCATCCCATATTCTAAAGCTCTAATAAAGTCTTCATCCATTTCATGAAATTCTAAACCAGCCTTTCTTCTTTTCACTTGCTCCGAAAACCTTTCTTTCTGGTCTATAGGATCGTTTAACTCAGAAAAAGAGTTTGCTACTTCTATCCCTCCAATAAACCCTTCAAACCTTTCTACAAAATTTGGATTATCTTTCTTTTTCTTCGCAAGAGGAGAGATTTCTATTGGATATTCATAAACAAAAGTTGGTTGAATCAATTTTGGTTGAACGAGTTCTTCAAAAAACAGATTAATTAAATCTCCATTACTAAAATTCTCGCTAACTTCTAATTTTTTCTCTTTTGCTATTTCTATTAATTCTTCTCTACTTAAACTATCCACATCAATTCCTTCTTCTTTTACAGCATCAACCATTCTAATTCTCTTCCATGGCGGTTTTAGATTTATTTTATGTCCTGCATATTCTATTTCCAATTTACCAATAGCTTTTTCAGCGATGTAAGCAATCATTTCTTCAGTTAATTTCATTATATCGTTGTAGTCAGCATAAGCCCAATAACATTCCATCATCGTAAATTCTGGATTATGTTTTGTATCAATTCCCTCGTTTCTAAAATCTCTTCCTATTTCGTAAACTTTTTCTATTCCACCAACAATCAATCTTTTCAAGTAGAGTTCATCAGATATTCTCAAATACAAATCCATATCTAAAGCATTATGATGAGTGATGAATGGTTTTGCAAATGCCCCCCCATAAATTGGCTGCAAAATTGGAGTTTCTATCTCTACAAAACCTTTGTTCTCCAAAAATTCTCTCATTGCTTTAACAATTTTTGCTCTTGTTAGTAGAATTTCTCTAACTCTTGGATTAACGATCAAATCAACATATCTCATCCTGTATCTCAAATCCTCATCTTTCAATCCATACCATTTTGATGGCAGAGGCCTTAATGATTTTACAAGTATTCGAAAATCTTCGACCCAAATTGTTAATTCTCCTCTCATTGTCTTGAAAGGAAATCCTTTTATTCCAATAATATCTCCAATGTCGATATACTTTTTGAAAAGTTGGTATTTTTCTTTAAGGGTTGACTCATCAAACCAAATTTGAATTTTTTCTCCATCGAACAAATCTGCAAAGCTTGCTTTACCATGTTCTCTTATTGCTAAAATTCTTCCAGCAGTAGAAAGTTTTTCATTTTCTAATTTTTCTCCAGCCTTCAACTTTTCTCCAAATCTATCTTTAACCACTTTTAGAGATTCTTTTTTATCGTATTTTGTTATAGCAAAAGGGTCTAATCCAAGTTTTCTTAACTCTTCAAGTTTTTTCAACCTTTCTGCTCTTATTTGTTCTAGCGTTTTTTCCATTAGAGTTATTTTTTTGCTAAAGTTTAAAACTTTAGATTTTGATTATTTAAGATGGATAAAGAATTGCCAGAAGTTAACATAGGGGTTTTAGGTCACGTAAGCCATGGTAAAAGTTTTTTAACGCAGGCGTTGACGGGCAAACTAACATTGCGACATTCTGAAGAATTGAAAAGGGGAATAACCATAAAGCTTGGATACGCTGATACTACAATTTATAAATGTCCTAAATGTGGAAGATATTCTAATAGTAAAAAGTGTCCGTTTTGTTTTGCCGATACAGAAATTCAAAGAACTGTTAGTTTTGTTGATTCTCCTGGACACGAAGTTCTAACAGCAACTGTTCTAACTGGAGCTGGTGTTATAGATGGTGCTTTGCTTGTTATTGCAGCCAATGAAAAATGTCCTCAACCTCAAACCGTTGAACATTTGAAGGCATTGGAGATTGTTGGTATTGATAAAATTGTTATCGTTCAAACAAAAATTGATACTGTAACAAAAGAACAAGCTTTGAAAAATTATCAAGAAATTAAGGAATTTGTGAAAGGAACAATTGCAGAAAACGCTCCAATAATTCCTGTTTCTTCTACCCAAAGAGTTAATATTGATAAACTTCTTGAAGCAATAGAGAAATATATACCAACGCCAAAAAGAGATGAAACGAAAAATCCAAAGTTTTTGGTTATAAGAAGTTTTGACATTAACAAGCCAGGAACAGAAATAGATAAAATTGTTGGTGGAATTTTGGGAGGAAGCGTTGTTGAAGGAAAGCTTAAAGTTGGCGATAAGATAGAAATTAAACCTGGGATAAAAGTTGAAAATAAATATCAGCCTTTAGAAACAGAAATTGTTGGATTGAGAAAAGCCAATAAAGATATAAAAGAAGCTGGCCCTGGAGGATTGCTTGGTGTCTTAACAAAATTAGATCCAAGTTTAACGAAAGCTGATGGTCTAGTTGGAAGTGTTGTTGGCTTGAAAGGAACTTTACCAAAAGAAACTTATGAAATAAGTTTTGAATATTTTGAGTTTGAGAGAGTTTATGGAGCTAAAGAAATTCAAGCTTTACCTCCAATAAAAATTGGAGAAAAGATTTTGATTCATTTGGCAAATCAAAGAAGTGTTGGTATTGTTAAAGAAGTGAAAAAGAATTTTATAAGTTGTCAATTAGCTATTCCATTAATATATGAAAAAGAAAGAAAAACAAAAATAGCTATTTCAAGGCAAGTTTCTGGTAGGTGGAGATTAGTTGGTTATGGAATTTTATGATGAGCAGTATATCATTCCATTGGTTGAAGCTCCACTTGTTGAAGCTACAACTCTATAGTAACCTGCTTCCGCACTTAACCCACTTCTTGATATTGAAGTAGAGTTTGTTGATCCAGGTGGCACGCTCCCTATCTTATCTGAAGCCGACTTACCGATTGGATCATAAATTACTATTGTTACTGAACCGCTTGGGGCAGTTCCATCATTTCTTAAACCTACTGTAATATGGGTAGAGTTACAAAAAGATAATGCTGGATCAACTGTTAAAATAACCGCAGTTCTTGATGTGAAAACTCCGCTAATGTAAGAATAAGCTACTCCTACCAACCCAATTGTTATTACTAACATCAAAAGCATTGCGATTACATCGCTTATGCCTTTCATAAAATTTTCTTATTTTGGATATTTAAATAGCTTAATGACACTTAGGATTTTGCTAGATACAAACTTTTTGCTAGATATGCTTCGCTATAAGTTAGATTTTTCGATTTTTGAGGTTCTTGAGGAAAGCGTAGAGCTGTTCATAAGTTCAGAAACTTTGAGAGAGATAAAATCAATGGCAAATAGAAAAACGAAAGAGGGTAGATTGGCTATAGTTGCTTTAAAGCTAATAGAAACTCAAAAAATTAAGATTGTTCAATCTTTAAAGAAGGAAGTTGATGAAGATTTGCTTACCTTAGCGAAAAAAGAAGGTTTTTTGGTTGCCACTAACGATAAAGATTTAAAGGAGAAATTAAAAAAGGAAAATGTAAAAATTATTTGTCTAAGAAATAAAAAGAAGATAGAGGTGATGTGAATGAATCTCATGCACGATATTGATGCTGGCAGCGGAGAAGAAATAAACGTTGTTGTTGAAAATGTGAAAGGAAGTTCCAATAAAATTGAATATGATAATGAAAAAGGGTATTTTTCTTTAGATAGAGTTTTGTATTCTCCAGTGTTCTGGCCGTTTGACTATGGCTTTATTCCAAAAACTTGGCATGAAGATGAAGATCCTGTTGATGTTGTTCTGCTAACAACTTATCCGACTTTTCCTGGTTGTGTAGTTAAAGCAAGACCAATAGGAGTTATAATAATGGAGGATGAGAAGGGAGTGGATGATAAAATTGTTGCTGTTCCTGTAAAAGACCCGAGATTCAAGAACATTAAATCAATAAATGATTTGAATGAGCATTTGAAAAAAGAAATTCAAGACTTCTTTGAGAGCTATAAGAGATTGGAGCCAGGAAAATTTGTTAAGTTTAAAGAGTGGCAAGGCGTTGAAAAAGCAAAAGAGATTATTGAAAAAGCAAAAGAAGCTTACAAAAAGAAGTTTGGTTGATTAGAATGTATAAAATAGCTACAATTAGGGAGAAAATTAAAGTCACTCCGGAAAAACTCAGTTTACCTGCTAGAGAGGCGATAGAAAAAGCAATAGAAGAAAGTTTAGAAGGTAAAATTGATCCTAAAAGCGGTTTGATTTTTCTATCTTTGGTTTCAATAGATAAAATTGAGGAAGGAAAAATTTATCCAGCGGATCCTAACGTTTACTACCAAACAACTTTTAAAATGCTAGTCTTTAAACCAGAGTTGCACGAGCTAGTAATAGGGGAAGTTGTTGACAATACAGACTTTGGTTCTTTCGTTAGAATTGGTCCAATAGATGGTTTAGTTCACATTTCTCAATTGATGGATGATTATGTTTCTTTCGATAAAAAAAATTCTGTTTTTCTTGGCAAGCAAACTAAAAAAACTTTGAAGATCGGCGATAAAGTTTTAGCTAGGATAATTTCAATTTCATGGAAAGAACAAAATAAAATTGGATTAACGATGAGACAACAAGGCTTAGGAGCTTTACATTGGTTTAAGAAGAAGGGATGAATATGAAGAGATTACAAGCTTGTAGAAAATGCAAAAGAATAACAACAGAAAAAGTTTGTCCATACTGTGGCTCTACAGATTTAACAACAAGTTGGAAAGGTTCTTTAATAATTTTAGACCCGGAAAGTGAAATTGCAAAAATGCTTAACATAAAAGAAAAAGGAAGATACGCTTTGTATGTTGGGTGAGAGAATGGAAATAATTATCCAAGAGGAAAAATATAATCCTTTGCTCAAAAGAAAAGAATTAAAGCTTATAGCAAGACATGAAAAGGAGCCAACTCCATCTAAAGAAATGATTAAAAGCTTTTTAAAAGAAAAGTTTGGCGTTGATGATTCTCAAATAGAAATTGACTTTATTCTTTCTAAAGTTGGCCTAGCAGAAAGTTTTATAAAGGCAAAAGTGTATGATGAAAAAAGAGAGGTGAAAAAAGTTGAAGCACAGCCAGTCAAAAGTGAGCAAAGTCCTCAACAATAAAAGATGTCCGAAGTGCGGAAGCATAATGGCTAAACATGCGGATAGATGGTATTGCGGAAAATGCCACTACACAGAATTCGTAAATCCTTAATTTTTTATTGCTAAAATATTAAATGCTTGTCAAAGATGTAATGAGTAAAAACGTTATAACTATTTCTCCTGAAGAAAGCATAAGCGATGCAATAGAAAAAATGGCAAAAAACAATATTTCAGGATTAATAGTCGTTGATAATAATAAAGTTGTTGGAGTAATTAGCGAGAGTGACGTTCTTAAGGTCTTGGGCTCAGAATTTCCAGAAATAAAAGCATCAGCTAATTTAACATTTTCAATTTTATTGCTTCTAGAAAGCGGTGTTAAAATGATAAGAGAAATGAAAAAGATTGGTAAGTTAAAGGTTAAGGACGTAATGAGTAAAAAAGTTTTTTTCGTTAAGCCAGAAGATACGATTTTAGAAGCAGCAAGGATGATGAGTAAAAAAGATGTTAGAAGATTGCCTGTTATCGATGAAGATGGTAAATTAGTTGGGGTAATTTCTAGAACTGACATTTTAAGAGCTTTAGTAAAAGAGTAAACTAGTTTTTAAACGTTTGCGACGTTATTTTTATAAGAATAATTTTTTAAAGAGAGAAATCAAAGAAAATCAAATGAAGCTAATAATTTTTGGCCCGCCTGGATCCGGAAAAGGAACTTATTCTTCTCGTTTAAAAGAAAAATTTGGATTAGAAAAAATTTCTACTGGAGACATTTTTAGAGAGGAAATAAAGAAAGGGAGTGAGTTAGGGAAAAAGGTTGAGGCGTATCTAAAAAAAGGAGACCTGGTTCCAGATGAAATAGTTATTGAGGTTTTAAAAGAAAGAATAAAGAATTTAGATAATTTTATACTTGACGGTTTTCCTAGAACAGTTAATCAAGCTAAAGCTTTAGATAAGATGGTAAAAATAGATGCAATAATAAAAATTAACGCTCATCCAGAGATTTTGATAGAGAAAATTTCTGGCAGAAGAATTTGTTCAAATCCAAAATGTGATGGAAATTACAATATTGCCGACATCCATAAAACGATAGATGGAATAGAATACATACTACCACCATTATTGCCTAAAGAAGATATGAAGTGCGATAAATGTGGTTCTCCATTAATTCAAAGAGATGATGATAAGCCAGAAGTTGTGAAAGAAAGATTAAGAATTTATGAGGAACAAAGTAAGCCAGTTTTGGAATATTATAAAATAAAGAGAAAAAATAAAGTTCCTTTTGTTGAGGTTTGGATGAACAGACCGCCTGAAATAGTTGTGGAGAAAATAATAGAAGAATTAAAGAATCTTGGATTAGTAAAGTAGCTCCAAATTGAATAAAGAAATAGCATTTTCATCAGTTTTCTTTTCTACTTCCTCTAATTGAATATTTTTTATTTCGGCAATTTTTTCGGCAACAAGCTTTACATCTGTTGGTAAGCTTTCTTTTCCGTCTATTTTAATCCATGGCGAATCTGTCTCTAGCATTATTCTTTCTAGTGGCAATTTTTTGACTATTTTCTTATGAGTTTTGCTTCTCAACAATATAGGGCCAACTGAAATTTTCCACCCATTTGCAAGAAGTTTGTCTAAAAATTTGATTCCACCAAACATGTGAAGATGAACTTTTTGGTAATCTACACTTTCTAAAATTTTTAGCGCGTCTTCATAAGCATCTCTTATATGAACAGTTATTGGCTTATCAATACTTTTTGAAAATTCAATAAGTTTTTCGAAGAGCCATCTTTGCTTTTCCCTCAACTTTTCGTCCCTAACCCAAAAATAATCTAAGCCAATTTCTCCAATCGACACAATATCATTTTTGTTTATTTTTACAAATTCTTCAAAGTCATCTAATGTTTCCTCTGAAAACTCTTCTACATATTCCGGATGCAAACCAACGCAAACAAAAACAAATCCCCCAAATTCTTTTTTAAGTTTTAACGTATATTCAAAATCTCTTGGATGCGGAGAAGATGTTATTATGGCTTTCAACTCTTTTCTAAAAGATTGAATTAACTCTTTTCCATTTCTAAACTTTTCATGTTCTAAATGACAATGAACATCAATCATTTCAAAGAATTAACAGCAATATTAAAAACTTTTCTTGTCTCGATTAAACTTTCTTCCTTACCAATATCGAACCATTTTCCTCTAAGCGTATAAATCTTGAATGGAAATTCTCGATTAAAAGAAGTTATAGCATCAGTTAGATAGTATTCTTTGCCTTTTTCGTTTTGTTTAACTTTTTCCACTTCTTCTAAAAATTTCTTTTTAGTTTTAACTAGGCCAGCAAATATATATCCTTTCCCAATTTCGCTCTTTTCTCTAATCTCTTTAAAATAACCATTTTCTACAACAACTTTCCCAAACCTAGATACATCCTCTACTTCATAAACAGCAATAGCATTTTCTTCTTTGATAAAGCCTTTCAAATCGTCTTCAAAGATTGTATCTCCATATACGATAATTATTTCGTTTTCCTCAATCAAAGGTTTAGCATAGCTCACAGCAGCTGCAGTACCTTTCTTTTCTCCCTGTTCTACAACTTTAACTCCTTTGTGAAACCTGTTAATGAAACCTATTATCTCTTCTTTTAGATGCAAAACGACGATAATTATTTTTTCATTTGGAACTCCTAAAGAATTTAATTTGTCTATGTGAAAAGTTAGCATTGGGATGCCATTTATTGTCATTAAAGGCTTCGGAATTAATTGAGTATAAGGTCTTAACCTTACTCCTTCTCCAGCAGCCAAAATTATTGCTTGCATTTTTTATCACTTCAAATCCATTCTGAACTCAAAGCCAAATTTTTTAAAACCTAGTTTTCGATACCATTCATGAATGTTTTCTCTTTCGAATCTGCTAGTTGCTATGATTTTATAACAGTTTAGTTTTTTTGCTAATTCTATTGCTTTCTTTACTAATTCTGTTCCAATTCCTCTTCCCCTGAAATTTTCATCCACAAGCACATCTTCAAGCAAGGCATAGGGTTCTTCATGCAAATCATTTTTAATCAAGTAAATGAAACATCTTCCAATTTCTTTGCCGTTTTCTTCAACGAAAATTTTTATTCCTTTTGTTTCTACAATTTTTTCTTTTGAATCCATCCAACCACCCCCAGACATATCTACTTAACCACAACCGCCTTACTCAAGTTGCGAGGATAATCCGGGTTATAGCCTTTCAGTACAGCCAGCTGATAAGCTAAAAGTTGCATTGGAATTATTTGATAGACCAAAGAAGCTTCACTATCTTCTGGAACCTTTATCCAAATGTCAAAAATTTCATTGTTGAATGGAGAAGCACCGATTATAAAACCACCTCGAGATTTAATTTCCATAGCATTTGATAGAATTTCCTTTTCATTTTCTTTTGAAACAAAAGTTATGCATGGAGTTCCCTTTTCTATTAAAGCAATTGTTCCATGCTTTAATTCTCCGCCAGGAAAAGCCTCAGCATGAATGTAAGGAATTTCTTTTATTTTTAAAGCAGCTTCTAAGGCAGTTACATATTCCAAACCTCTTCCTATAAGAAATATATGTTGCTTATCTTTTAACAACTCAGCAACTTTTTCTATATGTTCCCTTCTACTTCTTGAAAGCAAATCCAGAATTTTTGCCTTTATTTCCTCTTTATTTATTTTTTTATTTGTCAATTTTGAGTAGAGTAAAAGGAAGATTGCTAACTCAGCAATATAAGTTTTTGTAGCAGCAACACCTATTTCAAAACCAGCATTCATTAGCAAAAACTCATCGCTTTCTCTTGTTAAGCTAGAACCATAAACATTAACTATTGAAAATATCTTTGCTTTTCTTTCTTTTGCTTTTCTTATCGCGTCAAGAACATCTGCAGTTTCTCCTGATTGTGAAACTGCAATTACTAATGTGTTTTCATCGACAACATTCAAAAAATTGTTAAATTCCGAAGCAACGACTGGTTTTGCAAGAATGCCTGCTTTTGAAAATAAATAAATTCCAGCTAGAGAAGCATGGTAAGAAGTTCCAGCAGCAACGAGAAATATTTTTTTAGCTCTTCTTATCTCTTCAATAAATATTTCAATCTTTTTCTCATTTTGACTGGATGCTCTCTCAAAAACATCGGCTTGTTCCAAAATTTCCTTAATCATGTAATGATGAAAATCTTTTTTATCGGCTTCTTCAACATTGATATCTATCCTTTCAATTCTTCTTTCAACTTTTCCGTCGATCAAATTTTCTATTTTAACTTTTCCTTTCTCCCAAACTACAAAATCATAATTGTTTAAAAATATAAAATTTTTAGTAAATGGAAGCAATGCATATATATCGCTTGCCGCAAAGCTTTCATTTTCATTTATACCGATTACTAATGGTGAATCTTTTCTTATTCCAATAATTTTTTCTTCATTTTTATTAACTACTAAAACAGCAAAGCTTCCTTGAAGCATAGAAAAACTCTTCTTACATGCATTTTCAAAATCTAAATGCTTACTAAATTCTTCTATTAAATGAGCTATAACTTCGCTATCAGTTTGACTTTTGAAATTATGTCCTCTCCTTTTTAAAAATTCTTTTATTTCTTGATAATTTTCTATTATGCCATTATGGACTATTGCTATTTTTTCATTACAATCTGAATGAGGATGAGCATTTTCTTTAGTTACACCGCCATGGGTTGCCCATCTACTTTGCCCCACACCAATATTGCTTTTTGGTTGGAGAAAGTTTAATTTACTGTGAACCTCATCTATCTTTCCAACATCTTTTTTGATAATAATCTTTCCATTATTAATAAAAGCAACACCAACGCTATCGTAACCTCTGTATTCGAGCCTCTTTATTCCCTCTAAGACAATTTCATTCGCATTTTTATTGCCAATGTAACCAATTATTCCACACATTTTATTCATCTATCCAAGGATTATTGTTTTTATTGAAAGTGAAGCTGCAATCTTCGCAAAGGTAAACAAAAGGAAATGTCGATGTTAGTTGAATTACGTTGCTCGAGCCACACTTTGGACATTCCATAAAAAATGATGGAAAAAAGAGAATAAAAATTATTCCTAAATTGATTTTTTTTACAGAGAATAAAACTTGTTGGAAATGAAGAATTTTTTACGGAAAGCCCTAAAAAATTATTTATAATGGTAAAAATTCTATTTTAAGTATGAGCTATTTTGTAAAAGAAGGAAAAGAAAAGCAAGAAGTTTTTAAAGCAAAAGAAATAGAGGTAAAAAAGTTAAATGTTTTTGGAAGTGAGCTTGCAATTAAAATAATTAATGAATTAGCAAAAAAACCCGGTTGCGCAATGGATATAGCTAGAACTTTAAATGAGCATGAGCAAAAAATTTATTATCATTTAAGAAGGCTTGAAAAAGCCGGAATAATTTCTTTGGAAAGGACTGAAATAAGAGCAGGAGCACTGACAAAAATTTACAAGATTGATTTTCCATATCTTACCGTTAAGTTATTCAATGATAAACCAGTAGAACATTTTGTAAGGCCAAAAGAAGCAGAACTCTTGCATCCTTTTATTGAAAATGGAAAAATGAACTCTATAATTGTTGTTAGCTCTCCAGACCCACATGGTAGATTTGGTGCAGCCTCTAGCGATGGCTATGCAGCTATTGACTTAGCTTTATTTTTCGGAAGCTTTTTGAAAAAAGTAGAAATAAATTACAGATTGGATACTCAAGTTAACGAGGAAGATTTAAGGAGCAATTTAATTTTAGTGGGTGGACCAAAAGCAAACATAGTTGTTGATAAGCTTAACAAATTTTTACCAATATATTTTGATGAAAAAAACGATTGGCAAATCGTTTCAACTTTAACTAAAACTGTTTATAGAGATGAAGACGTTGGTTTGACAATAAAAATGAAAAATCCTTTTAGTCCTAAAAACTACGTTTTTCTATTTTGCGGGAAAAGGTTTAAAGGAACGAGAGCAGCAACTTTAGCATTAATAAAACATGCTAAGGAGTTAGAAGAGGGGAATAAATTTAAAGAGGGGATTGCAAGAGTTGTTAAAGGTGTTGATAAGGATGCTGATGGAATCATCGATGATTGTATTTTTCTTGAATAGTTTCTAGTAGGGCTATGGTTATTATACTCGATCCTCTGATTAATAGCTTTCCTTCATTATATTTTAAATAAACATTTCCAACGCCGCCATGTTGACTAATATCAACCCCCAATAAAACACCTTTATACTCTTCTTTATCAGCCTTAACTTTCACGTATTTGCCTATCCAATTTTTTATTTCTTCAACGATAGGATTTACTCCTTTCATAATTTTTATTCGTAAAAACCTTTAAAAGCCTTACTTATTTTAGAAATTTAAAATTTTAGAAAAATAAAGTTCATGATAAGAGCAATATGCAGCATAGAAAACTCTTTGGTTGAGAGTGCGCATAAAGGCGGATTAGGATGTTTAACAAGAGACCTCTTTTTAGAATGGAAAGAGTTTAATGATGAGAAGAAAATTTTCCTTTCTCCTCTTTACTCGCAAATTGAAAAACAAAAATACGAAGATGGCGAAATAGTAACCAAAGTAGAGGAATTTAAAATTGAAGAGAGCTTGAAGTTAATTGATGAATTTAAAATTCAGATAAAAGATGAGCAAATAAATGTTAAAGTTTACGAGCATGCTCTTAGCACAGAAAGTACAAAGGCCTATTTTTTGTACTCAGAGTGTTTTAATCATCCAGTTTATGGAGAAGGGAATGCAAAAAAAGAAATCAAAACTAGATATTGTTTCGCCTTAGCAACTAAAGAATTTTTGACAAGACATAATTCAACTCCTGATATCTTACATCTTAACGAGAGTGATACAGCATTTCTTGCTCTTTTCTTCCCCCTTTCTACTATATATTTTCACTCTCATACTCCTGAACCATGGGGCCATAAATCTTATAGCATTAATGATTTGCAAGATATTTTAAGCGAAGAGAAAACGAAAAAGCTTGATATAGCTATAGTTGGCGATATGATTAATTTAGGAAAATATCTAGCTGAAATTTCCAAAGGAATAATTTGCGTTTCTAAGCAACATTACGAAATTACAAAAGAAAAAATATATCCAGAATTTGCCTTTAAAACAAATTATATAACAAATGGGATAAGCAGAGAGTGGATAGGAGAAGAATGGAAAAGTCTTTATGACGAAGAAATACCAGGTTGGAGAAATGATGTAAGACACTTAGAAAAAATTAAAGAAATAAGCGATGAAAAAATTATAAAAACGAAAGAAAAACAAATCGAAGCCTTTAGAGAATACGTTGAGAATAAAATAGAAAGAAAAGAAGCCATTGGAAGCTTTGATTCAAAAAAGCCAATTTATGTATATTCAAAAAGATTGACCGAATATAAAAGGCCTGAATACACTCTTTCTCTTTTGGATTTAGGAATAAACTTGGTAATTTCGGGCTTTCCTGTGGATGAAGCTGGGAGAAGAATGGTAGAAGAAATTAAAAAACTGAGTAAAGAAGATTATCCAATAGTTTATGTTTTGAACTATAATCTGGAGAATGCTAAAAACTTGTTAAAAGGTAATGGCTGGTTGAACATTCCTTATCCAAAAAGAGAGGCAAGCGGTACAAGTTTTATGAAAGCCCTTATGAATGGAACAATGTTAATAACAACTTTAGCAGGAAGTGTTCCCGAATTTGTTAAAGATGGGTACAACGGATTTATAGTTAATGATGACTTAAGCAATCTAAAAGAAAAAGTAAGAGAAAGTTTAGAAATTTATAACGATAAAAGCAAATGGGCGCAAACAATTAAAAATTCCCTCTCAACATACTTTGTTCTTATGTCAAGAGTTGTAGAAGAGATGAAAAAGCTAAAATGATGAACTATAGATAAAACTCTGATTCTTCTTTTTGTAGTTTTTGTTAATTTGCCCCCGGCGGGATTTGAACCCGCGACCTTCACCTTTCATCCTTTCGTCAAACCTTCTCGATAGAAGGGTGCCGCTCTATCCAAGCTGAGCTACGGGGGCATTATTAATTTTATAACAACTGAAAAATAAAACTTTGGTTAAAGTTTTAAAGTTGAATTTGAAATAGAATTAATGAATTTGACTTTCGAGAAGATTAAAAAAATAGAAAAGAAATGGCAAGAAAAATGGGAAAAAGCAAAAGTTTTTGAAGCAAATATTGATAAAAAAAGAAAAAAGTTTTTTATAACATTTCCTTATCCCTACGTAAATGGACGCATGCATATTGGTCATACATTTTCTGCATTTAGATGTGATTCTTTTGCAAGATTCAAAAGATTGCAAGGTTATAATGTTCTATTTCCTCAAGGTTTTCATGCAACTGGAGAACCAATCTTAGGAACGATAGAAAGGCTTAAACAAAACGATGAAACACAAATAGAAACTTTCAAACTTTTTGGCGCAAGCAACGAAGATATAAAGAATTTTGTTGAAAAAGGGCCAGAATTTGTTGCAAGATACTGGATGAATAAATGGATTGAAGATTTAAAGAGAAGTGGAATAAGCATTGATTGGAGGAGAACCTTTATAACTGCCATAACTCCTCATTATAATAAACTCATAGAATGGCAATACAATACTCTAAGAAAGAAAGGATATGTTGTTCAGGGAACTCATCCAGTAGTTTGGTGCCCACATTGCCAAAGCCCAACTGGTGATCATGATAGGTTAAAAGGAGAAGGCGAAAGTCCAATTCAACTTTACATAATAAAATTCAAGCTAGAATCTGGGGAAGTTTTACCATGCGCAACTTTAAGACCTGAAACAATTTTTGGGGTTACAAACATTTGGGTTAAACCGAATGAAGAATATGTGCTAGCAAAAGTAAATGAAGAAAGATGGATAATTAGCAAAAAGACTGTAGAAAAATTAAAAGACCAGTTAAGAAGCGTTGAAGAATTGGAAAAAATAAACTCAAACTCTTTAATTGGCAAAGCAGCAGAAAATCCTGTAACAAAAGAAAAAGTTTCAATATTGCCGGCAAAATTCATAGATTTAGAATTTGGTACAGGAATAGTAATGTCTGTGCCGGCGCACGCTCCTTATGATTTTATTGCTTTAGAAAATTTGAGAAAGAGTGAAATTGGAAAGGGGTTAAACGTAGAAAAAATTATGCCAAAGAAGATAATAGAATTGGAAGATTATAAAGGTATTCCTGCAGAAGAAGCATGCAAGGCTTATCATATAGAAAGTCAAGATCAAGTTGAAAAACTAGAATTGGCTACGCAAGAAGTTTATAAAAAAGAGTTCCACAAAGGAAAAATGATTGTGGAGCCATTCAAAGGTTTGCCTGTTAAAGAAGCAAAAGAAAAAACTGTTGAATTAGTAAAATCGCTTAATGCTTTAGATTATATTTGGGAGACAACAGGTTTAGTAATTTGTAGATGTAATACAAGATGCCATGTTAAAATTTTGGAAAATCAATGGTTTTTGAAGTTTTCAGATGAAGAGTGGAAGAAGAAAGTTATACAATGTATAGAGATGATGAAGTTTTATCCAGAAGAAATAAAGCAGCAATTTATAAACACAGTAAATTGGCTCGAAAACAAAGCTTGCGCAAGAAAAGCTGGCTTAGGAACAAGGTTACCATGGGATAAAGAGTGGATAGTTGAAACTTTGAGTGATTCTACAATATACATGGCCTTTTACACAGTTTACCATTATTTGAAGAATTTGCCAGCGGAGAAGTTGAACGAAGAAATTTTTGATTTTATATTTTTGGGAGTTGGAAATCCAAAAAATATAGCAAAGAAGTATGGAGTAGAAGAAAAACTTTTGAGGAAAATGAGAGAAGAGTTTGAATATTTTTATCCAGTAGATATAAGGTGTTCAGGAAAAGATCTAGTTCAAAATCATTTAACATTTTATCTATTTCATCATGTTGCTATTTGGAACGAAAAATATTGGCCAAGAGCAATTGCAGTTAATGGTTTTGTTAATGTTGGTGGGGAGAAAATGAGCAAAAGTAAGGGAAACGTAATTCCTCTTTCTCGTTTGCTAGATGAAATTGGCAGCGATTTAACAAGAATAAATATCGTTTCGTCTGCAGAAGGTTTAAGCGACGCCGACTGGAGAGGAGAAAATGTAAAAACGTTTCTAGAAAGAATAAATTTTGTTTTTGAAATAACTAATTCATTAAAAAATGCGAAATCTTCTAAAATTAGAAATGTAGATAAATTCTTAGTTGCGAAAATTAATAAAATCGGAAAAGAAGCAATAAATGCTTATGAAAATCTTAAGTTTAGAACTGCCACTCAACTTTTATTCTTTGAGTTTTTGAATGATGTTGAATGGTACTTGAAAAGAGTAGGTAAAATAAAAAACACTAACAAGAAAGTGTTAAAAGATGTTTTGCAGAGATTTGCAATTTTGACTTCTCCTTTAATTCCGCATTTAGCGGAAGAGCTCTGGGAAATGCTTGGCAACAGAAAATTCGTATTTAAAGCGAAACTACCAAAGTTTGAAAAAGTAGATGAAAAAACGATTTCAAGCGAAAACTTTTTACAGTCTTTAATTGAAGATATTAGAGAAATAAAGAAACTAGTAGAAGGGAAACCAAAAGAAGTTGATGTAATAGTAGCTGCAGAATGGAAGTTTGACTTAGCTAGAAAAATGGCAAAGGGAGAAAAAATTGAACTTAAAAGTTTGCTAAAGAAATTTGAAGAAGAGGAAAGAGAAAACGTTTCAAAGTTTTATAAGAAAATGTTAAATCAAAAAGAATTTCAGGAGCTACTTTCAAGAAAAGAAGAATTAAATATTTTGGAAGAGGCAAGAGAACTTTTGGAAAGAGAAGCGGGGACAAAAGTAATAATTACTGTAGAAGAAAGAAGTGGATTGGAGAAAGCAAAGCAGGCCGAGCCTCTTAAACCTGCTATCTATTTTTCTATCTAACTTAATGCTGCCGTTTCTACGATAGCTCCTAGAAGAATAAAAACTACTCCAAGAGCAAACAAGAAAAAGGAATCCTGAAAAGCCTCTATATTTTTTTCTCTTGTTAAATGGTACGATGCTATTCCTCCAGCTATAGCAGCCAAGAAATAAGCAACAATTTCTATGCTACCATGTGGCATATAAGATAACAAAGCTATTGGTAGCTTATACGCGCCTCCAAGACTTTTAGCGAGCATACTAGAAGCTGTTGCTAAAATTGAAGCATTCCAGGCAAGTATAAAAATTGCTCCAGATCCATAAATAAAAGAGAAGAGGAATGATAAGAAAAGGACCCCAATGTTATTTATCAATATTGTTCGAAATGTTTCTCCCAACCAAAAGTAACCTCTAATAGCTTTGATTTCGTTTATCTGCGTTTGAAAGCTTTTCTCAGCTATTTCTGTAGGCAAAAGAAGATAAATCAGAGAAAATACTAATGCCATTCCGGCGAATATTGCAACAAAAGAAAGAATTATTTCTCTGTAAAATGAGAGGAAAACTAAAGAGAATAACAAGAAGATCCCAATGTATAAGAAAATTATCAGTAAAACACTTTCTAGATTTTGAAGAAAGAGAGCCGTAATTATAAACGGTATTGATATTAAACCTGCGATTTTTATTAATTTTTTGTCCTTTGCATAAAAAAAGAGGATATCGGTAATTCCCTTCCTTTCTTTTAAGTTTACTTTTTTCCCTTCGTATAAATTTAATTTAGTCATAAAAGGAGTTAAGCCAAGTGTTGTTAGTACTACAGAATAAAGGCCAACGTCTTGCCTGAAAACTAGAAAAGATATCACAAAAGATACAATAGAAACTATTGATGATAGGTAAAAAACGCTCCACGGATTTCTTATACCCTCTTTTAATGAGACTAAGCTTTCTAACACCATAAAAAATATTATTCGAAAAATTTTAATCTGTTTGAGAAAAAGGTTTATGAAGGTTGAAAAGAAAAACATAGGTTTGATTTTAATGGCAATTATGTTTTTATCTACGTTTGCTTATGCTCTTATAGAAAAATTTAGCTATTACACTCAAACTCAAGAAAGTCAAGGTTTGCCTAAAGAAAGGATAATTTCTTCGATCTCTGAAAATCAAAGAATTTTGGCAATCTCTAATGGCTTCACGCTTGTTTATTTCAACTATAGCTCTCCTACAAACGAAATAAAATCTTACCTTGAAACTTTAACAACGAACCATTATGTTTATCTAATAGAAAATTTGTCTAATGAAAACTCGCTGAAAGTAGAAAGTTTAAGAGGTTCTAGAGAAATAAAAAATCCAACTCTAAATCAAACAATTGATTTGCTTTGTCAAATAATGGTTGATAGGCCAGTAGATTGCGTAATGAGGGAGATAAAATGAAAGAAGAGAAAGAGGAAATTAGAATTTACTTGGAAAATGATAGAGCTTTTTCTCCGAACCAAAGCTTGAAAGAAAGCTTTATTGGGGAAGCGAGAAACAATAAAATTTACTTGCATCCAATAGAAATTTTCTACCTTGCAAACATAAGGAGAGCAAAAATTTTTGATGCTAAAGAAGAACTTTCACTTTCAAAAATTTTCCAAAGATTCTACTCAAGCTATTTTTTTGTTAAATACAATGTTTACAGGGATTGGAAGGATAGAGGTCTTTTCATAACTTTGCCAGAAAGAATTGAGATGAAGAAATTTGGAAAAAACCCAACAAAAAAATATCCATCAGCAAGTTTTTCATTCAAATCGAATTTCCCAATATTTTTCATGAAAGAAGAATGCTATTCTTTGGCTTTTGGTAAAGATGCAAAAAAATTCTTTGAAGATTATTGGTTTGGTCAATGGGGAGTTTATAAGAATGTAGAAAGAGGAAACGTTTTAACTCTAGATGCAATAGAAACTTTATATCTTGCGAAAAAAGGAACGGAGATTTTAGATATTTCTTCTAATCAAAAACTTTCTTTTGAGGATGTTTTAAAAGAAGTGGAACAAAGAATACCTTTTGCATCTAGAATGCTTGAAGTTTATGAAGATTGGAGAGACAAAGGTTTTATTTTAAAAACTGGTTTTAAGTTTGGAACGCATTTTCGAATTTATTTTCCTGGAGCAAGGCCTGTTGGGACAAAAAAAGAATGGCAGCATTCTAAACATGTTATTCACGTTTTTCCAAAAGAAATTAGCATGCCAATGAGCGAATGGTCAAGAGCCATTAGAGTTGCGCATAGCGTAAGAAAAACTTTTATAATGGCAATTCCGGGAATGAAGAAAGAAGATTATTTGAAAGAGAAAACTCCAATAGATTTTGTTGCATGGCATAGAAAAGCTGGAAACCAAGTTGAAAGACCAGAAAAGGACGACCCCTCCTTTCTTGTAATTTCTTTGAATGAAGATGAGAATTTAAGCGGAAAGATGCTAGCAAGCGCTTTGGATAGGGCGGATGAGCTTGGTTTAAGGTTGTTAATTGCAATTAACGATAGAGAGACGAGCGTTACTTATTATTTAGCTAATAGAATTGAGTTGCCGGGTTCTGAGCATAAGTATTATGAAATAGAATGGTTTACTCCTTAGTTACTAGAGAGTAAAGATATTTAAGCTTTTCGCTTCAATAATTAATCATGAACAAAAAAATTGTATTAATTGCAATAGCGTTGCTAATGTTTCAAATAGCTTTAGCAGATAGCTTTCAAATTCTCGAAAAGTCGTGCGAAGGAAATTATGTGATTGTAAAAGTAAGAGAGACGGATGGAAGCATTAGCTATAGAATTTTAGATTATTGTCCTTATGGCTGCAAGTATGGAGTTTGCTTGAGTAAAAAAGAGGTGCCGATTGTTAACATTAAAGAGATTTATGATGTTAAAGCATGCAATGACAATGTTATATTTGCTTCGGTAAGTAACATAGGCGGAACAAAAGGAGATATTAGCTTAAGCGTTATTGGAGAAGCAGCAAAATGGATAAGATATCCAGAAAAAATAAGCATAGACGTTAACGAAACAAAAACGATAGCAATAGTTGCTTCAGTTCCTTGTAATGTGACAAGTGGAGTTTATCCTTTTACTTTAGTTGGGAGCGGAGTGATAAACTTTTATGCACCATCAGCTTTGAACGTTGGCAGCTCTAAAATCGCATCATTACCAATAACAACAACAGTTAGCCCAATAGATGTTAAGTTTGGTTTGTTATTAGTTGTTGTGATAGTGGTTTTCTTTTTGGCATACAAGTATAGCTTCAGAAAAATGGAAGAAGAGAAGTTTTAAAAACTCAAATTATTTCTATTCCATCCTTCAAAATTTAAAATTTCTCTTTACAAGATTCAATAATGGAGAGAGAATATAAACTCGGTTTGATTGGAGCGATAATTTTTACAATTTTCGCTCTTGTTTTTTATTTGGGTTTAAAGAGAAGTCTAACAGAAAGTAGCATTTTTGCTCTTTTCCCCTCTTTAATACTTGTTTTACTCATTAGTAAAAAGGTGGACAAAGAATGAAGATCAAAGATATTTTGTCTTTAGCTTTGCAAATTTTTGCATGGGGTGGTTTATTATTTCTCATCTTACTATTTCTTTTGAAATATTTGGGAATTTTGCATTCTCCAACAACAGAGGAAATATTAATTTTTGTTAATGAAATTATTTTCTCTTGGCTTTTTTGGCTTACTGAAAGGATTTCAAAGATTGAGACAAATCTCATGAAAGAGATGTATGAAATAAAATTGATGATAAAGAAAGAGAAGCTTAGAAAATAAAACTTTTATGAATTTGGTGTTTCAATTGAACGTTTATAGAATAATTTTTACTTCTTATTTTCTTTTAGCAAAATTTTTCATGGAAGTTAAGTTCTTTGATGGGGAAACGAATAAATTTTACAAGCTAGTGCCAACATCAACCTGGCCAACTTTAGAAATTGCAGGAATTCACATGCATAGAATTAAAGATGTAGATCCAAAAACTGATACTGAACTAAAAATAAAGTCTTTAGGTAAAATTTATGGAAAAGTTTTAGATGTTTGTACAGGTCTAGGATATACAGCAATTTTAGCAGCTAGAAAGAAGAGTGTTGAGAAAGTTGTGACTATTGAGAAAGATGAGAATGTGATAAAAATTGCAAAGCAAAATGAATTTTCTAGAGAGCTTTTTGAAAATCCAAAAATAGAATTGATAATTGGAGATGCATTTGAAGTTGTTAGAGGTTTCGAGAATGAAAGTTTTAATTTCATAATTCATGATCCTCCGAGATTTTCTTTAGCACCAGAACTTTATTCTCAAGAGTTTTACAATCAACTTTTTAGAGTTTTGAAGAAAGGAGGAAGGATGTTTCATTACACAGGAGAGCCAGGAAAACTCTCTGGTAAAAATTTTATTCAAGGAATAACAAGAAGACTTTTGTTAGCAGGTTT
>Ga0078972_1006576_pt1 | contig 27291 bp, 21 predicted proteins | sample YelNatPaOPGAMG01_FD_67568 | JGI IMG/M metagenome (GOLD analysis project Ga0078972, IMG submission 67568) | Hot spring thermophilic microbial communities from Obsidian Pool, Yellowstone National Park, USA - OP-RAMG-01 (SPADES assembly) (version 2) | ecosystem: Environmental > Aquatic > Thermal...
CTTTTTCTTGAAATCATCACTGAAATGCCTGTTATAACTAGCTCTGGCTTCATGATCAAAACATACTACTTTTTTCATATTGTTAACTTTTTTTCGGTCAACTTATTTCAGGCACTGACATTGATCCTGAATGAAAACAAATTAAATCTCAAATCAGAAATCACAATTCACAACTCACAAATTGACCTTAAACACCCGAAACGCTGGAACTTTGAAACCCTGGAACATTGGAACCCTGGAACCTTGGAACCCTGGAACCTTGGAACCCTGGAACCTTGGAACCCTGGAACCTTGGAACCCTGGAACCTCATTAGCGGGAAATCGGAAATCTTTGAAAATTTCCTATTTCCAATTTTCTGTACGAGATCACGCTATGAAAACTCAAACACGTTAATTGGAAATGGGAAATGGGAAATCGGAAATTTCGTTATCGGAAATCGGAAATCCTTGGAACTCTGGAACCCTGGAACTCTGGAACCTTGAAACTCTGGAACTCCGCAAACCCAGCACCTTGTCTTTAGTTCCCCGTCGAACAATTGGTTTTCTCAAAAGCAACCGGATCTGCAAAAAACAATTCAGGTTGTTTGTTTAGTTAAAAATTCCGAGTTTTGTTTCCTATTTTGTTGCCTCATGCCTCTTTCCGGCCGGAATAAAAGAAAAATTATCAATGACCCCGTACACGGGTTTATCAATATTCCCTTTGATTTTGTACTTGATCTTATTGAACACCCTTATTTTCAACGCCTGCAGCGTATCCGTCAGCTCGGGCTTACCAGTTATGTGTATCCCGGAGCTACCCACACCCGCCTGCAGCATGCACTGGGCGCCATGCACCTTATGGGACAGGCTATTCAGGTTATCCGGCAGAAAGGACACGAAATTACCGATGAGGAGGCAGAAGCCGTTACCGCAGCTATTTTGATGCACGACTGCGGACACGGACCGTTTTCCCATGCCCTGGAAAAAACCATTGCCGAAGGCATTCACCACGAGGTTCTTTCCCGCCTCATGATGGAACAGCTCGACAGGGATTTCGGCGGCCGCATGGCACTCGCCCTGAAAATATTTACCGGCCAGTACCACAAAAAATTCCTGCATCAGCTTGTTTCCAGCCAGCTCGATATGGACCGGCTCGACTACCTTAAGCGCGATAGTTTTTTCACCGGGGTTACCGAAGGCGTCATCGGGTCGGACCGGATCATTAAGATGCTGAATGTGGTCGACGACAACCTGGTGGTGGAAGCCAAAGGCATTTACTCGATCGAAAAATTCCTCATTGCCCGCCGCCTGATGTACTGGCAGGTATATTTTCACAAAACCGTCCTTTCGGCCGAAAAAATGCTGTACCTCGCCCTGAAACGTGCCCGGGACCTGGCCGACATGAACGTGGACCTTTTCTGTACTCCTGCATTGCATTTTTTCCTTTATTTCCGGAAAAATAACCCAGGAACCTCCGCCCTGGAAGCCCTTGGTAAAAAAGAGCTCATCGACCACTTTGCCCTTCTGGATGACAGCGACATCCTCTCCTCCCTCAAAGTGTGGCAGGAACATCCCGACAAAATCCTTGCGCTGCTGGCCACACATATTATTAACCGCAGGCTCTTCAGGGTAAAACTGCAAAACGAGCCGGTAAGCGAAAAGGAGCTCGATCACCTTGGCGGCAAAATCATCCGGCAGTATGGAATCCGGCCTGAGGAACTGCCCTACCTTCTGGCGTACGAAACCATTTCGAACAACGCCTATGATGCAAAAGACGAAAACATCAAGATCCTGTTCAACGACGGAACCATCCGCGATATTGCCGAAGCTTCCGACATGCTCAACATTTCGGTTCTTTCAAAAGTGATCCAAAAGCATTTTCTTTGCTACCCGAAAGAAGTTGATTTTATTCAATAAGAAAATAATACCCCGATGGAACTTACTGCCCAGTTTATTGCCGAATACCTTAAAGGAACCGTAGAAGGAGATCCAAAGGCCGTGGTTACCCGCCCTGCCAGGATTGAAGCCGGAAAACCCGGTACTCTCTGTTTCCTGGCCAATCCCAAATACGAGCCCTACCTGTATACCTCCCGGGCATCGGTTATCCTCATCAACAAGGATTTCCAGCTGCAAAAACCTGTTTCAGCAACACTGGTGCGCGTCGACAATGCCTATCAGGGAATTGCCATGATGCTCGACCTGTTTAACAGTGAAAAAGGCCGCCCAAAAGGACGTTCCTGGAGAGCCAGCATTGCCTTCTCGGCAAAGGTTGGAAAAGGAACATATGTTGGTCCGTTTGCCGTCATTGACAAAGGCGCCCGCATAGGGAAAAACGTGCGGATTTATCCACAGGTATATGTAGGAAGAAATGCGGTGGTCGGAGACAATACCATTTTGTACCCCGGAGTTAAAATTTACCACGACTGCAAAGTGGGGAAAAACTGCATTCTCCATGCCGGCGTTGTAGTTGGTTCCGATGGTTTTGGCTTTGCCCCCGATGAAAACAAAGTGTATAAAAAAATTCCCCAGCTGGGCAATGTGATTATCGAAGACGATGTGGAAATTGGCGCCAACACGACCATTGACCGCGCCACAATGGATTCAACCATTATCCGCAAAGGAACCAAACTGGATAACCTGATCCAGATTGCCCATAATGTGGAAATAGGCGAAAACACTGTTATTGCTGCTCAAACCGGGATTGCAGGCTCCACAAAAATCGGAAGCCGCTGTGTCATCGCTGCCCAGGTAGGTATTGTAGGCCATCTCAAAATTGGTGATGATATCATTATTGGCGCCCAGAGCGGTGTTACGAAAGATATCAGCACACCCGGTTCGATGTACCTCGGGACCCCGGCCTATGAAGCTTCCGAAAGCCGTAAAATATACGTAGTCACCCGAAGACTTCCTGAGCTGCGGCAACAGATCATCGACCTCCAGCGCGAAGTGGCAAAACTTAAGGAAATTATTGAGCATCAAAACAAAGCATAACATTCCCTCCCGGCAGGCAGAACCCGAAAATCCATTTCATGTTTTTTTTATATATTGCGCCTTTCAAACCAAAAAGTTAATTCACTAATAATCAGGAACCTTGGAAAAACAACGTACAATATCCAGACCCGTTTCTTTGCGCAGTAAGGGGTTGCACACTGGTCTGGAAGTTGAACTAACCTTTAATCCGGCTCCGGAGAACCACGGAATAATTTTTCAACGCATTGATTTACCCGATAAGCCGCTGGTACATGCTTTCGCCGAACATGTTACCGAAACTTCCCGCGGTACGGTGCTCGTTGAAAAAGGGGTAAAAGTAGCTACGGTAGAACACGTTATGGCAGCCATTTACGGCATGCGTATCGACAATCTCCTGATTACGCTGAACGGACCGGAAACCCCTATTATGGACGGCAGTTCCCTGCGATTTGTGGAAGCTCTTCGCCAGGCCGGCATTATCGAACAGAATGCTGAACGCCGTTATTTCACCATAACCGAAAAAATTGTTTATGCCGAACCGGAAAAGGGAATTGAAATAACCCTCTTCCCCGACGACCACCTGAGCATTGATGTGATGATCGACTACAATTCCAAAGTGCTGGGGAACCAGTATGCCACCCTTTCATCGCTCAATGAATTTGAAAGCCAGGTGGCCATGTGCCGCACCTTCGTTTTTCTGCACGAGCTTGAATTTCTGCTGAAGAACAATCAGATCAAGGGTGGGGACCTTGATAATGCCATCATCATTATCGACAGGCCCGTTGAACAGGCTGAGCTGGACCGCCTGGCCGAACTGTTTGATAAACCAAAGATTCACGTTAAGCCGGAAGGCATTCTGAACAACATCGATATCCATTTCCCGAACGAACCGGCCCGCCACAAACTCCTCGATATCATCGGGGACCTCGGATTGGTTGGCATGCCCATTCAGGCAAAGGTGGTGGCCAAGCGACCGGGACACCACGCCAACACCCAGCTGGCCAAAATCCTTCGCAACAAAATAAAGGAAGTAAAGAAGAAACCTGCTGTACCGAAGGTCGATTTCAACAAAGCCCCCATCATGAACGTCAACCAGATTATGAAGCTCCTGCCCCACAGGCCTCCCTTCCTTCTGGTGGACAAAATCTACGAACTGAGTGACACCCACGTAGTTGGCATTAAAAATGTCACGATGAACGAAGGCTTCTTCGTTGGCCATTTTCCCGGTGACCCCATCATGCCGGGCGTACTGCAGGTGGAAGCCATGGCACAGGTAGGGGGAGTTCTTGCCCTGCGGCAGGTTCCTGATCCCGAAAACTGGCTCACCTACTTCCTCAAGATTGAATCGGTGAAATTCAAAAAAATGGTGGTTCCGGGCGACACCATTGTATTCCGCCTCGACCTGGCGGAACCGATCCGTCGCGGCATCGTCCATATGACCGGCCAGGCCTATGTGGGCGAAAACGTTGTTATGGAAGCTGATATGATGGCCTTGATCGAAAAAGTAAAATAAGTGCATGAATACACTTGCCAGCATTCATCCCAATGCTAAAATCGGCGCCAATGTGCGCATCGACCCTTTTGCCGTCATTTACGAGGATGTGGTTATCGGTGACGATACCTGGATCGGACCGGGAGCCATCATTATGGACGGAGCCAGAATTGGAAAGAACTGCAGAGTCTTTCCGGGAGCTGTTATTGCTGGTATCCCCCAGGACCTGAAGTTCCGGGGCGAATATACCACGGCCGAAATCGGCGACAATACCACCCTGAGGGAGTTTGTAACCGTGAACCGGGGAACTGCTTCGAAAGGGAAAACCGTTGTGGGCAGCAACTGCCTGGTGATGGCCTATGCCCACATTGCCCACGATTGCAATGTGGGCAATAACTGCATTGTTGGCAACAGCGTAGGATTTGCCGGAGAAGTGGTGGTAGAAGACTGGGCCATTGTCAGCGCTATGTCGGGCGTTCATCAGTTTGTCCGCATTGGCACCCACGCGTTTGTTCAGGCCACCTCAAAGGTGGGACAGGATGTTCCTCCCTTTGTGCTGGCAGGCCGCGATCCGTTCCGATACATGGGACTCAACGTTGTAGGCCTGCGCCGGAGGAATTTTACCCCCGAAAAGATCGAAGAAATTCACGAAATCTACCGCTATATCTACATGCGGGGAATGAACCGGAGTCAGGGCGTGGCTGCCGTAGAACGCGAACTGCCCAGCTCGCCTGAAAGAGACCTCATTATCAACTTCATTAAAAACTCCCAGCGGGGCATTATTAAAGGCCCCTTCAGCAAGCAGGACGAAGATAACGAACTCTGAGGCGGTTTACTCCCGGCTGATCCCGTCCCATCCCTGCGCCCTCAACGGGATGTTTTCCCCGGCTTCCGTTACCAGATGCATTCCCTCTTCAGCAGGCACAATATGCCCGATAACGGATATCCCTTCACGGAAACGGACTTTATCATAATGCTCCAGAGGAATAGTGAAAAGCAATTCATAGTCTTCCCCCCCGTTCAGCGCACAGGTAACCGGTTCAAGATGCAGTTCTTCTGCTACCCTGGCAGTTTCTTCCGCTACCGGTATCTTTTCCTGGTACACCCTGCACCCCACGCCCGATGAAGTGCAGAGATGCATCAATTCTGATGACAATCCGTCGGATATGTCGATCATCGACGTAGGCTTCAGGTTTTCACGCTGCAGAAATTCAATAATGTCGCGCCGCGGTTCCGGTTTGAGCTGCCGCTGAAGAATATATTCGTAAGCCTCCAGCTTCGGCTGCAAATCAGGATGAGCATGGAAAAGCTTCTTCTCCCGTTCAAGAATCTGCAGTCCCAGGTAGGCTGCTCCCAGATCTCCCGAAACGCAGATCAGGTCATTCTCTTTGGCCCCGTTCCGGTACACCACATCCTCTTTCTGCACTTCCCCCAAAGCCGTAACACTGATGATCAGCCCAGTAAGCGAAGGATTGGTATCGCCCCCTGCCAGGTCAACGTTGTACTTTTCACACGCCAGATAAATGCCCTGATACAACTCTTCCAAATGTTCCAGAGCGAATTTTCCCGAAATGGCAAGCGAAACCAACACCTGCCTGGGAGTGGCGTTCATGGCATACACATCGGAAAGGTTGGCAGCAATGGCCTTATAGCCAAGATGCTTCAACGGCGTATACACCAGATCGAAATGAATCCCCTCGGCCAGCATGTCGGTGGTGACTACCACCAGTTTCCCGCTGTAGTCAAAAACGGCGGCATCGTCACCAACACCTTTTACTGTACCGGAATGTTTTAACCGGATATTTTCCGTAAGATGCCGGATCAGGCCGAATTCACCAAGCTCAGAGAGCGGGGTCAGAGAACGTTTATCTTTATCCATCCAGGTTGAATTAATGGTTGCAAAGGTACATATTAACAATTAATTCGTAAATTTGCGTATTTAAATTTAATCTAAATTAGATTAAACATTGTTCCCATTTTGTTGTTTTACATGCACATAAATAGTATCACCCATGGCTGTTGAACAGGATCAGATATTGGACGGGTTGACCAAAGGAGAATACAAGTTCGGGTTTTATACTGATATCGAAACGGATGTCATTCCCAAAGGGCTGAACGAGGATGTAATCCGTATGATCTCTGAAAAGAAACAGGAACCCGACTGGATGCTTGAATTCCGCCTGAAAGCCTACCGGCACTGGCTTACCATGAAAATGCCCCGCTGGGCGCATCTGCAAATTCCTGAAATCAATTTTCAGGACATTATTTATTATGCTGCACCGAAGCAAAAAGCCAAACTGGCCAGCCTGGATGAAGTGGATCCTGAGCTGAAAGCCACATTCGACAAGCTTGGCATTCCCCTCGAGGAACAGAAACACCTTGCCGGCGTTGCTGTTGACGCTGTCATGGATAGCGTTTCCGTCAAGACCACCTTCAAGGAAACCCTGGCTGACCTTGGGATTATTTTCTGTTCCTTCAGCGAAGCTATCAGGGAACATCCCGAGCTGGTAAAGAAATACATGGGCAGTGTTGTTCCCTACACCGACAATTACTTTGCCGCCCTCAATTCAGCCGTATTCAGTGACGGGTCGTTCTGTTACATACCGAAGGGAGTCAGGTGCCCCATGGAACTCAGTACCTACTTCCGTATCAATGCGGCCAATACCGGGCAGTTTGAAAGAACTCTGCTCATTGCTGATACCGATGCCTACGTCAGCTACCTTGAGGGGTGTACTGCTCCCATGCGCGATGAAAATCAGCTTCACGCGGCGGTGGTTGAACTCGTTGCCCTTGAACGGGCTGAAATTAAATATTCCACCGTACAGAACTGGTATCCCGGCGACCGGGAAGGGAAAGGCGGTATCTATAACTTCGTCACCAAACGCGGCATCTGCAAAGGCGACTATTCCAAAATCAGCTGGACGCAGGTGGAAACCGGTTCAGCCATCACCTGGAAATATCCCAGCGTAATACTCAGGGGCAACAATACAAGCGGCGAATTCTATTCCGTTGCTGTGACCAATAACCATCAGCAGGCTGACACCGGAACAAAAATGATTCACATAGGAAAAAACTCCCGCAGCCGGATTGTTTCAAAAGGAATTTCAGCCGGACACAGCAACAATAGTTACCGGGGCCTGGTGAAAATTACCAAAGGAGCCGAAAACTGCCGCAATTACACCCAGTGCGACTCCCTGCTTCTCGGCGACAAATGCGGCGCTCACACCTTCCCCTACATTGAGGTCGACAACCAGTCGTCAGTGGTGGAACACGAGGCAACTACATCCAAAATCGGCGAAGATCAGATATTTTACTGCAACCAGCGGGGCATCAGCACTGAAGATGCCGTAGGGCTCATCGTTAACGGCTATGCCCGCGAAGTGCTGAATAAACTTCCCATGGAATTTGCCGTGGAAGCACAAAAACTATTGCAAATCTCCCTCGAAGGAAGTGTGGGATGAAAGATCCGTAATACGCTAAATAATACATTATGTTAATTATCAGGAATTTAAAAGTAAAAATCGAAGGTAAGGAAATTCTGAAAGGAATCAATCTTGAAGTTAAACCCGGGGAAGTACATGCCATCATGGGCCCTAACGGGTCTGGGAAAAGCACTCTGGCCTCAGTAATTGCAGGGCGTGATTTTGCAGAAATAACCGAAGGAGAAGTGCTGTTCGACGGAGAAAACCTCCTTAGCATGCCTGCCGAGGAAAGAGCCCGGAAGGGAATCTTTTTAGGATTCCAGTATCCGGTTGAAATACCCGGCGTGAGCATGGTAAACTTTCTGCGTACGGCTCTGAACGAACATCGTAAATACAAAGGCCTTGAACCGGTTTCTGCCTCCGACTTCCTGAAGCTTATGCGCCAGAAAGCCGAACTGGTTGAAATGGACAGCCAGCTTACAGGTCGGTCGGTAAATGAAGGATTCTCCGGCGGCGAAAAGAAACGGAACGAAATCTTTCAGATGGCTGTTCTTGAACCGCGCCTTGCCATTCTGGATGAAACGGATTCCGGCCTTGACATCGATGCTCTGCGCATTGTAGCCAAGGGTGTCAACAAACTGCGTTCGCCCCATAACGCAACCATCCTCATTACCCACTACCAGCGCCTCCTCGATTACATTGTGCCCGATTTCGTGCACGTGCTTTATAATGGCCGGATAGTCCGCAGTGCCGGCAAAGAACTGGCTCTTGAGCTCGAAAAAAAGGGATATGAATGGATTAAAGAAGAAAATGAGGCCTGATGCCTCTTGCTTTGCTGGATTTGCAGCTTTTTACCGATAACTATGGAAACGATTGAAAAAGATATACTGCCCGATGAAAAACTGACTGCCTTTTACAAGGCCAACAGCCAGGTAATTCTGTCCGCATCGTCCGATGTACTGAACCGGCATCGGGCAAATGCATTTGATAATTTCATTAAACTGGGGCTCCCGAAATTCCGCTCGGAAGACTATAAATACCTTGACGTCCCTGCCCTTTTCCGGAAAGATTATACGAATTACATTACCCCCCAGCGGATTGAATTCCAGATAGACGACATATTCCGCTGCGATGTGCCTGCACTCGATACTCATTACGCCATTTTGCTGAACGGTTTTTTCCACAACCATGGAAGATCATTGCACGAACTGCCCAACGGAGTAATCGTGGGAAGCCTGCTGGAAGCTTCCCGCCGCTATCCCGATCTGGTGGCCCGGCATTACAACCGGTACGCCGGTTTAAGGGAAGAAGGGCTGGTCTCGTTGAACACTCTCTTTGCCCGCGATGGTATTTTCGTTTATGTTCCGCGCCATGCCACACCCGACAAACCCATCCAGATCATCAACATCCAGATGCATGAAATACCCCTCCTGGTGCAGTACCGTAACCTCATCATCCTTGAAGAAAACAGTACGGCAGAGATCATTGTCTGCGACCACACCCTATCGCCCCAGCCCTTTCTTTCAAATGCCGTTACCGAAATTTATGCCGGCAGTGGTTCCAGACTCAACTATACCAAGATGCAGAACCAGCATAATGCCTCTGCCTTGCTCAATCATCGGTTTATTTATCAGGAAAAGGAAAGCTACGTCAATTCCACGGCAATAACCCTGCACGGGGGCATTGTGAGAAACAATCTTTTCGTAAGGATGGCCGGAGAAGGCGGTTCCAACGTTTCATCCGGACTTTTCATGACCGACCAGGGTCAGCATGTAGATAATTTTACATGGGTGGAACATGCGGCACCTCATTGCGAGAGCAGACAATTCTTCAAGGGCATCCTGGATGATTTTTCATCCGGAGCCTTCAGCGGAAGGATTGTCGTTCAGCCCGGCGCGCAAAAGACCAATGCCTACCAGAAAAACAACAACCTGTTGCTCACCGATGATGCCAGGATGAACACCCGGCCCCAACTGGAAATTTATGCCGACGATGTTAAATGTTCGCACGGAGCAACCGTAGGACAGCTCGACAAGGATGCCATGTTTTATCTTCGTTCCCGCGGAATTGGCTACGAAGAAGCCCGCTTCCTGCTGATGTTTGCCTTTGCCAACGAAGTGCTTGCCAATATTCCTGTTGTTCCGCTCCGCGCCCGCATTGCCGACCTGGTAAACAAACGGCTCCGGCGTGAACTCTCGCCCTGCAACTCCTGCCCCATGCACTGCTGCTGAAAAGTGAATCATTTCAAATTTACTTTACTTTTGTGCTGGCATACTGATACAATACTTTATGCTGAACCTGTCTGATATCCGCAACCAGTTTCCGATCCTCAACCAAAAGGTTCATGGCCATCAGCTTGTTTATTTCGACAATGCCGCCACCACCCAGAAGCCACAGGCTGTTCTGGATACACTGAACCGTGTTTACAGGGAAACCTATTCCAACATTCATCGCGGGGTTCACTACCTGAGTGAACAATCTACCGAAGAATACGAAAACGTACGGAAAATAGTGCAGGAGTTTCTTCATGCCGCCCGGCCTGAAGAAATCGTTTTTACCTCCGGCACAACAGGAGGAATCAATGAGGTAGCCTTCAGCTTCGGCGAAAAATATATAAACCGGGGCGATGAAATTATTGTCTCCGAAATGGAACACCATTCCAACATCGTTCCCTGGCAGATGCTTTGCCAGCGGAAAGGCGCCCTGCTCCGGGTCATTCCTTTCCGCGACCCCGGCATTCTTGATCTGGATGCCTTTCAAAAACTGCTGAACGAGAAAACCCGCATCGTGGCCGTTGCTCATGCTTCCAATACCCTGGGTACGGTTAACCCCGTGAAAGAAATTGTTCAGATGGCCCATGCACGGAATATACCCGTGCTTGTAGACGGAGCCCAGGCTGTTCAGCACCTTCCTGTTGATGTTCAGTACCTGGATTGTGATTTCTACGTCTTTTCAGGGCACAAGATCTATGGCCCTACCGGTACGGGGGTGCTGTACGGCAAGGAAAAATGGCTTGAGGAACTTCCTCCCTGGCAGGGAGGAGGCGAAATGGTGGAATGCGTGCATTTCGATCATACCGACTACGCCGAAGTTCCTCTTAAGTTCGAAGCCGGAACACCCAACATTGCCGGAGTCATTGGCCTCGGTGAAGCCCTCCGGTTTCTTCAGAAAACAGGCTGGGACGATATCCGGCGGCATGAGGAAGAACTGGGCCGCTATGCCCGTGCGAAGCTCTCTGAAATTGAAGGAATCCGATTCTTCGGCGATGCGCCGGGGAAAATTGCCATTTTCTCGTTTCTTGTCCGAAACCTCCATCCTTACGATACCGGTATGATTCTTGACAAACTGGGCATTGCCGTGCGTACCGGCATGCATTGCGCCCAGCCGGTGATGGATCATTACAGAATCGAAGGAACCGTGCGCGCTTCCCTGGTTTTCTATAATACCACCGAAGAAGTGGATCGCCTCTGCGAAGGAATCCGTAAAGCAATCACCGTATTATCACGTTAACCATGACAATCAACGAAATTCAGGACCAGGTTATTGAAGAATTTTCAGCCTATGACGACTGGATGGACCGGTATGCCTATCTGATTGAAATGAGCCGGGAACTCCCTCCCCTTGATCAGAAATACCGGACTAAGGAATACCTGATTGAAGGCTGTCAGAGCCGTGTATGGCTGGCCGCCGAGTTGAAAGACGGCAAAATATACTACTTCGCCGATAGCGACGCCCTCCTTGTAAAGGGAATTGTTGCCCTGCTCGTACGTGTTTTGTCGGGGCAAAAACCTGAAGATATTGTGAAAGCCGAACTTTATTTTATTGACCGCATCGGCCTGAGGGAAAACCTTTCCCCCACCCGTGCAAACGGACTCCTCGCCATGCTCAAACAAATGAAACTTTATGCTCTGGCCTGGGAGGCAAAGATGAACAGGCAGTAAACCCGGTTGTTTAATAAAGAAAACTTCTGTCGCAACACTAAAACATACCACTATGGAAAACAACTATCTTCAGCTCGAAACCGAAATCGTGAACGCTCTCAAGACAGTATATGACCCCGAGATTCCCGTCAACATATTCGATCTGGGCCTTATTTACGAAATTGACGTACGCGAAAACAACAACGTGTACATAAAAATGACCCTGACAGCGCCCAATTGCCCTCTGGCCGATGATGTGGTGAGGGACGTAAAGGAAGCTGTCGGTCGCATACCCGGTGTCAGCTCGGTAGATGTGGAGCTCACATGGAATCCGCCCTGGAACAAGGATATGATGAGCGAGGAAGCCATGCTTGAACTGGGTCTGCTCTGACCATTCCGGCCCTTAAAAACCAATCCCATGCCTTTTTCCGGCCCAATAAAGGAAAAGATAAAGGAGAGGCTCCTGGAAATGGGATTTTCAGCCTGTGGCATTGCCCGTGCTGAAATTCTTACTGAGGAAAAAGAACACCTGCTTGCCTGGCTCCGTCAGGGAATGCATGGCACCATGGACTGGATGGAACGGAACCCGGATATCCGCATCAACCCGGGTCTTCTTCTTCCGGGGGCAAAATCACTGATCATTGTCCTGCTCAATTACTATCCTCGCCGCATCCGGGGAGATCCCGCCATCAGCAAATATGCCTATGGCAAAGACTACCATAAGGTAATAAGAAAGATGCTCAGGCGGTTTGCCGTTGAACTGAACCAGTGGAATCCTGCCGCAAAAACAAGAATTTTTGTTGATTCAGCGCCGGTGTTGGAACGCACCTGGGCAGTAAAAGCCGGGCTGGGATGGCAGGGAAAAAACTCCCTTCTTATTAACAAACAATTCGGATCGTTCGTCTTTATCGGAGGCATAGTTACCGATATGGAACTGGAGCCTGACCAACCTTTTGACCGGAACTTCTGCGGCACCTGTACCCGCTGTCTGGATGCCTGCCCCACCAGGGCCATTGTTCAGCCCGGTGTTATTGATGCACGCCGCTGTATCAGCTATCTCACCATCGAGCATAAAGGAGAATTTCCGGAGGAATTCCGGCCACTTCTCAAAGGGAGAATTTTCGGATGCGACATCTGTCAGGATGTGTGCCCCTGGAACAGAAAAGCAATACCCACTTCCCTCCCCGCATTGCAACCCTCGCCGGCTTTGTTCGAACTTACCGCAGATTCCCTGCTCCACCTTTCTGAATCAGATTACCGTACCATCTTTTCCGGTACACCTGTAGACAGGATAGGGCCGGAAAAACTTAAAAAGAATGCCGGATACATCCTGAATGCCAATTAATCAGAGATGCTGCCCTTTGTACACTTTTGACACCTGAAGCGGTACAAGCCGCCCGTCATAATTCAACTGTCCGGGGCGCAAACCTGTAACACGGGCAGTGGCACGGCCCGATCCATCGGTATAGAGATAAATGTCATAGCTTCCAATGGGTGTATGCGCCGATATGCGGATGTCAATGGTTTGTTTTCTGTCGTTGGCATTCATTTCCCAGCGGGTAACCCTGCCCGCGGCCGTAGCGCCCCCAACTCCGTTGGCACCAACACCGGTGCCGCTTCCATACTGCATAACAATCTGCGCCGAATCGAGCATAATGAAATTGATGGTGGGGGAAACCGGAATCCTGTCACCGTACTGGTTATAAATATAATCGGCTTCCAGCACAAACCGCCGGCTGTTAACCAACCGAAGCACCGACCGGTATTCTTTTTCCCGCTCTGCCGCCCGAATTTCCTTCTTCGATTTTGTCTTTACCGTGTCGGCATCAAAACCTGCCAGCACAGAAAGTGAATTGAATCCTCCCAGCAGAACAATCCCCAGAAAAACCAGTATCCTTTTCATACAAAAGCAATTTATCATCCTGAAAGTCTGCAAAAAATGTGCCAGAAAAAAATCCTAACAAGCTACTATTCAGCGTGTTTAGAAAGTCATGAAAGCCCGGAGAATTATTTATCCCAGGTACCATGAATGAACAAATTCAACCAGGCTATAGCAAAATTATTTTTAGAGGAATTCCTCAATTGAAAAACTCAATTGACGAATCGACTAACAAAATCTAATCCGATTTTATACGTCGGGATTACCCCGATAAGTCAATAGAAACAAGTTGTTTACATGTTTTTTGTGTTTCTGTTGACTAATCTTGGTTTATCGGTAAAGCGCTTCAAGAACCTCATTCACTTTCCTGCCCGTTTCGCCCGGTATCGCAGGTTCACGGTTTTCACGCACAGCTTCGATAAAATCGGCAACCAACGGCCGGTGGGGATTATGAAACGAAAGATGGGTCTCAGGTACTTCCCCTCCCGGAAGCTTCAGCACCATCTTTCCCTCATTCAATGAAAGCACCTCTGCCGATGCGTTGGTACCGAAAATTTCCAGCAGATCCTGACGCGTACTGATACTGTGCGATACGGTTATGGTGGCCAGTGCATTGTTTGCAAACCGCAGCAAGGCTACCGCCGTGTCCTCAACTTCCCGGATCAGCTTTACACTGGTCATCATTCCTTTTACTTCAGCAATATCTCCAAGAATGTACATCAGCATTTCAATGCGGTGGCATCCAAAATCAAACATAGGCCCCCCGCCGGCTTTGTCTTTTTCAAGAAACCAGTGCCGTGGATGGTCGGGAGGCACATCAAACGACTCAAAAGCAGTACAGTGCGCATATACTACATTCCCGAGCCGGCCGGAAGAAATAATTTCACGGATGCGTTTTACAACAGGATAAAAATGCCGGTAATACGCTATGCCCAGTTTAACATTGTGATTTCTGCAGGCTTCTATCATGGCATCGCATTCAGCAACCGAAAGGGCCATGGGTTTTTCGCATAAAACATGCTTGCCGCATTCGGCAGCGCGGATGGCCATGGGCGCATGCATAAAAACCGGTGTGGCAATATATACCCCGTCAATTTCCGGATCAGAAACCAGGTCCTCCCATCGGGAATAGCTTTTAGATACCCCAAGAGATTCGGCAAAAGCAACAGCCTGTTCTTCCTGCTTCCGGCTCACAGCGATAATTTCAGAACCCGGTGTGTCCTGAAGCGCCGAGGCAACTCTCTTGCGTACAATATCCCCGGCTCCGATCAGCCCCCAGCGAAAAGGCTTTGTTTTTTCGTTCATAGTTTCTGTCTCTTCGTTTATAAATTTACTCTTTCCAGGAAAAGAAAGCTAATATAGAAATTATCCTGTTTGGTTTATCAGAAACTCCTTAATATGTTCACTTGAAAATAAGATATCTGATCACCTATTGAACCATTGACGCTTTGCATTAGAAAATCCTTTCAGGAAATGCAGAAAAACGAATTCTGGGCTCATGCCCGATATATTCTACAACCCGTTCCATAATGCCAGCCAGAAAGGAATAGCCGGCAAACAGACAATCAGACTCAGGATCATCATGCTTCCGGCCAGTTGTTCGTCCCCGCCGTAGCGGTTGATCTGAAGCATAATGGCCGTAGCAGGCGGAGAAGCAGCCTGGATAATCAGGGTCTGCGCCAGCAGTGCGTCAGACCTTCCAACCCCTGTCCATACAACCATTAGCATCATAAGGGCCGGCATCAGCAGAAATTTAACGGATAATACCCGCAAGGCATCTTTTAATCCGGGAACCTTTCTCAGGGAAATTCCCCCGATAATAGCCCCGAGAGCAAAATTGGCAAGAGGAACCGTAGCAGTGCCAAGGGTATGAACAGTTTCCGTTACAAATGAAGGAATCGCTCCCTTCAGCTTTGCAAGAACAAGGATTATGGCCAGAACATTAGCGACAAACGGAGGATTTATAAAACCCGGCCAGCGGGAAGAATTGGAATGAACGCCGGTGGAAAGCATTTTCCCGACACTCCACAAAAAAGGACTCAGGCCGAGAATCATGAGAAAAACATACAGGGCATATTGTTCAAACTGCGACGGAAACAGCATCTGACCCAGGGGCAAGGCAAGATATCCTGCATTCTGCATGCTGGCTATGGGCAGAAGATTTCTTTTCCCGGGCAATTCCTTCCGGAAGAAGACCCAGGCCACAGCAAGCCCAAAGGCCGATAATGCTATGGCCACCAGAGGCAGAACAAACCAGAATGGAATCTCTGCCGGTCTGAAGGTTGAGATAATATTCGAAAAAATCAGGCAGGGAAGAAACAATGCCACAATCAGGTTGGTCAGTGCCTTCACCTCGGCCTTCCCGAATACTTTAACCCTCACCAGCACGGCCGCAAGCAAAATTACAAGGTACACCTTTGCCTGTGCCTCCAGAACCGTAACAAAGGTGGTCTGAAACATATCGTACCCTCTTCAATGAAACGACAAATCTAATAAAAAGCCGGTCATTGGCAGTATAAATGCAGTCCATTGACCATACACTGCAAAAAGAACAAGGGTATGAGCAGGAAACTGTTCCCGTTCATCAGAGAAGGAAAGCAATTCAAGGAGAAACGGTGCAATCGTTTAACTGTTCGAAAAGCCTCTTAAATTATACTGCCGTTCCGGGATGCCGTAAACAATGTGCCGTGCTGAAAGCATGAAAACATCAGAGCATAAAAGCATATTTGCTATCTTTACCAAAAAAATATGTTCACCATGAAGCATTTGTTTATTGCCGTTTTGCTTATCATTCCGGCTTTTCTCCGGGCCGGCGAACCTTCCCGTGATTATTTTCCCGACCTGAAAGGATGGAAAAAACCTTCCACTATACAGACCTACACCCCGGAAAACCTCTGGAACATTATTGACGGAGCGGCCGAAAGCTACCTCGCCTATGATTTCAGGGAACTGTATATGGGTGAATACAAAGGAAAAAACGGTTCCTACCTCACCCTCGAAATCTATCGCCACCAGACTCCCGAAAACGCCTTCGGCATCTTCCGGTCCGAAAAGCCTTCCGATGCCGTGCCTGCAACTGTCGGAGCAGAAGCTTACATCGGCGATGATTTTCTGAATTTCCTCTCCGGTTGTTTTTATGTAAAAATCCGATCGAAAGATGCCTCTCCGGCAATCAAAGAAGCCATGACCACCCTGGCGAAGCTGGTGAACGAAAAACTGGGAGGATACAATTCCCTCCCGGAACCTTTGACCTGGTTTCCGGCCGAAAACAAGGTTCCTGGCAGCGATATGTACATCAATTCGGGTTTTCTTGGCTATTCTTTTCTGAACAAGGCATTTACAGCCGAATACGAACTCAATTCCACCCGGTTCAATGCCTTTCTTATCGTTATGCCCGATCAGGCATCGGCCCTGCAGGTACTTAAAGAATACCTTGCCTCCCTCAACTCCGGCGAAACGCCCGAACCTGAAAAAAGATACTTTCTGAACGATAAGTACAACGGACCAATTACCCTGTCGGTTAAAAACTGCTGTTTAATGGGGGTTTACAACACCAGCGACAGGGAAACCGGCAGCCTGCTCCTCGATAAGCTTGAGAAAAACATTGTCTGCCGGTAATTCTTCCTGCCATGCTGGTCTTTTCACCCTGCCTGGAGATTTTCTTCGGTTCCCTTCCGTTTACCGAACGCATGCAGGCCATCTCGTCCCTGGGATACACCCATTACGAATTCTGGAGCTGGTGGGATAAAGATCTGAATGCTATCGCCGAAAAGAATGAAGAACTGGAATTAACCACCCAGGCTTTCTGCACGCAGTTTGTTTCCCTGGTTGACCCGAATCTTCAGAATGCTTATCTTGACGGCCTTGCAGCAACCATTGAAACAGCAAAAAAACTTAAGGCAAACATCATCATTTCGCAGGTAGGAAATGAATTACCTGACATCCCCCGCTCCCGGCAAAAGGATACCATGCTGGCCGGCCTCGAAAAAGCCGCCGTTCTGATGAAAAATACCGGCCTTACCCTTGCCATCGAGCCATTGAATGTGCTGTTTGATCATCCCGGATATTTTCTTGTACATTCCCAAGAAGCGTTTGAAATCATCAGTACAGTAGGCAGTTCCGACATTCAACTGCTTTTCGATATCTACCATCAGCAAATCAGCGAAGGAAACCTGATCCCCAATATCAGAAAATATGCTTCCTGCATTGCCCATTTCCATATGGCCGACCATCCGGGAAGGCACGAACCCGGAACAGGGGAAATCCATTACGGGAATGTTCTGCAGGAAATCGAAAAACTTAATTACAAGGGGACCATCGGCATCGAACTGTTCCCTCTGAACAACGACCACCGGCAGGTACTTTCCGATCCTCTTTTTTTCCGCTTCATGCAGTGCGACGGAGGGATGCACTGAAAACCTGAAAAGGTTGGTAATGGAGCCTTAAGCTTACAATGCTGTATGAGGGAAGCGAAAAAATGCATTCTCTTGCTTGAAAAATTTTTAAAAAAGAGAAATTATTGTGCAAACTTTCCACGAATATTGTTGTCATAGTTTATTGTAATTTCATGTTTCACCATATGCAGATCACGACCAAAACAGCTATTGTTTTTACCATTATGGTCGGCGCAGGAATGACGCTGATTTCCTGCAAAAAATCGTCCGATCAGAATGGAAGGATAAACCGCCAGCGGGTTCCTGTTGTTAATGTCCTGGTAGTCCAACCCCGGCCGGCCGATGAGATGGCCGATGCAGTGGGGACACTTCTTCCTGCTGAAGAAGTAGAACTCCGGCCCGAAGTCCCGGGAAAAATCATAGAACTCAATTTCAGGGAAGGTAGTTTGGTGCGCAAAGGCCAGTTGCTCGTCAGACTGAAGGATGATGACCTGGAAGCCCAGATGCGAAAAACCAATCTTCAGCTCGATATGGCGGAAAAGGACGAGTTCCGCAAAAGAAAGCTTCTTGAAATTCAGGGAGTGAGCCAGGAAGAGTATGATGCTGCCCTCCATCTTGTGAACACCCTGAGGGCAGACCTTGATCTGCTGAAAGCACGACTTGATCAGATGAGAATCTATGCTCCCTTTGACGGGAAAATCGGTCTGCGCTCTGTGAGTCCGGGTGCTTATGTATCTCCATCAACCGTCATTGCCACCCTTCAGCAAACCAACCCGATGAAGCTCGAATTTTCGGTACCTGAGCGAATTGCCTACGGGGTTGCATCAGGCAAACCCTTGCGGTTTACTGTCGGCGATTCCAAAACGGTTTATTCCGGCACAATTTACGCAACCGAACCCGGCATTGACCCTTCAACCCGGTCATTGAAAGCCCGGGCTCTTGTTTCAAATCCTGAAGGAAAACTTATGACTGGTTCCTTTGCCCGCATCAACCTCCTTCTTGAACATTTTCCTGAAGCATTTGTCATACCGGCACAGGCCCTCGTTCCGAAACTCGACGGCCAGATGGTGTACCTGATTGAAAACGGACTATGCAAGTCATCCGATGTGGATGTTACCATGCGCACCGACAGCAGTGTGGTGGTAACCAGGGGCTTAAAAACAGGTGATTCCCTGATCATTTCCGGTCTGCTGCAGGTACGTGTCAATGCCCCTGTCAATGTAATGCCTTCAGGAAAAACCAATTAATGTTCCGGCTATGAACATTTCCTCCCTCAGCATAAACCGTCCCGTTCTGGCAACGGTCATGTCACTGATCATTCTTCTTTTCGGGATTATCGGTTTTACCTACCTTGGCGTGCGCGAATATCCCAATGTTGATCCTCCTGTTATTACTGTATCGACCACCCTTACCGGAGCCAATGCACAGGTGATTGAGTCGCAGGTAACCGAGCCCCTCGAAGCATCCATTAACGGCATTGCCGGAATCAGCAGTATTTCCTCAACAAGCAGTGAAGGACGAAGCAATATTTCTGTTGAATTTGAACTGGGCACCGATCTGGAAGCCGCTGCCAATGATGTGCGCGATAGGGTTTCCCGTGCCATTAACCGCATTCCGCCCAATGCCGACCCCCCGGTTGTGAGCAAAGCCGATGCCAATGCCTTCCCTATCCTCTCTCTCACCATCCAGAGCGACAGAAGGGATTTGCTGGAGCTGAGCGATATTGCCAACGACATTTTCAAGGAACGGTTGCAGACAATACCCGGTGTAGGACAGGTGAACATCTGGGGAGAGAAACGGTATTCCATCCGTCTTGCTATTGATCCGGAAAAAATGGCCGCCTATGGTGTAACCCCTCAGGATGTTCAGTCAGCGGTTTCCCGCGAAAATATTGAATTACCTTCCGGCCGCATTGAAGGCTACCAGACCGAACTCTCCATAAGAACCCTCGGTCGGCTCGACCATCCGCAGGAATTCAACCATCTGATCATCCGCGAAAGCAACGGAGCCATGATCCGTTTTTCCGACATCGGAGAGGCCTATTTTGCTCCCGAAAACGACCGTACCCTCCTGCGTGGAAACCAGAAAATCCCCATGGTTGCGGTTGCCCTCTCCCCGCAACCCGGAGCAAACTACATCGATATTGCCAATGAATTTTATAAACGGGTTGAAACCCTCCGCCAGGAAATTCCCTCCGATATCCAGCTTGGAATTGCCCTGGATGCAACACGCTCCATCCGCAAAGCCATCAAGGAAGTGGAAGAAACCATCCTCATCGCCTTCACCCTCGTCGTCCTGATTATCCTTTTCTTCCTCCGCAACTTCCGCACCACCCTCATCCCGGTTGTGGCAATACCGGTATCCCTCATCGGTTCATTCTTCGTCATGTATATTGCCGGGTTCAGCATCAACATCCTCACCCTCCTGGCCATCGTTCTTGCAACAGGCCTTGTGGTGGATGATGCCATTGTAGTTATGGAAAACATCTACCATAAGATCGAAGGCGGCATGGAGCCCATGAAAGCCGGCCATGAAGGTTCAAAGGAAATTATCTTCGCTATCATCTCCACCACCATCACCCTTGCTTCGGTCTTTCTGCCCATCATTTTTCTTCAGGGTCTCACCGGCAGGTTGTTCAGAGAATTTGGCATTGTAATGGCCGGTGCCGTGATCATCTCGGCTTTTGTGTCCCTTACGCTGACTCCCATGATGAGCGCACGGTTCATCCGGAAACGCAAAAGAGAAAGCCGCTTTTTTGCGACCACCGAAAAGCAGATGAATCAGCTCATCAGCTTTTACCGGAATTCCCTTACCCGTTTTGTCGAAAAACGATGGATAGCCTTTCTTATCATGGTGGTAGCTGTTACGACTATTGTCGTATTATGGCGCATGCTTCCGGCCGAACTGGCTCCGCTGGAAGACAAAAGCCAGCTCACCATTGTTTCCACAGCACCGGAAGGCACTTCATTCGAAAAAATGGACGACTATGTTCTTCTGCTGCTGGAGACAATTGATACCCTGCCTGAAAAGGAAGCCTATACTGCTATTACTTCACCTGGATTCGGCGGCGGTGCTGTAAATTCCGCTTTCATCAGAATTCTTCTTACCGACCCCTCTACCCGCGAACGAACGCAACAAGAGCTGGCCGATGATCTTACCCGCCGTTTCAGCAAATACACCTTTGCCCGCACCCTGGTAACCCAGGAACAGACTATTGGAACCACAAGGGGAACAGGCCTTCCGGTACAGGTAGTTCTTCAGGCCCCCAATTTCAACAAGCTCAAAGAAGCGTTGCCGAAGTTCATGGAAAAAGTTCAGGAAAGTCCTATGTTTCAGGTAGCCGATGTAAACCTGAAATTCAATAAACCCGAGCTGGTTGTGGAGATCGACCGTGACCGGGCAAAAGCCCTCGGGGTATCGGTTTCCGACATTGCACAGACCCTCCAGTTGCTTTACAGCGGCCAGCGTTATGGGTACTTCATCCGGAATAACAAACAGTATCAGATCATCGGACAGGCCAGACGAACGGACCGGAGCCAACCTGCCGACATGAAGAGCATTTATCTGAGAAACAGCCGCGGAGAGCTGATCCAGCTCGAAAACCTTGTGAGAACCTCTGAACAGAGCAACCCACCCCAGCTTTATCGCTATAACCGGTACATTTCAGCTACCGTTAGCGCAGCCCCTGCCCCCGGAACCACCATCGGCCAGGGTATTGAGGAAATGCGGCGCATCGCCGATGCAACCCTTGACGAAACCTTTTCCCTTGCCCTTACCGGAGCTTCCAAAGATTTCGCTCAGAGCAGCGGAAGCCTTCTGTTCGCATTCATGCTGGCCCTTATCCTCATTTATCTGGTGCTGGCCGCCCAGTTCGAAAGCTTCCGCGACCCGCTCACCATCATGCTTACCGTGCCGCTGGCGGTGGCAGGTGCCCTGCTATCCCTCCTGCTGTTCAATCAAACGCTTAACATCTTCAGCCAGATAGGCATGATCATGCTCATCGGTATCGTAACCAAAAACGGCATTCTGATTGTCGAATTCGCTAATCAGCGCCGCAGGGCAGGCCTCGCTATTAAGGAAGCCGTTATCGATGCAGCTACCCGGCGTTTCAGACCCATTATCATGACCAGCCTTGCCACCATCCTCGGCGCCATGCCCATTGCCTTCGCCATAGGAGCTTCGGGCAAAAGCCGCGTGCCGATGGGGATTGCTATCATAGGCGGCCTCCTGCTCGGACTCATCTTTACCCTCTATGTTATTCCCGCTCTCTACACCTACATTACCAGCAAAAAAATAACCCGCTGAAACAGCCCCGCCAGATGAATTACAGAAAGAAAAATATTCTCGTTCCGTTCTTTTTATCCTTCATGAAAATGGTGCGTATACAAACTCTTCTCCTGATCATAGGCAGTACTCTTGCCATGATTACCCGTCCGGTGCAGGCCCAGGATACTATATCACTGGCCGAAGTAATCGCTACCGGTCTGGAACAGAACTTTTCCATCCGCCTGGCCCGCATCGATGCCACCATCGCTGAAAATAACAACACCCTGGGTAAAGCAGGCTTCCTTCCAACCCTCACGGCCACAGGTACCAAAAGCTGGACTGTGAACAACACCAAACTGGAATTCTTTTCCGGTGACGTAAGGGAAGGGAAAAATGCCCACTCAGACAATTTCAATCCCAATGCCACCCTTACATGGACAATCTTTGACGGATTCAATATGTGGATCAGCAAAAAGCGCCTGAATGAACTGGAAAACATGGGTGAAATTCAGGCCCGAATCGCCGTCGAAGAGAATGTGATCCGGATGGTGGCGGCTTATTATCAGATTGTTCAGCAGGAAATGCTTCTCGATGTTATCCGGGAAGCTCTGTCGCTTTCACTGGAAAGAAAAAAGCTGTCGGAAGCCCGTATCCGGTATGGTGCCGATTCAAAGCTTGACCTCCTGCAGGCATTGTCTGACCTCGATGCCGACAGCGCCCGTCTGCTGCAGGCGGAGAATTTAGTACAGCAACTGAAAGCCGACCTGAACGTCCTGATGGGCCGTGACCCGCAAACTTCCTTCTTTGTGAAAAAAGACATTCCTGTTGCCGAGAGCCTTCTCATGGAACCCCTGCTCGAAAAATCGCTGGAAAATAACGCTGTGCTTCTGGCCGCCCGCAGCAATACAAAACTGGCCTCGCTCGGCACCAAACAGGCCATGGGCAACTTTTTCCCCCGCCTGTCATTCTATACAGCCTATAACTACAATATTTCCCACGCCCAGATCGGCATTATGAAACAAAATAAAAGCTATGGCTACACTTATGGTCTCACGGCAAGTTTCCCCCTCTTCGAAGGATTTAACCGCAACACCGATCTGAAAAATGCCCGACTCCTGCAGCAGTCGGCAGAAATATCGTACCAGGCACAGGAACTGGCACTCCGCTCCGATGTGTATAAAACCTACCGGGATTATTCCAACGCGCTGGCACTCATTCGCATGGAAACCCGTAACCTGGAAATGGTGCGCGAAAATGTCGCCATAGCGGCCGAAAAATACAGGCTGGGAACCCTCAGTGCCATTGACCTGAGAACAGTACAGCAGAAACAAATCGATGCCGAAAGCCGCCTTATTTCGGCCAAAGTACAGGCCAAACAGGCCGAACAGGAACTCCTCCGCCTGAGCGGCGAATTGTACAAATTGTTACAAGAATAAACCTGCTGAAGGATGTTCATTGAAAGGTTCTTGCGTGAACCATTTGAAACATCCGTTGTTATTCTGCCATGTTGAAAAATTCTATTCATCCCTCAGAAGACAGAAGGCAAAATCTTTTTTTCATTTTGTCAGGCATTTTTATCGGCAACGTGCTCCTGGCTGAACTGGTAGGAACCAAAATCTTTTCTTTTTCAGCTTTGCTCGAACCCCTGGCAGATGCGGGAAAGCCTTTCCCCCTGCAGATCAACATGAGCGTGGGCGTTCTCATCTGGCCATTTGCCTTTATCCTTTCTGACATAACAAATGAATATTTTGGCAAAGCAGGAGTAAGGAAAATGTCGTTCCTGGCTGCAGCAATCGTCATTTTCGCTTCGCTGGTTATTATGCTGGCCACATCCCTGCCCCCGGCTTCCTTCTGGAAAGAACTTAACGGTACCGACCCTGCAGGAAATCCCCTTGACATCAATTATGCCTATTCCCTGATATTCCGACAGGGAATTTCCATCGTAATCGGCTCAGTAACCGCTTTCCTTGTAAGCCAGTTTGTCGATGTGTATGTATTCATTTACCTGCATGCATTGACGGGCTCCAAAGCTCTCTGGTTGCGAGCCACCGGTTCAACCATCGTTTCACAGCTTATCGACAGTTATATTATCCTCTTCATCGCCTTTTACCTTATGGGAAACTGGAATCTGAAGCAGGTGTTTGAAACAGGAACCATGCAATATCTGTACAAAATTTCCTTTGCCATTCTGCTCACCCCTCTTCTTTATCTGGCCCACTATTTGATCGAGCGGTACCTCCATGCGCAACCCACCCGGCAACACGACAATCATACCATCAAAAATCATAATTACACTTCGCACTGATGTGCGATCTGCACCTGCCTGCAATTCTTAAGTTAACGCAAAAAGCAAGAGCACAAATATTAGCCAAATCTCATTCCAAAAAGAAATTCATTTTGTTCACGGAAACCCAATGCGGGCAGGCCTGGCAAAACAGGTAGCTAGGGACGGTGTGAATGCCTGAATGCATAGAATTACGGCAGAGGTCCCGACGCCAAAGTCGGGATTTATTTTAAAGACACCCTCGCACATGCACTTGCAAAAACATATAATGACCTTAGAATTAAGCTTCAGGCTTGTCTGAACCCGTCTTTAAAATTCCACCTCTGCCTGTAATTCTTGCATTCAGGCAGAGCGGGAAGGATTTTGTTTTGCCTTGATTTTCTTTGGTTACTTTCTTTCATCAAGGAAAGAAAGTAACTCGGGGTCTAAGGGGCAACGCCCCTTACTTATTTTGCCCCATTTATATTTTACAACATATTAAACCCATAACCCACATTGCGCAAAAAAACGCGCAATGTGCCCTGCGGGCCGCTTCCACTGCGTTCCAGCGGGGTTAACCCGGATGCCATCCCATAAGGCTAACCCACTGAGCATTAGCTCGTTTACACTTCTAATGCTCCATCCGGGTTAAAAATCCCTTATTCCTTTATATTTGCAAAAATGCATGTTTAACTAAACCTTTAAAACCGTGAAACTACCGATGATAGTACTTTTCTCTGCCGCCCTGCTGGCAGGCTGTACAGGTGCCAAAAAGGAAAATCCTTTCTTTTCTGAATTTGATACTCCCTTTGGAGTGCCTCCCTTCGACAAAATTAAAAACGAACATTTCCTGCCCGCTATTCAGGAAGGAATAAAACAGAATGCCAGAGAAATAGAAAAAATCGCCTCCAATAAAGAGGCTCCCACTTTCGAAAACACCATCCTTGCCCTTGACCGCTCGGGTGAAATGCTCGAAAGAGTAACACCGGTATTCTTTAACCTCTATTCGGCCAATACCAACGATGAGTTGCAGAAAATCAACCAGGAGGTTACTCCCATCCTCACCAAACACATGGACGACATCTTCCTCAACGGAAAACTGTTCAGCCGTGTGAAAGCCGTTTACGATGCCAGGGAAAGTCTCAACCTGAACCCTGAACAGATGAAACTGCTCGACAATACCTACAAGAATTTTGTGCGTTCAGGAGCCGACCTGCCCGAGGCGGAAAAGGAAAAACTCCGTCAGATCAACCAGGAACTGTCGATGCTTTCGGTTAAATTCGGCGATAACCTGCTGGCCGAAAACAAAAATTACCAGCTGGTTATTGACAACCCTGCCGATCTGGAAGGAATGCCCCAGAGTGTCATTGATATGGCCGCCCAGACAGCAAAAGAACGCAACCTCGAGGGAAAATGGGTCTTCACTCTCGATGTGCCCAGCATCGTTCCGTTCCTGCAGTATAATAAAAACCGGGCTTTGCGTGAGCAAATCAAAACAGCTTATGCCAACCGTGCTAACCACGATAACGAATACGACAACAAAAACATCATCTCCCGCCTGGTCAAACTGCGTCTCGAAAAGGCCAGAATGCTCGGTTTTGATACGTATGCCGATTATGTGCTCGACCGCAATATGGCGAAAATACCGGCCAATGTGTACGATCTTCTCATGCGCCTGTGGAATGCCGCCCTGCCGGTAGCCAAAAAAGAAGCCGCCGACATGCAGAAAATGATCGACCAGGAAAAAGGAGGCTTTAAACTGGCTAAATGGGACTGGTGGTATTATGCCGAAAAAGTGCGCAAGCAAAAATATGATCTTGACGAAAACATGCTCCGCCCGTATTTTGAGCTGAACAACGTTCGCGAAGGAGTATTTTACACAGCGAACCGTCTGTATGGAATCACCTTTAAACCCTTGCCCGACCTGCCCAAATACCACCCCGATGTTCAGTCGTTCGAAGTACTCGATAAAGATGGTTCGCACCTCGGAATTCTCTACCTCGACTTCTTCCCGAGAGCCGGGAAACGGGGCGGTGCCTGGTGCACTGAGTTCCGCGAACAGGTTAAGGATGAAAAAGGAAACCGGGTACCTCCGGTGGTTTCTATCGTAACCAACTTTACCGTTCCCTCAGGAAATACCCCCTCCCTGCTTTCACCCGACGAAGTGGAAACATTCTTCCATGAATTCGGCCATGGCCTCCATAGCCTCTTTGCCGACTATACCTACCGCGGTACCGCCGAAGTTCCCCGCGACTTTGTGGAACTTCCTTCCCAGATTATGGAACACTGGGCCTTTGAACCCGAAGTCCTTCAGGTATATGCCAAACATTATCAGACGGGAGAAGTTATTCCTTCCAACCTCATCAGCAAAATCGTGGAAAGCGGCAAGTTCAATCAGGGTTTTGCTACGGTTGAATATCTCGCTGCATCTATCCTTGATATGGACTATCACACGGTAAAAGACACCACGCCGGTGAATGTTCCTTCCTTTGAAAAACAGTCAATGGACCGAATCGGTCTGATTCCTGAAATTGACCCACGTTACCGCAGTACCTATTTTGCCCATGTTTTCTCCGGCGGGTATTCTGCAGGCTATTACAGTTATATCTGGGCCGAAGTACTCGACTGCGATGCGTTTGCTGCCTTCAAGGAAAAAGGGAATATCTTCGACCAGCAAACAGCCCAGGCGTTCCGTGACCACATCCT
>Ga0078972_1006578_pt1 | contig 27280 bp, 23 predicted proteins | sample YelNatPaOPGAMG01_FD_67568 | JGI IMG/M metagenome (GOLD analysis project Ga0078972, IMG submission 67568) | Hot spring thermophilic microbial communities from Obsidian Pool, Yellowstone National Park, USA - OP-RAMG-01 (SPADES assembly) (version 2) | ecosystem: Environmental > Aquatic > Thermal...
GTTCTTTCTTCGTGGTAAATCCTATTTGGAAACCGATTATACATCTACAGGAAACTTTGTCAAGTTGTTTCTTGGCGAGGCACGTAATGCCACAGAAGCTTTGAAAAAATCAATCCTTTACATCGGCCGGGGGATGGGCGGATTTGAGAAGCCTTATGGCGCCAACTTCGCGAGAGAAGCGATAACTCTGAACCCGCTTAAATTGTAAGATGTTAAAAAGATGTCCGGTCCTGGCAAAAATCGAACGATGCGCATCATGAAGCGCCGAAAAGACACCCATCCTTTTCACGAGCGTTCGGCTCGGGCAATTTTTTCACCGCTTCCCAGTTTCGAGGGGCGACGCTCCCCTCTCCGTACCCCGCTTAACGGAGGCGTGACCTTTGATTCCTAAGAAATCTTGACAGGCACCTCGGTTTGGGTATATAAGGGTTTCTGTATACCGTATACAAAACGGAAGGGAGGAGGGGGTTATCATGGACGATCGGGATCTCTTTAAGCATTTGACCGTCCTTAGCTTGGAGCAGGCAACGGTCCTTCCCTATTTGACCCTCCGGTTGGCGGAAGACGGGGCAACGGTCTATCGTCTCGAGCACCCTGTATATGGCGATCCGAACCGCCGGATCGGAGATGACGTGTTGGGCGAAGACCGGATGTTTTCGTACTTTCTGGCCATCAATGCCGGCAAAAAGGCTCTGACCCTCGATCTCGCGACGCCAGAGGGCCAGACGATCCTGAAGGAGCTCATCCTGAAGCTGAAGGTCGATATCTTTGCCACGAACCAGCTCCCCCGAAACTATCCCAAGCTGGGGATCGAATACGAACAACTCAAGGCGATCAAGAAAGATATCATCTGGCTCGGGATGACAGGCTTTGGTCCCCAAAGCAACGAGGCCGCATACGATCCCGTTCTTCAGGCCAGAGGAGGCTTGATGGAGCTTACGGGTGAGAAAGGAGGATCGCCTCAGGTCCTGGGTATCCCCCTTCCCGACATGGGTGCCAGTGAACACGGTTATGGCCTTTTGATGAAGGCCCTCTACAAGAGGGCGGTGACAGGGGAGGGGAGCCGAATTGACCTCTCCATGTTCGAGAGCACCGTCTCTTGGTTGACCCAACCGATTACGCACACGGTGACGTTCAAGAAAAAGGTGACCCGCAGGGGAAACACCCACGAGTTCTTCGCTCCGGTCTCGGTTTACGAGACGAAGAATGGCTACGTTTATATCGCTATCGGCAACGATCGACAATGGGAGACGATCACCAAATTGCCCGGCTTTGAGTCCCTTTACAAGAAAGAATACGAACGAAATGCCGGCCGGATCGCCGATGTGGAGAACCTGAACCGAGCGATCAACACGATCACGCGAACGTTCACGACCGAGGCATTGATCGAGTTGTTCAACAAGGCCACGATCCCCATCTCGAAGGTGAACACCATCGAGGAGGTCGTCGAAGATCCTTACGTCAAACCCAACCTCCTTCGCGCCAAGGATCCGAAGACGGGCTTGGAAGTCACCCTCGCTCCCCCCCCTTACACGACCGATTTCTTGAAATCGACCCAGAGGACGTTAAGCTTTCCTCCCCGATTCGGTGAACATAACGAGGAGGTCTATGGAGGCCTCTTAGGGTATAGCTCGGAGCAGCTTCAGGCGCTGAAGGAGAAAGGGATCATCTGAGGACCGGCCGCGAGGAGGCGGGCCTACCCACGGAGAAGATCTTCAAGAGGGGATGGAGAGGGTTAGGGCCAAAGAGAACGAAAGGAGTAGAGAGGATGGCTTTGGATTTCACTTTCACCGAGGAGCAAGAATTTTTCCGTCAGACGATTCGCGACACCGTCAACCGACTCATCATGCCCAGGGTGGCGGAGCTTGATGAAAAAGAGGAGTTCCCATGGGACTTATGGAAGGAGTTTGCTGCCCTCGGTTACCTGGGCTTGAGGCACGAAGAGAAATATGGAGGGATGAACACGGACACGATCACCCAGATGATCTTTTACGAAGAGCTGGCACGGGGGTCCTGCGGGTTCGCCATGTCCGTGACCATGCAGATTCTCATGGGGACCTACTTCATCGCCCGCTTCGGAAACGAAGAGATCAAGCAACGAATCCTCGTTCCTGCGATCAGGGGCGAAAAGATCGGCACGATCTGTTTTACGGAGGATCAATCCGGCTCCGACCTGGGTGGAACCCGAACCCTGGCAACCAAAGTCGACGGAGGCTGGAGGATCAACGGCCGGAAACAGTGGATCACCAACGGACCGATTGCCGATTTCGCGACCGTCATGGCCACGGTGGATCCCAAGTTGGGCCTGAAGGGGCTCAACTTCTTTCTGGTCGAAAGGAAGACGGAGAAGCGCGATGGTTTTGTCTCCGGCCAAAGGCTTCACAAGTTGGGGTCCCGCTGTTCCGTGACCGGAGAGCTCGTCCTCGACAATGTCTTCGTCCCGGAGGAAAATTTCCTTGGAGAAGAAATTGGGAAAGGCGTTCAGTACGCAGGGGAGATCCTGAACGAAGTTCGCGTCATGACCGCCATGAACGCCTTGGCCATCGCCAAGGGAGCCATGGACGATGCGAAGGGCTACGCCCAAAACCGAATTGCCTTCGGGAACCCCATCAGCAAGTATCAGCTCATCCGGGAAAAATTCGCCAAGTATTGGGCCTGGTACGAAGCGGCTTGGAACTATGCCTACAAGTGCGCCTGGATGATCCAGAATCGACTTCCTTGTACGAACGAATGCATGATGGCCAAGTATTTCGCAACGGAGATGTGCATGTATGCCGTCGAGGAAGCGATGCGGATTTACGGCGGCAATGCCTTCTGTACCGAATATCCGCCGCAGCGATACTGGAGGGATGCGAAGTTTCTTCTCTACGGCGGCGGCACCCACGAGGTCCTCTGCGACTACTTGGGGCGAGTCTTCTTAAAAGATTAGCGGAGGGGGCCAGACGCCAGCCGTGGCGTTGGCCTTAGGCCTCAAACCTCCAACCTCAAACGTGGAGCGGAACAGGGGAGGAATTTTTCATGGAAATTTACGTTCTGGTCAAACAGGTTCCCGATCCAGAGGCGATCGTGAAGGTGAAGGGGGAAACGGAGCTGGAGATCGAGAACAAATATTTCACCAACTTTTTCGACGAAATTGCCATCGAGGCAGGTTTGAAGGTAAGAGAAAAGTTCGGAGGAAAACTCACCGCTCTGAGCGTCGACAACCGGAGGGCCGATGCGTTGAGACGGGCTATTGCCATGGGAGCGGATGAGGCCGTCCAGATCACCGATCCGGCCCTCGAAGGGTCCGATCCCTTTGGAATTGCTCGGGCTCTGGCCGCTTTCCTTCAAGGCAAACCCTTCGATCTCATTCTTGCGGGAAGACAGGCGATGGACGATGATGCCGGAACAGTCGGGTTAGCCGTGGCGGAAGCCCTCGGAATCCCCCATGTCCACGGGATCCTGAGCCTCGAGGTCGATCCAACCGAAAGGGTAGTAAGGGTTGCCCGAGAGATCGAGGGGGGGAAAGAGATCCTTGCCTCTCCTCTGCCGGCTCTCTTGACCTGTCAGAAGGGACTCTCCGTACCGCGCATCCCTCAGGTCATGAATGTGATGAAGGCGATGAAGGCCCAGATCAAGAAGGTGGATCTCGCTTCGTTGGGCATCGACCCTACGGAGGTAGGTCCTCAGGGAGCAAAGGTCAGGGTCCGGAGATACTTTCCGCCGCCCAGGAGGGCAGCGGTTCGAATGATCAAGGAGGATTTTCCGGAGAACGTGAAAACCCTTGTGCGACTGCTACGAGAGGAAGCCAAAGTCATCTAAATTCTCGGGGGGCAAATCCCCACAGGGAGTCGAATATGCCGGGCGAAATCTGGGTTTTTGCAGAGCAGCAGGAAGGGAAAGTGAAGAAGATCGCCTTGGAGCTCCTGAGCGCAGGAGCCCTTTTTGCAGAGAAGACGGGCCAACCCCTCGGAGCCCTTCTCCTTGGAAGCGAGCTGAAAGGGGCCACGGAAAGCCTTATTCCCTTTGCAGACAAGCTTTACATATGGGACGATCCTGAATTGGCCGTCTACAGTTCGGATACCTATCTGCCTGCGATGGCAGCCCTTGTCAGGGAAAGGGGACCTTCCGTCCTTTTGGGTGGAGCCACCTCCACGGGAAAAGATCTTTTCCCACGCCTTGCAGCCCATCTCCGAACGGGCTACGCTCCGGATTGCACAGCCCTGACCATCGAGGACGATGGCAGCCTCGTTGCCACCAGGCCTCTTTTCGGCGGCAAGGTTTTTTCAGAGGTGACATTTTCCGACGATCGGCCTCAAATGGCTCTGGTTCGAAGCAACACCTTCTCTGTGGATCCAAATCCGAAGAGATCCGCGGAGGTCTTCTCCGTTCCGTTCGTTTCGGAATCGGCAAGGGCTAAGAAGAAGGTGCTGGCGAGGGAAAAGGCTCCGGACGAGAGGGTCGACATCTCGGAGGCTGAGATCGTGGTGGCGGCAGGACGAGGGATCAAGGCTCCAGAGAATTTCAGGATCATCGAAGAGCTCGCGGCCGTCCTGAAGGCCTCGGTTGGGACGACCCGAGCCACCGTGGACGAGGGATGGAGAGAGCTGAAGGACCAGATCGGCAAGAGCGGCAAGAACATTTCCGCCAAGCTTTATATGGCCTTTGGGATCTCGGGAGCCATTCACCACGTCCTGGGAATCGGAACGTGCAAAACCGTCGTGGCCGTGGATTCGGATCCCAATGCCCTGATCTTCAACTATGCGGACTACGGCATCGTGGGCGACCTCTTCCAGATCGTGCCAGCCTTGACGGAAGAATTGAAAAAGACGTTGACAGACAAATGACAGGGGAAGCGCCCTAGCCCATGCCCCTTAGGGAGCTCCCCTCTATGTAACCCGGGCTTTTTGCCCTGAGCCTGACGCAGACACAGAATATGGAAAAAGTCGATGTGATCATTGTGGGAGGAGGTTTGGCGGGCCTTTCGTGCGCCTACGAGCTTGCCGATTCGGGCATGACCATCCTCGTTCTCGAACGGGGAGACTTTTCGGGAAGCAAGAACGTGACCGGAGGCAGGCTCTACCTTGCCCCTTTACGGGGCTACCTGCCTGATCTCTGGAAGGATGCTCCCTTCGAAAGGCGTGTGACCAAAGAATTGCTGACCTTGGTCGGAGATACCCATTCCGCAACCCTCGAGCTTCAGAGTTCCCCCTCCCATCAGCAGGTCTCTCCGAGCTATACCGTTCTTCGAGCCAAGTTCGATCGATGGCTTGCCGATATCGTCTCCGAAAAAGGGGTATTCGTCATTCCCCAGAAACCGGTGGACGATCTCATCAAGGAAGGGGATAAGGTGATCGGGGTTCGGGCCGGCCAGGAAGAGCTTGGAGCAGATTGCGTCGTGGCTGCCGATGGCATCCTCTCTTTCATGGTCGGGAAAGCCGGACTTCGCAAAGCCCTCGAACCCCGTCATCTTGCGTTGGGGTTCAAAGAGGTGATCGCTCTTCCTTCCGAAACGATCGAGGACCGCTTCCGTCTCGGCGAAGGAGAAGGCGCCGCCCAGCTCTTTGTCGGCTCCCTTACGAAAGGAAGGATGGGAGGCGGATTTGTATACACCAACAAAGAAAGCCTCTCCGTGGGCATGGTCGTAGGTATCCACTCCCTTAACCAAACGGAACCCCGGGAAGAGGTCTACAAGCTCCTCGATCAGTTCAAAGAGCGGCCCGAGATCAAGAACCTCATCCGAGGAGGGGAGACGGTCGAGTACTCCGCCCATCTCATTACGGAGGGTGGAATTCATGGAAAACCGAAATGCTATACGGACGGGATGCTAGTGGTGGGCGATGCCGCGGGCCTTGGTCTCAATATGCTCGTTACGGTAAGAGGGATGGAGTATGCCATGGTCTCAGGCGTCCTTGCGGGCCGAACGATCAAAAGGGCGAAGGAACAAAACGACTTTTCCGCCGCCTCTCTGGCCTATTATGAGAAGCTCTTGAGCGAAAGCTTCATCTTAAAAGAGATGATGACCTACCAGCATACGTTGTCGATTCTCGAAAACGAGAGGCTCATTTCGAAGTATCCTCAGGCCATCGTGGATCTCTTCGAAAAGGTGATGACCGTCGATCAAAGGCCTAAGGCAAGCCTGTATCAAACCCTTTGCCAGGGGCTGAAGAAAGAGTTCTTCAACCTTCAGACCCTGAAGGACTGGATCCAATTCCGGAAATTGTGAGGGGTGTCTTTCCGTGAAGATCACCGAGAAGCTGGCTCTCAATGCCATGAAGAACGATAAGTCAAGTCATATCGAGCTCGACCCAAGAATCTGTGCGACGTGCCGGGAGCGATACTGTCTTTATGCCTGTCCGGCGAATCTCTATTCTCTCAATGAAAAAGGCGAGATGGTTGTGGAGTTCGCCGGTTGCCTCGAATGTGGCACCTGCATGATCGCCTGCATCTACGGCTCGGTTCGATGGAAATACCCCGAAGGGGGCTTCGGGGTTCAGTACCGCTTTGGCTAAACGACGGGAAATCCCTTCCCTTCAGGCATACCCCCTTCGTTTCCTCCCCTTGATCTCCTCCTCTGAATGGATGATAATGTTACGGTAAGGAGCCAGGGATGCCTTTTAAAGAACGGAAAGGAGGAATGATAGGATGAGAAAGCCGTTTTTGCTCTTTGTTCTGTTTTGGGTGGGTTTGTCCTTGGGGGCGGCTCTCCAGATTTCGATGGCTCAAGTAATTCCTCCAAAAGCTCAGGGAACCTCCCAAGGGGGACCTACGATCGATCAGGTTCAGGCGGAGGACGCAATGGGGCCGAAAGCAAGGGTGGCCGTCAGCCGCTTTGAGGACAAATCGGCAAAAGGACGCTCCACCGGGCAGATTGGAGACGGCATGGCTGAAATGCTTTCGAATGCCCTTTTTTCTACCAACCGATTCATTGTCCTCGAAAGGCAGGCCCTCAAAGACGTGATCAGGGAACAGGATCTGGGGGCTTCAGGCCGAGTCAGACAGGACACGGCTGCTGCCATCGGCGAGCTGGAGGGAGCGGATCTGCTCATTCAGGGAACCATCACTGAATTCGAACCCGGTAGTTCCGGGGCAGGAGGCGGAGTGGGAGGATGGGTTCCTGGTCGGCGCTGGGGTGTCCTGGGCGGCCTCGTAGGAGGGATTAAAACGTCCCATGTCGCAATGATCGTAAAGGTGATCGATGCGAAGACGGGTCGTATTCTCGCTTCGGAACAGGTTGAGGGAAAGGCAACGGATATCGGAGGCGGAATCGGTGTCGGTGGTTATGCTCTGGCAGGAGTCTTCGGCGCCTACTCGAAAACCCCCATGGAGAAGGCGATTCGAATTGCTATCGAGGAGGCAGTCAAACTGATCGTCGCCAAGACACCTCCTGAATACTATCGTTCTCCCGGAGTTTCTCAGCCCCGGCCTGTATCCGCGCCGCCACCGGCAGTGACCTCCCCCCCTGCCTCGGGACCAGCTCCCACACGAACCTCTACCCAGCCCTCTTCCGAGGCTCGAATGGTCTATGTGAAGTGGCCGGTTGCTACGCTCCGAGAGGGGCCGGGAACGGATTACCGGGTAGTGGGAGATGTGAAGAAGGGAACGCCGTTGATGGTTCTCGAAGAGAGTGGCCAGTGGCTTCGTGTGGGGCTTGAAGATGGCCGGGAGGGTTGGATCGGAAGGGGAACGGTTTCGGAGACGCCTTAGCCTCTTGGGCGCCCTCACCGGTGCCCCTTGCGCAGGGGTTGTTGCAACATCCGAGTCATCCCTGCACCGCTCACCGAGAGGTACCAAACCGGGCGAAAAAAAATGCTTGACATTTTAAATGGACGTGGCATAATGGAGTGGAAGTTTAAGTTGTAAGGAGTAGTTTTTTGGATCAAAAGGGGTCACAGAGGTCACAGGAGAGCTTCGACAGGACTTTTGTGGCCTCTTTTTGTAAGGACCAAAGGCTATTACAACTTACTTCAGTCGGTGATGAAAGGAGGTGAGTTGTAGTGGCCAAAGGTCGTGTGAAGTGGTTTAATGAGAAGAAGGGCTATGGATTCATTTCCAGGGATGACGGAAATGATGTCTTTGTTCACTTCTCCGCCATCAAGAAGGACGGTTTCAAAGTTCTCTATGAAGGCGACGAGGTCGAATTCGAGATTTCCGAAGGCCCCAAAGGTCCCCAGGCAACGAATGTCGTCGTTTTGGGTTGATTAACGGTCTCCTTTGACGAAGCGAAACAGACCCCAGGGTTCAGATCCTGGGGTCTGTTTTTTGGCGATGAGGAAACCGGAGGGAGGGTCAGGATAGATGGGAGAGATCAAATCGTCGGTTGAGCTCGCCATGGAGAGAAGCCGCAGGTTCAGCCTTACTGAGGAGGAACGAGAGGAGATCAAACGAAAAGAGATTGAAGAGAAGGCTTCCCGTCTTTTCCACCGCTATCGTGAAGGGCATCTGCCTCTTCATGAAATGGAGCGAGAGATCGAAAAAATGGACGAACCCTACCGTGAGAAAGTGAAAGGGGCTCTTCTCAAACTGTCCATCGATGCCCTCACCTTGGGAGAAGATTACGAAAGGCTTCTCTCCGGCATTGAGTGGCTGAAGGGATCTTCTCTCGATGCCATCCGAAGGAGACTTCATGAACTGACCTCGAGCTTCTCTGAAGAAAGGAAAAAGGTCGAGCAAGAGGTGAAAAAGGCAATGATGGAGGAGCTGAAGAGGATGGGCTTCTCCGGGAGCGCGATTGAACTCCATGTAGGCGAAAACCCGGAAGCAGATCGCCTTTGGGCGGCAAGGGAGAGGACCTATCAGGAACAGGTTCGCCAGATCCAGGAGACGTTAAGGAACCTATAGGTAACCGAAGAAGCTTTCTCGGATCACCTCGAAGTTTTCCAAGACCTCGTCTTTGCCCATAATGATCTCGCCGTGACCGGGAAGCAGGATCTCGATGTCGAGGCGGGATAGTCTCTCAATGCTTCGAGCCAAGAGGTCCGGGTCCCCTTCGGGGAAGTCGGTTCTACCGATCCCGCCGGAAAAGATCACATCTCCCGTAAAGAGGGCCTTCGGTTTGGGCCAATAGATGGAAAGAGACCCGGGCGAATGGCCCGGTGTTTCGTAGATCTCGAAGGCCTTATCTTCCACATGAAGCTCTCCCTCTTTGAGATAAAAATCGAATCGAATGCGCGGCACACTCTGGCCCATCATTTCGTAAAGATATTTGCCAGGCCCTCGGAGGTAGTTGACTTCGTTCCTACTCATCGCCACCTTGAGCGCCCGGTCTTGGAAAGCCTCAGCCCCTTCTAAATGGTCGGGGTGGGAGTGGGTCACGACAAGAAGATCGATGGCGTCGGCCGAAATCCGATCCTCCTTCATCCGAGCAAAGAGGGAGTCGAGGAATCGGCGATGACCTGGGTCGATGAGAATCGTCTTCTTTCCGGTGATGACGTAGGTATTGCAGTTGTTCTCATAGGGGTCTTGCCAGGGATAGACATAAAGGTCTTTGAGCAACTTCATCTCCTTCTCCTGTGACGGCCCCCGAACGAGGGCCGCGATCGTCTGGACTTAGGTTAAAACGGCCCCCTCCAATTTGCAAGGGACAGAGATATCTCGTTAGAATATCGAAAGAGAAAAAGAGCGTCGGAACGGGACCCTCTGCTTGCCATGGCTCGAAGATACCGATTGAGGTGGTTTGCCGTCTTTCTGTTCTTCGCGACGGCTGGAGCTGTTCTCTACGTTCTCTCGACCCCTAACCTGACGCGGTTGAAAAGAGAGAATCCTGGCAAAACCGCCTTCATGAAGTACCGGGAAGAGGAATGGAAAAAGAAGGGGAGGAAGTATCGAATCCAGCAAAAGTGGGTTCCCTTGTCGAAGATCTCTCCGTATCTCGTGAAAGCCGTGCTGATTGCCGAGGACGACAAGTTCTGGACCCATCGGGGATTTGATTACGAGGCCATCCAGAAGGCCTTGGAGAAGGATCTTCGAGCGAAGCGGTTGAAATGGGGAGGATCGACGATCACCCAACAACTGGCAAGAAATCTCTACCTCTCTCCTGAAAAGAGCCTGATCCGAAAGGCGTTGGAGGCCTGGATCACGTGGAGGATGGAACAGGTTTTGGGCAAGACGCGAATCCTGGAGCTCTACCTCAATGTCGTCGAATTTGGCGAAGGGATCTTCGGAGCTGAGGCCGCGGCGCAGCACTATTTTGGGAAGCCCTCCATCGCCCTCTCTCCCGAGGAGGCAACACGGCTCGCTTCGATCCTTCCGAACCCGAGAAAATACAAGCCCACGGGAAATCAGCCCTATGTGACAAGCCGCGCAAACCAGATCTACGAGATCATGGTGAAACGAGGGATCGTCGTCCCCCGACACGAAGAGGTTCTGGAGGAGATCCATCCTACGGAGGGAGAGGAAGCTTCGGCTCCCTGAAGGGGAAGGATAAATCCGAAGGTTAGAAAAAATCATGCACAGGAGGCCCCCGGTGAGGGGATGATGGCGAAAAGTTGGTGCCGCACAAGAAAGGCGTTTCTCGGCTGGGCCTTCTTTGTTCTTACGCTTTTTATGATCGGAACAGTCCCCGGAGGAGAAAGGAGTCGATTCGTGGTGAGGACTTCGGCAGGGATAGTCCTGGTACCTTTTGGAAACATCGATTCGAGGCTCCTTCAAAAGATGAAAAACGATTTGGGGAGGGTATTCGAACGCCCGGTCGTGACGGGTCGCGGGATGACGGAGCCGCGATACGCCTTTCACCCGAAGCGCAATCAGTATCTGTCCACGGCCATCCTCAATACCCTCCTCAAACAAAAAGAATACGAGCCCTATGAAAAGATCCTCGGGATCGTGGATGTTGATCTTTACGTTCCCGATCTTCATTTCGTCTTCGGCGAAGCCGGTCCCAAGGCTGCCGTGATCTCCCTCGTGCGTCTGAGACAGGAGTCCTATGGTCTGTCGTCCGACGAAGAGCTTTTCTACAGGAGGATCCTAACGGAAGCGGTTCACGAATTGGGCCATAGCTTCGGGCTTCGCCATTGCCCGAACCCCCGGTGTGTCATGTTTTTCTCCAACTCCTTGGCGGACACGGACCGAAAAGGGCCTGATTTCTGCAAAGCGTGTACCCAAGGCCTGAAACGTCTGATGGGCCCTAAACCCCAACCCTGAAAAACCATCTTTCCCCGTCCGGTGCATAATGGGCGGGTAAAGGGAAACGATGGGCTCAGCCGATGGAGGCCGAGAGGACTCGAAAAAAATTTCCGCCCATGTAGGCCCCGATCTCCTCCGTCGAGAAACCGATTTCTTCCATGGCCCGGATGAGATGGACCAGGTCGCGAACATCCCGATACCCCTCGATCAAACGGGGAAGGTGACCTCCTCCATCCGTTCCCAAGCCGACGTGATCCATTCCCAGCCGGGTTTTCATCTCCCGTATTTCTCTGGCCCAATCGTGAAAGGTCTTTCGAACCCCCAAACCCGGTTTCTCATAGGCCAAGGGCCACGTGCAGATCACTCCGCCTGTACGAGCCACAAGCTCCATGTCTTGCCACGTACGAAATCGGCGGCATTTTCCAGGGTCCGTCAGGGCACATGGACTCGTATGTGAATCGATCAAGGGTTTGGCGGTCATTTCGGCAACCTGGGCGAGCGTTTTGGAGTGGGCATGGGCCACATCGACGAGGATACCCAAGGCCTGCATCCGCTCCACGACCTTACGGCCTGCTGGGGTAAGCCCATGATGCATCGGCCCAGGATCGAGCCTCCAAGGCCTCATGATGTCGCCCAGCTCGTTGTTTCGATAGTGCACCAGCGTGATCATCCGAACACCGAGGCGGTAGAACTCCTCCACCCGGTCAGGGCGGCCTTCGAGGGGGTCACCTCCTTCGATCGCCAGGATGGCTCCAGGAGGACGGTTCAGATCCGATCCCTCGGGAATGTCCGAACTTTTCAACACGAGCTTCACTTTGCCGGGGCGAACGAGCTCTTTCATCCACCATTCGAGCTGAGCCAGGGTATTCTCAAATTCGGACCCTTTGATGCGGCCTTGGCTCCGGGAGACTTGATCTCCGACCGCAGCAAAGGCGCTGGCCGCCATACCCAAGGCCTTGATCGCTTCAAGGGAGGAGCTCTTGTCGATCCAAGAGGCGCTTCGGCCCGGAGGAAGAAGACGGTCAGGATGGGCATGGGCATCCATCACACGGAAAGCTCTTCGTGGAGTCTTCTCATCAGCTCGGGCCCTTTGGGGGTTTAGGGGAGTTGAGAGGTTGGCCAAGGTGATGGGAAGAGTGTACGATAGGCAGCACTTAAGAAAATCCCGCCTGTTCATAGTGGCTCCTCGAAGCCTCATGTTTCAGTGTACGGATTGCCGTTCCTTCACATCATTATATCCTACCGCCCCCCTTTGAACCATTGGGCACCGAGATGAGCCCCTTGGGGGAAGGGAGTTGCGGGGCCCTTGACAAAATGGGGAGGCGTACTTATTTTTTCGGCGTTACAGGATGGGAGTGTGCTGTTTCGCGCCATGGTTTCTTTTCTTCTGAAATCGTAACGAATCCCCCAAGGTATTTCCATAAGCTACGAGTGCCCGGGTAGGCTGGAAGTGAGAGGCAGCGTCAAGAACTATCTTCTCGCCCCAAAGGCTTGCTCCCTGTTCCTAAAGGGGAGAGGAGGAGGGGACAAAACAAAAACCCGGAAAGGAGGTTTGTTCTGATGCAGGTGAGACCACTTCATGATCGGATCCTTGTCAAGCGGCTCGAGGAGGAGGAAAAGACCAAAGGAGGGATCATCATTCCCGATACGGCGAAGGAGAAACCCTCGGAAGGCAGGGTGATCGCCGTGGGAGATGGTCGGATCAAAGAGGACGGGACGAAGATCCCGATGGAATTGAAGAAGGGGGATCGCATTCTTTTCTCAAAATATGCTGGAACAGAGGTCAAAATCGATGGCGAAGATCACCTCATCATGAGAGAGGACGACGTGCTCGCTGTGATTGAGTGAAAGGAGGATTCCTATGGCGAAGGAACTGAAATTCGGACAAGAGGCCAGAAATGCCGTTCTTGAAGGAGTCAACGTTTTGGCCGAGGCGGTGAAGGTGACCCTCGGACCGAAAGGTCGAAACGTGGTCCTGGAGAAGTCCTTTGGCTCTCCCACCGTTACCAAGGATGGCGTGACCGTTGCCAAAGAGATCGAGCTCGAAGATCACTTCCGAAATATGGGTGCCAAGATGGTGAAGGAGGTGGCCAGCAAGACCTCCGATACGGCAGGCGACGGAACCACCACTGCAACGGTCTTGGCCCAGGCTATCTACCGAGAGGGTCTTAAGGTCGTCGCTGCGGGCGCTAACCCGATGGACCTCAAACGGGGCATCGATACGGCCGTAGAAGAGGTGGTCAAGGAGCTCAAGAAGCTCTCCAAGACCGTCAAAGACCGTAAGGAGATTTCTCAAGTGGGAACGATCTCGGCCAACAATGACCCGATGATCGGAAACATCATCGCCGAGGCCATGGAAAAGGTGGGCAAGGAGGGGGTCATCACCGTAGAAGAGGCAAAGGGCATGGAGACCACCCTCGAGATCGTTGAAGGGATGCAGTTCGACCGAGGCTACATCTCCCCTTATTTTGTGACCGATCCCGAGAAGATGGAGGCGGTTCTCGAAGATGCCTATATTCTCATCCACGAAAAGAAGATCTCCAGCATGAAGGAACTCCTGCCCCTTCTCGAAGAGGTGGCGAAGACGGGAAAACCTCTTCTGGTCATCGCTGAGGATGTGGAAGGAGAGGCCCTGGCAACGCTGGTCGTGAACAAGCTTCGGGGGACCCTGAAATGCGCAGCCGTCAAAGCCCCAGGCTTTGGCGATCGACGAAAGGCGATGCTGGAAGATATCGCTATCCTGACGGATGGTCGGGCGATCTCCGAGGACGTGGGTATTAAGCTCGAGAACCTGAAGCTCTCTGACCTCGGGAGAGCGAAGAAAGTGGTCATCGACAAAGACAACACGACCATTGTCGAGGGCGCAGGAAAGCCTGCAGCCATCGAAGGACGGATCAAACAGATCCGGGTTCAGATCGAGGAGACCACTTCAGACTACGATCGGGAGAAGCTCCAGGAGCGCTTGGCCAAAATGGCAGGCGGGGTTGCTGTCATTAAGGTGGGAGCCGCTACAGAGACGGAGATGAAGGAGAAGAAGGCTCGGGTCGAGGATGCATTGCATGCCACCCGCGCTGCGGTGGAAGAGGGTATCGTCCCCGGAGGGGGCGTAGCCTATCTCAGGACCTTACCCGCTCTGGAGAAGCTGAAACTGGAAGGCGATCGTAAGACAGGGCTCGAGATTGTTCAGCGGGCCCTCGAGGAGCCCATTCGACAGATCGCTCAAAATGCGGGCAAAGAGGGCTCGGTGATCGTCGAAAAGGTCAAACAGGAGAAAGGGGCCTTCGGCTTCGATGCCGACAAGGAGGAGTATGTGGACATGATGGAGGCGGGCATTATCGATCCCACCAAGGTGGTGCGACTCGCCCTCCAGAATGCGGCCTCTGTTGCGTCCCTGCTCATCACCACCGAAGCCGTGGTTGCTGAGAAGCCGAAGAAAGAAGCAGCCACACCTCCCATGCCGCCTCCTGAGTATTAAGAGGGAAAGAAGGAGGGGGCTTTCCCCCTCCTTCTTTCGTCCTCAATAACCGATGGCGCAACCGTCTTTTCTCCGGTCGGAAGCTCCAAGGAGAACATCCTCTTCACGATCCCAAAAGATAGCCTGGCCACCTCCCACCTGGTTCACGGGTGAAATCCTCCTTCGAATCTGATGGCCCCGTTCCGCGAGTCCACGGGCAACCGGCTCAGCCACCCCTTCCTCAAGGTAGACCTCCCTGTCGTTCAGATGTCTTATCCGGGGAGCGTCGAGGGCCTCTTGTAAATTCATTCCAAAATCGATCAGATTGATCAGAAACTGGACATGGCCCTGAGGCTGCATATCTCCACCCATCACGCCAAAGCTCATCAGGAACGTGCCGTCCTTGAAAACCATTCCGGGAATGAGGGTATGCATGGGCCTTTTGTGGGGTTCGAGGCGATTGGAGTCCGTGGGATTGAGCGAAAAGGATTTTCCGCGGTTCTGCAAGACGATCCCCGTTCCCTCGACGACGACCCCGGATCCGAAGTGCATGAAGAGGCTGCTGATAAAGGAGACGGCGTTTCGATCTTTATCGACGGCCGTCACATAGACCGTTTCGGAAGACCGGGGCAACGCCAGAGGCGAAGGGTTGGAACTGGCCCTCTGCCTGTCGATGGTCTCACGAACCCTTCTGGCATAATCTTTGGAAAGAAGTTCCTCCACAGGAATCCGTTCAAACTCCGGATCGGTAATAAAACGGTTTCGGTCCTCAAAGGCCCTCTTCTTGGCTTCGATCAAAAGGTGAAGGTACGAAGCGGTGTTATGGCCCAGCCTCGCAATGTCGTAGCCTTCGAGGATGTTCAGCATCTCCAGGGCGGTGAGCCCCTGGCCGTTGGGCGGAAGCTCGTAGATCGTGTACCCCCGGTAGTCCGTCGAAAGGGGCTCCACCCAGGTGGTCTTGTGGTCGAGGAGGTCTTGACGGGACAAAAAACCTTGATGCGCCTTGGAGGTTTGGAGGATGGCCTCGCCGATCTCACCTTCATAAAAAGCCTCCACCCCGTGGCGGGCAAGGGTCCGATAGGTTTTTGCAAGGGCTTCGTTTCGAAAACGCTGGCCCCCTTGGGGGGCCTTCCCGTTGATCAGGAAGGTTTTCGAAGCGCTCGGAGAAGAGCGAAGAAGGCCTTCCACCTCTTGCCACTCCCCTGCGATCACCTCGCTCACGGGGAAACCCTCTTCCGCATAGAAGATGGCATCTTCCAGGACCTCCGAGAGCTTGCGGGTTCCGTAACGTTCCAAGGCCTCGTTCCAGGCATGAAGGGCTCCCGGAACGGTGACCGCGTCGATTCCCCGCTCGGGCACCTCGCGAAGCCCTTTTTCCCGATATGCGGATAGCGACGCCCCATAGGGCGCTCGACCGCTTCCGTTTAGGCCGATCAATCGCTTCCCTTCGGCGAGATAGATCAGGGCAAAGGCGTCACCGCCGATCCCGACATTATAAGGTTCTACCACGCTCAGTGTGCTCACCATGGCCACGGCTGCATCGATGGCATTGCCACCCTTCGCCAGGATCTTGTATCCCGAAAGGGTTGCCAGAGGTTGACTAGAGGCCGCCATCCCCTGGGTTGCCATCACTACAGAACGTTGTGCCCAGCTTCGACCCTCTCTTTTCTGCCCATAGGAAAATTTCATTACGGTTCTTGCTCCTTTCTCCGTTTGTCTCATGAAAGAGGAGGAAGAGTCGGTCTCCACCAAGGGACAAACCTCCATTTAGGTTGATCTTAATCGAAATGGCCCTTCAGGTCAAAAAAAGAGGCCCGAAGAGTGGGAGCGGTATTTGAGTTTTGGGGCAGGGGATGATATATAATGCCTAAAAAGGAGATAAACCGGATGGCTTCCGTTCAAGTCAACGTGCCTTACCCCATGCTCCTCGATCGAATCGACTTTGTCACGGGAAGAGGCATTCACCCGGAGATTTACCTGAGTGGCATCGATTTGGATCGGTGTCATGAGGAGGATCTCCAAAAGATCGCCCAACACCTTGAGGCGAAGGGCTTGGAAGTCACGATCCACGGCCCCTTTATGGATCTGAGCCCGGGAGGGGTTGATCCCAAAATCAAGGAAGTGACCTTTGAGCGGATGCTGAAAACGATCGAAGTGGCGAAGCTTCTCAGACCGAAGGTGATCGTCTTTCACCCGGGCTATGACAAGTGGAGGTTTGACGGAGACGTCCGCCTATGGCTTGAAAGCAGCCTTGAAACGTGGCCTCCTCTTGTGGAGAAGGCCGAGGCCGCGGGGTTGATCCTTGCCCTCGAGAACGTCTTTGAAGAGACGCCCGAAAGCCTTCGGGCTCTTCTCGAAAAAATCGATTCGCCGAATCTGGGTTTCTGTTTCGATACAGGTCATCATAACGTCTTCAGCAGTGTTTCCTTTGCGACCTGGGCCAAAAGCCTGGGGCCCTATCTCAAAGAGGTTCACCTCCACGACAACCGGGGTGAAAAAGACGAACATCTTCCCCTTGGGGAGGGAACCTTCGATTTCGAGGGCTTTTTCGCCCTCCTCAGACAACTTGAGCTTCGTCCGACCTACACCATCGAACCCCATGAAGAGCCTCATCTCTGGAGGAGCCTTGAGGCGGTGAAGAAATACATTTGATAGAAAATCCCCTCGCAAAGGTTCATGGGGCGCTGGCAACGGTCAACGTGCTTTCCCAGGGCGAAGGGATCGCTTAGGGACGTTGAAGGTTAGAGGTTGGAGGCAAAAGGCAAAAGGATCAAGGTTAAAGGCAAGAGGGTGAAGCCTTTGCCGCTACCGGCCTTTCAAGAGGGAGGAAGGGCGAGAGACGCCGCGTCTACATCGGAGGGAGGCTACCTTGGCACATCGGATTGAAGTTCGGCTCAAAGAGGAAATCCGGGATGCTCTGGGCGAGAAGATCCAGCGAAGAATCCTCAGTGATCTACACCTCGACGTTGCCTCGGTGAGAACCATTTCGGTTTTCACCCTCGACATGGAGCTTTCCGAAGCCGAACTGTTGGCCGTTGCGAACGGACCGTTTCTTGATCCCCTCATTCAAGTGTCGAGTATCGATCGGCCTTTAGCCCGCGATTTTGATTGGCTTGTGGAGGTGGGTTTTAAGCCGGGTGTTACCGACAACGTGGGAAAAACGGCCCGCGAGGCGATTGAGTGGAGGCTGGGAAGGAAACTCAAAGAGGAAGAGAGGGTTTACACCTCGATTCAGTATCTTCTTCGTGGCAAGCTGAAACGGGAGGAGGTCGAAAGGATCTGTACCGATCTCTTGGGGAACCCTCTCATCCAGAGGTTCGACATTTGGGAGGCCCGCCAGTGGAGCGGCCAAATCACTCCCAAGGTCCCGAGGGTGCGAGGTGAAGAGGGAGGAAAGGTGGAGGAGATCGATCTCATGAGATCGGATGCCGATCTTCTTCTTCTGAGCCAGGAACGTCTTCTCGCCTTGGATCTAAGAGAGATGAAGGCTATCCAGCGCTATTTTACCGAACCCGCTGTCCTAAAGGAAAGGAGGCGGATGGGTTTGAGCGACCGGATCACGGATGTGGAGCTTGAAGCCCTTGCTCAAACCTGGTCGGAGCACTGTAAGCACAAGATCTTCAATGCCCGGATCGAGTACTTCGATGAGAAAGGAACTCCAACCGTCATCGACAGCCTTTTTAAGACCTACATCCGGAGAGCCACCGAAGAGATCCGATCCTCCCTGGGCCAAAGAGACTGGTGCGTCTCTGTGTTCGATGACAATTCAGGGGTGATCCGTTTTGACGACGCCTATCACATCGCTTTCAAGGTGGAGACCCACAACACGCCCTGTGCCTTGGATCCCTATGGGGGGGCTTTGACGGGAATTGTGGGGGTGAACCGAGACCCTTTTGGAACAGGAAAGGGGGCCAAGCTCATTTTCAACATCGACGTCTTTTGCTTTGCCAATCCCTATTATGACAAACCCCTGCCCCCTCGCCTTTTTCACCCAAAAAGGGTTTACGAAGGGGTGCGAGAAGGGGTGGAACACGGAGGGAACAAAAGTGGAATCCCCACGATCAACGGAGGCGTTGTCTTCGATGACCGTTATCTTGGTAAACCTCTCGTTTACTGTGGAACGGCTGGGATCATGCCCCGGGAGATCCTCGGAGAGCCCTCGCATCTGAAAAGGGTCGATCCAGGCGATTTGATCGTCATGACCGGAGGCCGAGTCGGGAAAGACGGTATCCATGGAGCCACCTTCTCTTCGGAGGAGCTCCGAGAGGACTCGCCCGTGACAGCGGTCCAGATCGGCGATCCCATTACCCAAAAGAAGATGACCGATTTCCTCTTGGAGGCGAGGGACCGAGGCCTCTACAAGTCTATCACCGATAATGGCGCTGGAGGCCTATCCTCCTCCGTGGGCGAGATGGCCCGGGAGATAGGATGTGAGCTCCATCTCGATCGTGCTCCCCTCAAATACGCGGGTCTCGATCCCTGGGAGATCCTCCTTTCCGAGGCCCAGGAGCGAATGACCCTGGCCGTGGCACCAGAAAAGATCGAAGCCTTTCTGGCCCTCGCCCGAAAAAGGGACGTGGAAGCGACGGTTTTAGGTACCTTCACGAATACGAAGCGGTTTCACGTCCTCTATCGAGGGAAGACCGTGGCTTATCTCGACATGGACTTCCTCCACGGAGGTCTTCCCCGGATGGAGCTTCGAGCTCGATGGCAGAGGCCTCGCCATGAAGAGCCCCATGGGAGAGAGCCCGAGGATTTGACCGCGACCCTTCATGCGATGCTTTCCCGACTTAACATCGCAAGCAAGGAGTCCATCATTCGCCAGTACGATCACGAGGTCCAGGGAGGTAGCGTCGTTAAACCCCTCGTCGGCCGCTTCAATGACGGACCGAGCGACGCAGCGGTCTGGAAGCCTGTTCTCGATTCCTGGCAGGGGATCGTCGTTTCCAACGGGATCTGTCCCCGTTATAGCGACATCGATACCTATGCCATGGTGGCGTGCGCCATCGACGAGGCGATCCGAAACAACGTGGCGGTGGGAGGGAATCCCGATCGTTTGTCGGCCCTCGATAATTTCTGCTGGCCTGACCCCATTGCGTCGGAAAAGACGCCGGACGGCGAATACAAGCTCGCACAGCTTGTTCGTGCCAATCAGGCCCTTTACGACTATTGCACGGCCTTTGGTGTTCCCCTCATTTCGGGCAAAGACAGCATGAAGAACGATTATTTGATCGGAGGACTCAAAATCTCCATCCCTCCCACGGTGCTTATCTCCTGCCTCAGCACGATCGAGGATGTGAGAAAGACGGTGACAATGGATGTCAAGAGGCCGGGTGATCGCGTCTTCGTCCTGGGCGTGACCCGCGACGAATTGGGAGGATCGGAGTATTACGCCCATCTGGGTTTCATCGGCAACCAAGTTCCGACCGTGGATGCCCCAAAGGCAAGGGATCTTTATCGGAGGGTCTTTCAGGCCATTCAGGAGGGCCTCCTTCGATCCTGCCATGACTGTTCAGACGGAGGGCTGGCCGTGGCTCTGGCAGAAAGCGCCTTCGCAGGGGATCTGGGGATGGAAATCGATCTCCGGAAGGTTCCCCATGATGGATTGAATCGAAACGATTCGATCCTCTTCTCCGAATCCCAGAGCCGTTTCGTCGTGACGGTTGCGCCAGGTAGGGGGGAAGCCTTCCAGAGCCTCTTCGAGGGCACAAGTTGCGCCGAAGTGGGAGTGGTAAGGAAGGATGGTCGTTTTCGGGTCAAAGGTCTGAACGGGGAGCTCGTCATCGACGCGAAGATCCGCGACTTGAAGGAGGCCTGGCAACGCCCCCTTCGTTTCTAAATGAAGGGGCTTGACAAAGGTGAAGAATACGAATACCCTGAGGTCGGTGGTTTTGGATCCCGTACCGATCGGAATCGTTCGATTCGGGGGCGAGATCGCTTGTCCCCCACGGGTGGAAAAAGGGAGGTGATGGGCCTGGGGTTCGGATGGGCACCGGTCTGTTCGCAACGAACTCGATGATTACAAAATGAAAGGAGGATTTGTATGAGGAAAGCGTCGATCTTGTGGTTGGTTATGGTATTTACTTTGGGATTCATTGCCCCCTCTGTTCTTGCGGCGGCTAAGTGTGAGGATCCGATCGGGGTGGTGGTCATTAAGCCCGGAGAACCCATCCACATCGCCTGCTGGATGGTCGTCGCGGGTCCGGATGCCTCCCTGGGAACGGACACAAAGCGCGGGGTGGAGATTGCGGTCGACGATCGAGGCGGCAAGCTCTTGGGCCATCCCATCAAGATTTCCGTCCAGGACACGGGTTGCAATGCCGAGGGTGGCCAGGCTGCTGCAACGAAGCTCGCTTCGGACCCCACCATTGTAGCCGCCGTAGGGTCGAACTGCTCGAGCGAGGCAAAACCGGGAGCCCCCATCCTCTGGAAGGCGGGCATCGCCACGGTTTCGCCCTCCAACACGGCGCCCTATCTTACGGATCCCAAGAGGGGGCCGGAATATGACGGCTATCTCCGGACCGCCCACAACGATAAGGTTCAGGGAGCTGTCGCTGCGGAGTTCGCTTATAAGAAGTTGGGGGTGCGACGGGCCGCCACCATTCATGACGGCAGCGTTTACGCCGAGCAGCTCCAGGCCGTCTTCGCGGAGACCTTCAAGAAGTTAGGGGGAACGATCACCGCTCAGGAGGCGGTCGCTCCTACGGATACGGACATGCGACCCGTTCTTACAAAGATCGCAACGGGCAAACCGGAGTTCCTCTACTATCCGATCTTCATCGCCGCAGGAGGCCACATCACCCGACAGGCCAAGGAGGTTGCCGGCCTGGAGAAGATTCCCTTGATGGGTGCCGACGGGATCTTCTCGCCCGATTTTTACAAGGCTGCGGGCGAGGCGGCTATCGGCATGTATCACTCGAGTCCTGACTTTTCGGCTTTCGCCGGCGGTTACAAAGATTTTCTCCAAAAGCATCAGAAGAAGTACGGCGAAAAGCCCCTCGCACCGTTTCATGCCCATGCCTACGATGCGGCATTGATGATCTTCGCGGCCATCGAGAAGGTGGCCAAGAAGCAGCCGGACGGATCCCTCTGCATCGGACGAAAGGCCCTCCGGGACGCCCTTTATGCCACGAAAAATCTCAAAGGGCTCACGGGAACCATCACGTGTGACCCATACGGCGACTGTGCCGACCCCCGAATTGCGGTCTATCTGACCACCGCCGAAAACGTGAAGAAACTGGAGATGCCGAGCACCCCGTACTGGAAGCCTTATGCAGAGGCTCCGCCTGCGCCGGCGAAGAAACCTCCTGCGAAACCTCCTGCCAAGAAGTAGCGTCCTTTCCCTATAGACCTGCGACCCCGCCTTCCAAGGCGGGGTCGCAGAGGGTGGTTGACCCCAGAGACTGGAGGCTTTATGCCGCAAAGGTGGAGAGAACGTATCACGCCTACCGACGTGATCATGTGGTTCATCGGTGCAGCCATTATCGGGCTCATCCTGGTCGGCTCCACCGCGACTTTGACGCGAGGTCCCTATACGGCCCGCCATTGGTTCGATTTTATCATCTTCGGCCTAGCCCAGGGAAGCATCTATGCCTTGATCGCCATGGGCTACACGATGGTTTACGGAACGTTACGGATGATCAATTTCGCCCACAGCGAGGTCTTCATGGCCGGCCCTTACACGGCCTATTTTGTCGCGGCGGCCCTGTATCGGTCGGGCTTTCTTGATGCAAGCCCTGCCGTGAGCATGATCGCGGTCCTTTTCGTCTCCATGGGAACCTCGACCCTCGTTGCTGTGCTGCTGGAGCGGATCGCTTACCGACCGTTACGCATGGCGCCTCGGCTCGTTCCGCTGATTACGGCGATCGGTGCCTCCTTCTTCCTCCAATATACCTTTCGGGGTCTCTACGGATCGGGTTTTCAAGCCTACCCTGTTGTCAAGGCCCTTGAAGGGCAGTGGAATTTGGCCGGGGTCCGCCTTCTCAAATTTCAACTGGTTGTGATCCTTTCGGCTGCCATCCTCATGGCGGTCCTTTATGCCTTCGTTCAGCGGACCCGGGTGGGGAAGGCGATCCGGGCTGTTTCCGAGGACAAGGAGGCCTCTGCCCTGATGGGGATTGACATCGATCGCATGATCGTGACGACCTTTGTCATCGGCGGCATGGCTGCTGGAGCAGCTGGAGTCCTTTACGCCCTCATGTTTAAGCAGGTTCACTTCTTCATGGGGTTTATCCCGGGGATTAAGGCGTTTACGGCGGCCGTCTTGGGCGGCATCGGAAACATCCCGGGAGCGATGCTCGGCGGCATTTTCCTGGGTTTGATCGAATCGATCGGCCCGAGTCTCTTTCTCGACGGTTTGGGAATCGTCGCTCCTTACCAGTTGAAAGATGCCATCGCCTTTACGGTTCTTGTGTTGGTTCTTATTTTCAGGCCAACGGGTATCTTGGGTGAACGATTGGCTGTGAAGAAGGCCTGAGGAATTCTCCGGATCCGAAGAGGGGAAAAGATGAAGGAAGCCCTGAAGATTGGTTTGATCGGAGGAGTGATTGAGATCCTGTTATCCCTGATCGGGATGGTGGAGGCCTTTGCACAGCGCCAGATCGTCAGTCAGGTGATCTCGATGGGCCATAGCCTCCTCCTTCTGACGGTCATTTTCATGGGATATATGGCTGCCCAAAGGGGTTCACCGGACAAGGGAGTTGCGCCTTTCGCGAGAGGCCTTCTCGCTGGTTTGGTCACGGGAGCCCTCGTTTTCTTGCTGGTCTTGATTGGAAGTGTGGTTAGGCTCCGAGCCGTCTTTGTCAACGCTTCCCCTGCCCTTTACGAACTCCTGAGCTTCAAACAATCCCTCCCGAGCGCAGCCCTTCTTCTCGTGGCATCAGGAGGCGTAGCAGGTCTTCTCGCCGCCCTGATGTTTCGTTCACCTCCCGTCTTCAAGAGGGTCTTGATCACGGCCTTGGGTAGTGTCTTGGTTGCAGGAGTCCTGCAGGATCTCCTACGACCGACCTTTGCGGCTTGGGGTCCCCTTGCAGGCATCAGCACATGGCTTTTCACGGCGAACGGACTGACCCTCCACGGCGCTGTGACGCTCGGCCTTGCCGTTTCTCTCGCCTCCTGGTTCTGGGCTTTCAGGGGAGAGGCGATCCGTTCCCACGTGGCAAAACTTCCTCCTTCCCAGAAAAAGGGCCTTCGTTTTGGCAGCCTCGCCCTTTTCGTGGCGGTTTTGCTCGTTCTTCCGCAGATCCTGGGCCTCTTTCTCAGCGAAGTGTTGACGATCGTCGGTCTCTACGTTCTTTTAGGTCTGGGCCTTAACATCGTCGTGGGCTTCGCAGGCCTTCTCGATCTCGGCTATGTGGCCTTTTTTGCCATCGGTGCCTATGTAACCGCCTTGCTCACGTCACCCGAATTGGGATTCTTCAGCTTCACCTTTTGGGAGGCCCTTCCGGTTGCCATTGCGGCCGGAGTCATTGCTGGAGTTCTCTTGGGCATCCCCGTGCTCAAGATGCGGGGGGATTATCTGGCCATTACGACACTCGGTTTCGGGGAGATCATCCGAATCCTCGTTCTCTCCGACTTCCTGAGGCCGTGGCTCGGTGGGGCCCAAGGGATCGGAAAGATCGCCCATGCGACGATCGGAAGAATCGAATTTGTTTCGCCCCAACAGATCTATTACCTCATTCTTGCGGGATGTCTTCTTGTCGTCTTCATCTCCGTACGGCTCAGGGATTCACGGCTGGGACGGGCCTGGAAAGCGATTCGAGAAGACGAGGATGTCGCCCAAGCCATGGGAATCAATCTTGTCGTCACGAAACTTCTTGCCTTTGCCACGGGAGCGGGCTTTTCCGCCCTCAGCGGAGCCATCTTTGCGAGCAAACTGGGCTCCGTTTATCCCCACAGTTTTAATGTCATGATCTCCATCAATATTCTCTGTGTCATCATCGTGGGGGGCATGGGAAGCATTCCGGGTGCGATCGTCGGTTCCATGGCCCTGGTGGGCCTGCCCGAGTTGCTGAGGGAGTTTGCGGAGTATCGGCTTTTCGTTTATGGCGCAGCGCTGGTCGCCATGATGCTCCTTCGTCCGGAAGGCCTCTGGCCCGAGGCGGTTCGGCGTCGTGAGCTTCGCGAGGAGGTCGCGGAAGAGGGCCAGCCCGACCTCGGAAATCCATCTTCAGGTTCGTAGGAGAGCCTATGGCCATTTTAGAAGCCAGGAAAGTGACCAAACGGTTCGGAGGGCTCGTCGCCGTTTCGGAACTCGATCTTGAAGTCAAAGAGCGTAGCATTCACAGCATCATCGGCCCGAATGGTGCGGGAAAGACGACCTTCTTCAACTGCATCACGGGGTTTTACCGGCCCGAGGGAGGAGAGATCCTCTTCAACGGCCGCTCGATCGGAGGGCTTCTCTCAGACCAGATCGTACGCTTGGGGATCGCCCGCACTTACCAAAACATTCGTCTCTTCCCGAATCTGACGGCTCTCGAAAATGTCCTCGTAGGACTTCACAGCCATTTGAAGGCAGGTTTCTTAGGCATCGTTCTCAACCTACCGGCAACCCAACACGAGGAAAAATGGGCCGAGCAAGAGGCCCTTCGCCTCTTGCGATTTGTCAACCTCGCAGGGAAGGGAGACCTTCTTGCCAAGAATCTTCCCTACGGGGATCAAAGACGCCTGGAGATTGCCCGTGCCCTGGCCTCTCGGCCCCAGCTCCTCCTTCTGGACGAGCCTACTGCTGGCATGAATCCCCGGGAAACGCAGGACATGATGGATTTCATCCGCCACCTCCGAGACGAACTGGGAATCACGATCCTTCTGATCGAACACCAGATGCGGGTCGTCATGGGTATTTCGGAAACCGTCACGGTCCTCGATTATGGAGAGAAGATCGCGGAAGGAACCCCTGGCGAAATCCAAAGGAACCCGAAGGTGATTGAAGCCTATCTGGGACGAGGAAGTGCCGCGGAGGCGGCCTGAGGGGACCTACCCAAAGGATAAGGACCGCGAAACGCAACAAAAGGCCCAAGGATGACGAAGGAGAGCGTAAAGGGGGCGAAGCCCAGTTTATCCAATGCCGTTTTTTCGTTCGTCGCAGAGCGTTTGTCGTTCATCGTGCTTTTTAGATCGGGACTGAGGACGTTATGGCCACGCTGCTTGAAGTGGAACAGATCCACACCTACTATGGACACATCCATGCCCTGAAGGGTGTTTCCATCGCCGTGAACGATCGGGAAATCGTCACCCTGATCGGAGCCAATGGGGCTGGCAAGAGCACCCTTCTCAAAACGACCAGCGGTTTGCTGAGGCCTCGAAAGGGCTCTATCCGCTTCGCAGGAGAGGAATTAACGAGCCTCCCTCCCCATGAAATCGTAGCAAGGGGTCTGGTCCAAGTGCCGGAGGGGAGGCGAATCTTCGGCCGACTGACGGTGACCGAAAACCTCGAGATGGGAGCCTTTACCTGTAAAGACAGCCGCCAGGTTCAGGCGAATCTGGAACGGGTCTTTCAACTTTTTCCCCGGCTCAAAGAACGGCGAAAGCAAGTGGCCGGGACCTTGAGCGGTGGCGAACAGCAGATGCTCGCCACGGGACGTGCCCTCATGGCGAACCCGAAAGTCCTTCTGATGGACGAGCCTTCCATGGGGCTTGCGCCCGTCCTGGTGGACAGCATCTTCGACACCATTCGCGAGCTCCATGCCGCCGGCACCACCATTCTTCTCGTCGAGCAGAATGCCCGCATGGCTCTCCAGGCAGCCGCTCGGGGCTATGTGCTCCAGTCCGGGGTGATCGTTCTTGAGGATACGGCTGAAAGCCTTCGCAGAAACGAGATGGTGAGGAAAGCCTATCTGGGAGAGACCTAATGGAGCTTCCTCGATCTGCTGATGTGGTGATTGTGGGAGGCGGTATCATGGGAGCGAGTACCGCCTACCATCTTAGCCTCAAGGGGTGTCGTGGCGTCCTCCTTCTGGAACGGAATCCCCTCTTTGGCCAGGAAGCGACGGGCAAATGTGCAGGAGGCATTCGTTATCAGTTTGCTACGGAGATCAACATTCGCCTTTCCCTCCTGAGCCTTCCCATGCTCGAAAGATTCGAAGAGGAATTGGGGCAAGCCATTGATCTCCGTCACTGCGGTTACCTCTTTCTGATCACTCGGAAAGAAGACCTTACGGCCTTCGAATCAAACGTGGCCCTTCAGCACCGCCTCGGAGTGATGACCGAGTGGTTGACACCCGACGAGGTCCGTCGCCGTCTTCCTCTGATGTGGCTTGATGACGTCATCGCCGCCACGTGGTATCCCCGGGATGGTCTGGCGGATCCGAGCAGTGTCGTCCAGGGGTATATCGCCGGAGCGAAACGTCTGGGAGCCAAATGCCTCACGGACGTCGAAGTGAGGGCGATCGAGGTTGAGGAAGGCCGGGTGCAAAAGGTGAAGACCAACGCGGGTGATGTTCTGACCCACACCGTGGTCAACGCGGCCGGACCTTGGGCTGCGCAGGTGGGAGCGATGGTCGGTTTGGAGATTCCGGTTTCTCCCGTTCGACGGCAGATTGCGGTGACGACGCCTATCCCGGGCCTTCCTCACGATTTCCCCTTCGTCATCGAGTTCGCCAAGAACCTCTACTTTCATCGGGAAGGCCCAGCCATTCTTACCGGCATGTCCAATCTGAACGAACCTCCGAGCTTCCATCAGCAGGTGGATCGCGAATGGGAACTGGTTCACTTCGATGCAGCCAT
>Ga0078972_1006579_pt1 | contig 27278 bp, 23 predicted proteins | sample YelNatPaOPGAMG01_FD_67568 | JGI IMG/M metagenome (GOLD analysis project Ga0078972, IMG submission 67568) | Hot spring thermophilic microbial communities from Obsidian Pool, Yellowstone National Park, USA - OP-RAMG-01 (SPADES assembly) (version 2) | ecosystem: Environmental > Aquatic > Thermal...
CTTTGATCTCTCCCACGCGCTCGTGCAGCAGGTCGCGGTAGTCTTTCTCGCCGTCGAGAATCTTTTTGCGGATTTCCGGCACGCACTTGGGGCACAGCGAGTCGGTTTCTCGCGGCCAGCCCAGCGGCGGCTTGGACTTCTCCCAAGACTTCAACAGCGGCCGATCGGCCCACTTAGGCACGAAAGACGGGTTCGGCCGAATCCGGTTCAGCCGTTCGAAGACCGTCCACGCGGCCGCGGCCGCCCAAGTGAATCCCAGTTCCAAGTACTTAACAGGTTTGTGCATGTCCCCTCCGAATGTCCAAGGTAAATCACCGGATGCCGATGGTCCAGAAATTTTCCTTCAGAGCGGCAAGATCCGCGGTTCGACGGCGACATACTGCATTGAACGGAACCGCTTGCCCGCGCTTTTTCGCTGTTCGAAGCCAAGAAGCAGCCCTTCGAAGAAGAGTATTTCGAGGCGGCAACATGGTTGTGCTGTAATGTTGCCGGGATGCTAGTGAGGGGAAAGCAGTTACGAAGGCAGTTTAAGCGCGTAAACAGATTGGCCCGCGAGCTGCGCATGATTGCCGGCGGGTTGCTCGACACCGAGCACGTCATTCTGGCGCACTTGATCGTGACCCGGCGCTGCAATCTGGCCTGCTCGTATTGCAACGAATACGACCAGAGCTCTCCGCCTATCCCACTGGAGACCTTGCGGCGGCGGGTGGACGAACTGGCCCGATTGGGAACCCGGATCATCACTTTAAGCGGCGGAGAACCGCTGCTGAATCCTTGGCTTGGCCAAGTGATCCGTCACGTCCGGAGCCGGGGCATCCTGGCGGGATTGATCACCAACGGGTATCTGTTGACGCGGGAGAAGATCGAGGAGTTCAACCGGGTGGGGCTGGATCATTTGCAGATCAGCATCGACAACGTGCGTCCGGGGCCGAGCTCCGTCAAGAGCCTCAAGGTGTTGGACCGGAAGCTGCAACTGCTGGCGGAGCACGCCGAGTTCCACGTGAACGTCAACACGGTGATGGGCGCCCAGGATGCGAACCCCCAGGACGCCCTGACGATCGCCCGCCGGGCGCGAGAGCTGGGTTTCAGCTCCACGGCGGGCATCGTGCACGACTCCTGGGGCCAGGTGCGCCCGCTGGGCCCCGAAGAGCGCGCGGCTTATGAAGAGATCAAACGGATCGGCAAGAGCAGCTACGCCCGCGTGAGCTCGTTCCGGGACAATCTGGCGGCCGGCCGGGCGAACCAGTGGCGGTGCCGGGCTGGAGCGCGCTACCTATACATCTGCGAAGACGGCTTGGTTCATTACTGCTCCCAGCAGCGCGGATACCCCGGCAAACCGCTGGAGGAGTACACGCTGGAGGACGTGCGCCGCGAATTCCGCACCATGAAAGCTTGTGCGCCCAAGTGCACGATCTCCTGCGTGCACCAGGTTTCGCAGATCGACGCCTGGCGCGCGCCCCAGGAGCCTTCCGCGCCCGCGGGTCTAGCGCCGGAGCCGCTGGTCCAGATTGGTTCCGCTTCGGATTGACAGGAGCGCGGCTCGACTCCGAAATTGCGCCATTCAATGACTTTTCTTTGATTTCCAGTCGTTCTCACCCTCAGACTGTACGTGATACCAGGCGGAAACGCCTGTAAAAAACCCGACTCAGAGGGAGAGAAATCAACATGCCGGAAACCATGGCCATGGTGAGTGTGGATGAATTGGTGGACCGCCGTCTGGCGGAAGAGCGACGGCGCTTGGAACGGGAAGCGGGAATCGCGGGAAATGCGGTGCGCCACTTCAAACGCCCGGTGGAGAGACCCTTCACCAAATCGCAACGTCCGCACACAACGCTGTTGTTTGGCGGTTTAACGTGGAAGCACGAGCGCCTGATCCAGGGCGCGCTCGAGGGCCTGGGTTACAAGGCCGAGCCGCTGCCCACGCCGAATGTGGCCGCCTTCCAAACCGGCAAGGAATTCGGCAACAACGGCCAGTGCAACCCGACGTACTTTACGGTGGGCAATCTGGTGCAGTTTCTGCAAGGACTGGAGGCCAAGGGCATGAGCCGGGAGGAGATCCTGGACCGGTACGTGTACTTCACGGCGGGCGCTTGTGGGCCATGCCGCTTCGGCATGTATGAATCCGAGTACCGCCTCGCGCTGCGCAATGCGGGCTTCGACGGCTTCCGCGTGCTCATTTTCCAGCAGTCCGGCGGGCTGAGCCAGAGCGATGCGGAAGCCGGTCTGGAGATGAACCCGGATTTCTTCTTGGCGATCTTGAACGCCATGAACTGCGGCGATGTTCTCAACGAGGTCGCTTACGCGATCCGCCCCTACGAGCTGGAAAGCGGCAGGACGGATCAAGTGCTGGCGAACTCCATCGAGAGAGTGCGCGAGGTATTCCGCACGCGCACGCCCTGGACCCTGAGCCCGGAAGCGCGGCGCCGCTTGGGCCGCTTCCACTCCACGGCGGAATTCGCGGGCAAGTTCCTGCATCAAATCGCCAGCGACGAATACACGCGCGTGCTGGAGCAGTGCCGGGACGAGTTCAACTCGGTCGAGGTGGACCGCCTGCGCGTCAAGCCAATCGTCAAAATCACGGGCGAGTTCTGGGCGCAAACCACCGAAGGCGACGGCAACTTCAACATGTTCCGGTTCCTGGAGCGCGAAGGCGCGCAAGTGCTCGTGGAACCCATCGGAACCTGGATCACTTACATGATCCATCAGGTGGTGCAGAAGTACCGCGACAGCAAGGGACTGGAGGAGGGCGCCGTGCTGCCGCCGGCTTGGCGGCTGGACAAGCGGATCCGGATCGAACTGGCGTACCGCAAGAAACTGGCCAAGCTGAAGCTGGCCGAAGCAATCTTCCGCCGCGAGTACCATCGGATCGTTGACGCGCTAGGCGGCTTGGCGCACAAGCTCGTCGATCAGTACGAGCTGCAACGGCTGGGCCACCCCTATTACAACTCCCGCACGGGCGGCGGCGAGGGCCATCTCGAGGTCGCTAAGAATATCTACTACTCGAACCGCGACCTGGCGCACATGGTCCTGTCGCTCAAGCCGTTCGGATGCATGCCTTCGACGCAGTCGGACGGGGCGCAGGCGGCGGTCATCTCACATTTCCGCGACATGATCTACCTGCCGATCGAGACCTCCGGCGAGGGCGAAATCAATGCTCACAGCCGCGTACAAATGGCCCTGGGCGAGGCCAAGGCCAAGGCCAAGCTCGAGTTTCAAGAATGTCTGCAAAAGGCGGGCCTGACGCTGGAAGACTGCCGCCGGTATCTGGACCAGCATCCCGAGATGAAGCGTCCGATGTACCGGGTCCCGCACGTCAAAGGCGTGGTGGGAACAGCGGCCAACCTGGTGTTGCATATCGCGGAGCGGATGCGGCAGGAGCGCCGCCGGGCGGCATAGGAGCGGGCATGAGAGAACGAAGCTTCCTAATTGGCATGGACGTGGGCTCGACCACCGTCAAGGCGGTGGTCACCGACGTGGACACGGACGAAATCGTCTGGCGCGATTACCAGCGGCACGACACCAAACAGCCCGAGAAGGTCCTCGAGTTTCTGAAGAGAATCGAAATCGAAGTCGCGGGTTTCAAAACCGACCGGACGCGGATCTTCATCACCGGCTCCGGCGGCAACGGGCTGGCGCAGTACATCGGGGCCAAGTTCGTGCAAGAGGTGAACGCGGTCTCGCTGGCGGTGGAGAAGCTCCACCCGGAATGCGGCTCGGTGATCGAACTGGGCGGTCAGGACGCCAAGATCATCATCTTCAAGGAAGACCCGGAGTCGGGGCGCAAGAAGAAGCTCCCCTCGATGAACGATAAGTGCGCCGGCGGCACCGGAGCCGTGATCGACAAGATCAACGCCAAGCTGCGCATTCCTCCGGACCAGCTCTGCCAGATGCGATACGAAGGACTGCGCCTGCACCCGGTGGCCGGCAAGTGTGGGGTCTTCGCCGAAACCGACATCAACGGCTTGCAGAAGGCGGGCGTGCCGCCCGATGAGCTGATGGCTTCGCTGTTTGAGGCGATCGTCATGCAGAACCTGTCGGTACTAACGCGCGGCAACACGCTGCGGCCGGTGGTGCTGCTTCTCGGCGGTCCCAACACTTACATCAGGGGAATGCAAGAGTGCTGGAAGCACAACATTCCCAAGATCTGGAAGGAGCGGAACTATCCGCTGCCCGAGGGCGTGCCGCCCGAAGATTTGATTCGAACGCCGGATAACGCGCAGTACTTCGCCGCGATTGGCGCCATCGAATTTGGCAAGGACGAAGACGACTGCGTGGGCTGTTACCGCGGCTGGGAGCGGCTCGAGTGGTACATCGAGCATGGGCGCGAGGAAGAAAAGGCAGCCAAGAAGATTTCCAGCGGCGGCGGTCTGGCCGCCAGCGCCGAGGAGCTGGAGGTGTTCAAGCAGCGCTACCGGCGTCCCCCGTATACCCCCGCCCGTTTCCAGCCGGGTCAAGTGGTGGAAGGGTTTATCGGGCTGGATGGCGGCTCGACTTCCACCAAAGCAGTCTTGCTCGCCAACGATGCCAACAAAACCCTGCTGCTGAAGAGCTACCAGCTCTCCAAGGGCAACCCCATCGAAGACACCAAAGAAGTCCTGGCCCAAATTGAAGACCAAGTGCTCGAGCAGGGCGCCACGCTGCGCGTGCTGGGCGTGGGCACCACAGGCTATGCCAAGGATATTCTCAGGGACGTCATCGGAGCAGACGCGGCGGTGGTGGAGACCGTGGCCCATACCGAAGCGGGGCTCCACTTCTACAAGGACATCGACGTCATCTGCGACGTGGGCGGCCAGGACATCAAGATCATCATCTTGAAGAACGGCCGGGTCAAGGACTTCAAGCTGAACACCCAGTGTTCGGCGGGCAACGGCTACTTCCTCCAATCCACGGCGCAAGGCTTCGGCGTGCCGGTAGAGAAGTTCGCCGATGTGGCCTTCTCCGCCAAGTCCTTCCCGACGTTCGGCTATGGCTGCGCCGTATTCATGCAGTCCGACATCGTCGACTTCCAGCGGCAGGGCTGGCGCGCCGAAGAGATCATGGCGGGCCTTTGCAACGTGCTGCCCAAGAATATCTGGCTGTACGTCTCGCAAATCCCCAATTTGGCGGCCATCGGCACGCGTTTCCTGCTGCAAGGCGGAACGCAGTACAACTTGGCCGCAGTAAAGGCCCAGGTGGACTTCATCGAGGCGCGCTTCAAGGGCAAAGAGCTGCGGCCGGAAGTGATCGTCCACCAGTATTGCGGCGAGGCGGGCGCCATCGGGGCCGCTCTGGAGGCGGCGCGGCTGTTCGAACGCGGCCGTAGGACTTCGTTCATCGGCATGCAGGCCGTGCGGCAAGTCAGCTACAAAACCACCCGCAATGAGGACACCCGCTGCTATTTCTGCAAGAACAACTGCCTGAGAACGTTTATCGACGTCAAGACTCCTTTGATCTCGGCGATCCAGCCGGTCAATTCCAAGGTTCCCTTGGAGCCCGGGGCGCAGCGTCTGATCATCGCCACCTGCGAGAAGGGCACGGTCGAGGATGTCGACCACATGAAGAACATCAAGGGCGAGCTCGACCGGCTCAAAGAAGAGAACCCCAACTTCGCCGACATCGCGGCCCGGGCGGTATTTCGTATCCCAGATGTGCCGAACGTCTCCGATGCCCCGCCCCGCTACCGGTTGACGCCGGCGCAGAAAAAGCGCGCGGCCCTTATGGCACGGCGCGCCACGCTGAGGATCGGCATGCCGCGCGTGCTGAACATGTACTCGACGGCGCCGCTGTTCACCGGCTACTTCGCTTCGCTCGGCCTGAAGCCGCAAAACCTGGTTTTCTCGGAGTACACCTCGGATGAGCTGTACAAGGAAGGCGCCAAGCGCGGCGCCATCGACCCCTGCTTCCCCTCAAAGCTGGGCATCCCGCACGTGCACAATCTGCTGTACCATGCGCACGCCAAGCGGCCGCTCGATTACATCTTCTTCCCGGTCATCGACGACCTGACCAGCGATTTAGCTTGCACCGCGGGAAGCCGCAGTTGCCCGACGGTGGCGGCGACTCCTGAAGCGGTGAAGGCGGCCTTCACCAAAGAAGGCGACGTCTTTCAAGAAAAAGGCGTGGTCTATCTGGATACCTTCGTGAATCTCGCCGACCGCAAGATGTTTGAGCGCCAGATGTATCAGCAGTTCCGGGACATCCTGGGCCTGTCTCCGGAAGAGAATGCCCGGGCCGTTGACCAGGGCTACCGGTGTCTGACCAACTTCTACCAGAAGCTCCGGCAGCAGGCTCGGCAGGTGCTGGAGCAACTGGAGCGCGAGGACCGCATCGGCGTGGTGATGCTGGGACGCCCGTACCACAACGACCCGGGCATCAACCACGAGATCCTCGTCGAGTTCCAGAAGATCGGTTACCCGGTCTTCACCCAGGACTCGCTCCCCATCGATGACGACATCCTCGAGCGCCTGTTCGGCGACGAGGTGCGCGCCGGGGAGATCCCGCACCCGATGGCCATTACCGACGTTTGGAAGAATTCCTACAGCGAAAACACCTCAAGGAAGATTTGGGCCGCCAAGTACGTGGCGCGGCATCCAAACCTCGTGGCGCTCGAGCTTTCCAACTTTAAGTGCGGGCACGACGCGCCGATTTACACCGTGGTCGAGGAGATCGTCGAGCACTCGGGGACGCCTTATTTCTGCTTCAAGGACATCGACGAGAATAAGCCCACCGGCTCGATTAAGATCCGCATCGAGACCATCGGCTACTTCTTGCAGCGTTACCGCGAGGACCTGATCGATCGCAAGGCCCGGCGCCGGCAGGTCGAAAGCCGCCTGGCCGAGATCGAGGAGCAGTTGCGGCGGCAGGCGCTGCGCGAGAAGTTGGACGCGATCGAGAAGGACATGCGCGCGCGCAGGGCCTTCGACAGCGGACACCTGCCGACGGTCCATGTGAGCTTGGAGGAACTTTCGAACTCACGGCCCGCAGCCTGAGCCCGCCTCGGCGCCCGGCGGAACACGGCGCCGGCGCAGTGAGAATCCCGCTTCGCGGCGAGGGCCGGCTACTGGCTCACCAGGGTCACCAGCCCGCGCGAGGGCAGGTTGATCTTGAGCGCGCCCTTTACCGAACGCACGACCGGCTTCTGCTGGTAGTGAGAGATTTCCGTCGTCTCATAAGGCTGCCAGGAGGCGTCCGGAAGTCCTTCCAGCAGCGCTTCTCGGGCGGCGCCCATATTCAAGATGTGCAGCGTGTAGGCCGTCCCTTTGCGGAAAGCAGTGAATAGGACGCTCTTCTGGTCCGAAGCCGTGCGCAGCGTTTCGCTTTTTTGAGGCGTTAGATCGGTGAAATGTTTCATCAGATAGAAGCGCGCCGTGGGCTGGATGGTCTTATCCGGTCCCATGCGCACCAGCGCGTAATCGTTCGTGAACTGCCAGTATTGGGTTCCCTGCGGGCGGGCATACATCAGCAGCTCCTGCGTGAGGTGAGCTTCCCGCAGCCCGTAGTGGTAGCTATCCCAAGAACGGGTGTAGTAGGCGGCGCCGTCCACGCCGAGCTCGGTCACAAGCAAAGGCAGATTGAGCCACTCCGCCAGATCGCCCCAGGCCGCGTATTGCTCGGGCGTGCCGGTCCCCCAAGTGTGGAAGCCGACCGCCCCGATGTATTTGAGCGCATCGGGATCGGAGGCGGCCACCAGGCCGAAGCGGTGCGTGTCTCGGGGGCCGGTGGCGTCTGCAAGCAGCATCTTGGTCTTAAGTCCCAGCTTTTCGAAATGGGCGCCAATGCGTTTGATGGCGTAAGCGTGCGTCTCCGGAGTCAGACCCACGTACACGCCGATGTTTGCCTCGTTAAAGGAAAAGAGATCGGGCTCCACGCCGTACTCTTTTTTGGCGTAAAGGAGGTAGCTGCCCAACAGGTCCAATAGATCGTCCCACTTGAGCGGGTCGATCAGGCGGAAGTTAGCGCTGCGCGGCTTTTCGTAAGGGTCCGTGTAGAGCCGCTCCGGCAGCCACCAGATGCTGACGACCATCGGCACGCCCATCTGCTGAAAGGCGCGCATGCGCTCCAGGTCGGCGCGGATTTCGGGGCCGGGGTTGGGCCGCTGCACATCCCACTGCTGCGCTTTCATCTCGAAGCGCGCCCAGGCGACTTTGAGGTTCTTCATGGTGTAGTCGGAGATGGGCGAGGTATTGCTCCAGCAGTAGTTCGCGCCGAAGCCGTCGAAAGGATACCAAGGGGCGGTAGCGTCTAGCCTCAACCGCGCCGGCTCGGGAGGCGGGGCGACGTTGGTGAGCCGGAAGCTGGTGGAAAGTGCAGCGCTCGCCCCTCCGGCCATGTTCCCTGATTGGAGCGCGGCCCGGATTTGATAGGAGCGTCCGCGGTCGTCCCAGCGGTCCACGACCGTCACCGGAACCGCGCGGTCGAAGGCGATCTCCAGCGTGACATGGCCCAGCGCGTCCTGCACGCGCAATCCGCTGACCTCGCCGCTATAAAGCGCCGGCGCCGGCGGCTTGCTTGCGCCGAAGATGAGCGGCTGGGATCCGGCGGGCGTAAAGCTCCCCTTAAGAAACGTCTTGCGCGGGAGATCCGCAATAAATTCAATGGCGCTGATCTCCAGGGCGCTGGTGGCTGTCACCGATGCGGTGTACTTGACCCCGGAGGCGTCCTCTTCGGCCTTCGTGTCCAGCCGGCCTCCGCCGCCCGCCGGCAGGGTGAACTCCTGAGTCCAGGCCAAATCACTGCCCTGACGCCGCGCCCCCACCCGGTTCACCCGCACCTGAAGCGGAACGCGCCGCCCGCTGGGGATCACCGCCGCGACACTGGTGGAAACCTCCAGGTCCTCGGCATCCGAGAGCAGAGCGATGATGCGGCCATTGCTGTCGTAAGCGGCCTTCTCCGCGCCGGTCATCGCTACGGGCATCAAGAGACACAAAGCAGCAAGCAAGCGCAAACGCATATCTCCTCCTTTTGTCGTTCTGTACAATGCTACACCCCCGGGCCGGCGCGTGGCGCGGATAGCAGGAGGATCGCCCGCCGTTCGCGTATGCTCGTACCATAGAGCACAGATGAGAAGAAAGAACGCGAATGCGATTCAGGGCCGATTGAGCGTCCACCGGGACGGATACGGGTTTGTCATCCCGGATCAACCCGTGCCGGGCGTCGAGGGAGATATCTTCGTGCCGCGCGAGCGCGCCGAGAGAGCCATGCACGGAGACCGCGTGCTGGTGCGGCTGACGCGGCGCCAGGCCGACGGGCGGGCGGAAGGAGAGATCGTCGAGGTCTTGGAGCGCGCCCATCCGACCGTGGTGGGCGAATTCCGCGTGCGAAGGCGCGGCAATTTCGTCGTGCCGCATGACGAGCGGATCCGGGGCTGGATTGAGATCCCGCCGGGCTTGGAGATTCCCCGCCCAGCACAGGACAGGATTGGCGCCGCCGCGAGCCTGGCGCCGCCCGCGGAAGAGATGGACGGTCTGATCGTCGACGTGGAAATCCTCGAATACCCCGAAGACGGGGACCGGGCCGTGGGGCGGGTGATTGAGGTGCTCGGCCGCCCGGACGATTTCGGAGTGGACGTCGAAATCGTCATCCGCAAACACCACCTGCCGCACCGTTTTCCCGCCGATGTCCTGGAGCAAGCAGAGCGGCTGCCGGTGACTCTCCCCATCGCGGAGATCTCCACCCGTCGGGACTTCCGCAAGCTCGACATCGTGACGATCGACGGGGAAACCGCCCGGGATTTCGACGATGCGGTCCGCGTCGAACGCTTGCCGAACGGCAACTTCCTGCTCCAGGTGCATATCGCCGACGTGAGCTACTACGTCCGGCCCGGCAGCGCCATCGACCGCGAGGCTCAACTTCGCGGCACGAGCGTCTATTTCCCGGACCGCGCCGTGCCCATGCTGCCCCTGGAGCTCTCCACCGAGATCTGCTCCCTGAAGCCGCAGGCGGACCGGCTCGTCCTTTCGGTTTTGCTCGAGATCGATCATCAGGGCGATATCGTCCATCAGGAGTTCACCAAGGGCATCATCCGCAGCGCCGCGCGGCTGACCTACACGGCGGTGGCCCTTGCCCTGGAAGGCGACCCGGGCCTCCGCGAAAGATACGCCGGACTGGTCCCTCAATTGGAGTTGATGCAAGAACTGGCCCTGATCCTCAACCGCAAGCGAATGCGCCGCGGCTCGATCGACTTCGACCTGCCCGAACCGCTGATCGAATTCGATGAATTCGGTGAGATGACCGGCATCACCCGCGCGCCCCGGAACATCGCCCACCGGATCATCGAGGAGTTCATGCTGGCGGCCAACGAGGCCGTCGCCTTGCACCTGGAGGCGGCGGGCGTGCCATTCTTGTACCGCATCCACGAGCCGCCCGATCCGGCGAAGGTGATCGAGTTTGAAGAGCTGGCGGCCTCCTTTGGGCACTCGCTCGGCCTGGGGCCCCTGCGCGTCAAGCGATTCCCGGTGGTCGACCGCAAGCGCGACGGCCGCAAGATCCGCAAGGATCTGGTGCTGGCCGATGAGAGCTTGAAAGTCACGCCGCGGCACTATCAGCGGCTGATCGCCAAGATCGAGGGCAAACCCGAAGAGCGCATCCTGAGCTACCTGATGCTGCGCTCGCTCAAGCAAGCCCGCTACAGCCCGGACAACACCGGTCACTTCGCGCTGGCCGCCCCAGCGTATACCCACTTCACCTCTCCCATCCGGCGCTATCCCGACCTGGTGGTCCACCGCATCCTCTCCGCGTTGCTGGAAGGCAAACGGCCGCCCGATCAAGACCTGGCCTTCCTGGGCGAACATTGCTCGTTCACCGAGCGCCGGGCCGCCGAGGCGGAGCGGGAGCTGGTGGAGTGGAAGAAGGCCAAGTTCATGGCGGAGCGGCTCGGGGATGAGTTCGACGCTCTGGTGGTGAGCGTTACCAAGTACGGCCTTTTCGTGGAGCTGCTGGATCTGTTCGTGGAGGGCCTCATTCCAATCGAGCTGATCCCGGGAGACCGCTATCAATTCCAGGAAAACGCCCGCCGGATCATCGGCGCCCGCACGCGGCGCATTTACAAGGCGGGCGACACGGTGCGGGTGAGGCTCGACCGGGTGGATGTTCTGGCCCGGCAGCTCCAGTTTTCGCTGATTCCATCCCGCTAAAGTTGCTGCCGCCCGTCGGCGGCCGGCAGCCCCTTGCACGGGGGACGAATTGGCAGGATAATAGTTAGGAGTCCTAATGAAATCTTTTCCGCATACGCCCTTGAACGAAAGGCTCGCGACCGGGCTGGCCAAGCTGGGCCTGGTGATGAAATCCAAGGCCTGGCGGCTGGCCTCGGCCGACAAGTTGACGCCCACACAGGGGCAGATCCTGACGCAGCTTTTGACCCAGTGTCCCGGTGGATGCACCCTGCAAGAGCTCGCAGCGGGCTTAGGCGTGCGCCCGCCGACAGCCACCGAGGCGGTGGCGGCTTTGGAGCGCAAGAAGCTAGTGGCTAAGCGCCGCGACCCGCAAGACCGGCGCGTCGTCCGCGTCCGCTTAACCCGCAAGGGAGAGGCGGCGGCTCGGCGCGTCTCCGGCTGGCCGGACTTTTTGGCGCAGGCCGTCAGCCGCCTGGACGAGGGCGAGCAGGCTTCATTACTCGGCGCCTTGATCAAGATGATTCGGCACCTGCAAGACCGCGGAGAAATCCCGCTGGCGCGCATGTGCGTGCAGTGCGCGTATTTCCAGCCGAATGCCCACCGGGATCCGCGCCGGCCGCATCATTGCCATTTCGTAGACGCAGCCTTTGGCGAGCGGGACTTTCGCCTCGATTGTCCCGACTTTCAACCCGGCTTGATTTCCATTTCTCAGAGGAGGCAAAGCAAATGTCCATCGCAGGTTACACCTATGGAACCCCCGCGGTTCCACGCGCTCAAATGACCCTGGGGGAACTCGACACCCTCAAGCGGACCGTCCTGTTCACCGAGGAGGATGCCGCCTGGCTGCGGAAGTCCAGAGACATTCTGGCCCCGCAGGTCGAGCAAATCCTTGACGTGTGGTACGGCTTTGTCGGCTCCAACCCGCACCTGCTCGAGAGCTTCAAGAGCCGGAAGGACGGCAAGCCCGTGGCCGCTTACCTGGAAGCCGTTCGAAAGCGCTTCGGGCAGTGGATCCTGGACACCGCCGCGGCGAACTACGATCAGGTTTGGCTGGACTATCAGGAGGAGATCGGGCGGCGGCATCACCGCACCAAGAAGAACCAGACCGACGGCGTCGATGCCGCCGAGCACATCCCCTTCCGGTACCTGATTGCGCTGGTGTATCCCATCACCTACACCCTGGTCCCGTTCCTGGCCAAGGACGGCGCGCCGCCGGACGACGTGCACAAGATGTACCAAGCTTGGCTCAAGTCCGTGCTGATGCAGGTCATCCTGTGGAGCCGCCCGTACGTCCGCGAAGGCGACTACTGAGCCGCCGCCAGGCCGGGCTCCGCTTCTCGGCCCCCTGCCGCCACCTGTTGGGGATACACTGGCAAATGGCCGGAGGGTTCAAAGATGGCGGCATCGAGAAGCAGGAGCGGCAGGCGGGACTTTCTGAAAATCGTGGGCGCGGGGGCGGCGGGCGTGGCCTTACGCGCCGCGCCCGCCCCTCCGCAAACGGGCGCACGCGCTCTGCGCGGCGTGTTCCCGATCGGGCAGACTCCCTTCGACGCAGCCGGGCGGCTGGACCTCGATGGGCTGGCAGCCGAGGTGCGCTTCTGCCAGCGCGGCGGCGTGCACGGCTTCGTCTGGCCGCAGATCGCCAGCGGTTGGTCGGTATTGACCGAAAAGGAGCGGCTGGACGGGGCCGAGGTGATTCTGGCCGCGGCCAAAGGCGGCAAGACTGCGATCGTCATCGGCGTGCAAAGCCCGGATATGAGCGCCGTCGCACGCTACGCGCGCCATGCGGAGAAGCTCGGAGCGGACGCGCTCATTTCCCTGCCCCCGCCGGGTGTCACCGACCCCAAGGCTCTGCTCGAGTTCTACCAGCAAGTGGGAAGACTGACCAGCCTGCCATTGTTCATGCAGTCGCAGGGCAGCATGAGCACCGATCTGGTGGTTGAGGCCTTCGAGACCATCCCCACCCTCCGCTACGTGAAGGACGAGGCCGGCGATCCGCTGGCGCGTGTCACCGAGTTGCGGCGGCGCACCGGAGACCGTTTGCACGTCTTTTCCGGCAACGGCGTCCGCACGATGATCGCCGAGATGGAGCTGGGCTTCGCCGGTCATTGCCCTTTTACGGGCTTGGCGGACCTGTACGCCGCGGCTTACGATCTGTTCCACAGCGGGCGCCTCCGCGAGGCCTGGGACATGTTCGGCCGGATTCTGGTCTTCAACAGCATGGCAAGCGAAAGCGGGATCACGCTGCTCACGGCGCGAGGTGTGTTCAAAGAAGGGACCACCGCCCGTGAAGCCCCGCCTGCGCCGGATGCGGCCGCACGCGGAAGCAGCGGACGCGGCGCGGCGCCGCGCGCGGGAAGGAAAACCACGGTCCGCGAAATCCAGGAAGTTTTGGAGAAGTATCTCAAACCTTACCTGCGCGCTTGAACGGACTCCCGCAGGCGGGCCGGGTTGATACACTCGAAGCATGGAGGAGCTTAGGGAACCGGCGCGGCGGGACGTCCTTCGCCGTCTGGGCTCGGCGGCGGGCGTGGCCGCCGCCGCGAGCGCTGGAGCCGTGTGGCTGAGCCGGCGCAGCCGTCCCCCGCAAATGGAACAAGCCCCCGCCCTCAGCCGCAACCTCACGGTCCCGGCCCGCGGCGATCTTCCGGAGCTGGTCACGGTGACAGGCGATGATCCCGGCCGGCTCGCCGAGAGAGCCGTGGCAGAGCTGGGCGGCATTCGCCGCTTCGTGTCCCGTGGCGACGTGGTCGTCTTGAAACCCAATGTCTCTTGGGACCGGACTCCCGAGCAGGCGGCGGACACCAATCCCGTGGTCGTGGAGACGGTCGCCAGACTTTGTCTCGAGGCCGGCGCCAAGCGGGTGCTGGTGGCCGATGTCACCATCCACGATGCGGCGCGGTGTTACGAGCGCAGCGGCATCGGGGAAGCGGCGCGCAGAGCGGGCGCGGAGGTGGTCCTGCCGTCCCCTCAGCGCCTCAAGCCAGTGGATTTGCGGGGGGAGGCGCTCCGCGTCTGGCCCGTATTTCAGCCGTTTCTCGAATGCGACCGCGTCATCAACTTGCCCGTGGCCAAACACCACAGCTTGACGCGGGTCACGCTGGGCCTGAAGAACTGGTATGGCATACTGGGAGGAACGCGCCAGAGGCTTCATCAGCGCATTCAAGAAAGCCTGGCGGATCTGGCCGCCTTTCTGAGGCCCACGCTGACCCTCATCGATGCCTACCGCGTCTTGATGCGGGGCGGGCCCAGCGGAGGAAGTCTCAATGACGTGGCGTTGCGGCGGACCGTTCTGGCGGGAACGGATCCGGTGGCCCTGGATGCCTGCGCTGCCCAGATGTTCTGGGGCCTGAGCCTGGAGCAACTGCCCTACGTGCAGATCGCGGCGCGCCGGGGTTTGGGCGCCGCGGACTTCACCCGGCTCCGCACGCTCAGCGTGAACGTCTGACAAACCTCATGGAAGGAGGACCGCTTGCGATTGGTCATGTCCGGCGCTGCCGGCTTTATTGGATCTCATCTGTGCGACCGCCTGCTGGCGGACGGCCACTTTGTGCTCGGGGTGGACAACCTGCTGACGGGTTCTTTGCGAAACTTGGAACATCTTGCCTCTCATCCCGGCTTCGCGTTCCTTCAGCACGACGTGACGCTGCCGCTCCAGGTGGATGGCCCCGTGGACGGAGTCTTGCATCTGGCCTCGCCCGCCAGCCCGAAAGACTATTTGCAGTACCCTATCGAGACCCTGGAAGTTGGCTCCGCCGGCACTCGCAATCTGCTCGAGTTGGCCCGCAGGCATGGCGCGCGCTTTCTGCTGGCCTCCACCTCGGAGTGCTACGGGGATCCGCTCGAGCATCCGCAGCGCGAGTCGTACTGGGGCAACGTCAACCCGGTGGGTCCGCGCTCCTGCTACGACGAAGCCAAGCGCTTCGCCGAAGCCATGACTATGGCCTACCACCGCAAGTACGGCCTGCGCACCAACATCGCCCGCATCTTCAATACCTACGGCCCGCGGATGCAGCTCGATGACGGCCGCGTGGTCCCTTCCTTCATTCATCAGGCCCTGCGGGGCAAGCCGGTGACCATCTATGGCGATGGCAGCCAGACCCGCAGTTTCTGCTACGTCAGCGATCTCGTCGACGGCCTGGTCCGCCTGATGCTTTCCGAGGAGCGCTACCCGGTAAACCTGGGCAACCCGGAGGAGATGACCATCCGGGAGTTCGCCGAGTGCGTCTGCCGTCTCACCGGCGTCAAGGCCGAATTCGAACACCACCCCTTGCCGGAAGACGACCCGCAGCGACGCCGCCCGGATATCACCAAAGCCCGGACCCTTCTCGGCTGGGAACCGCGCGTTCCCCTCGAGGAAGGACTGCGCCGCACGATCGAGTACTTTCGCAGCCTGTGACGCCCAGCGCGGCGCTCATGCAAAGTCGCGCGACAGCTCCTCGACCTCCTCGCGCGTGAGAACCCTTTCGGCTTGATAATGTGGATGGTCGATCACCAAACGCGCTCCTTTCGGGAACGCGGCCGCTTGTTCCGGCGTGAAACGGAACTTGATGTACTGTACGGAACTGATTCTGTCGCCGGAGATCTGCCGGGTGTCAAAATGCGCCGCAACCGGCGGCGCCCCTTCCAGCTCGATGCGGACGTGGTTCTCCAGACCGAGCAGCTTCCGCAGCTCCACGGCGCGCTCCTCCGGAGTCTCATACTCAATCAGCAGCGAGGCGCTTAGCTCGTTGGGGCCGGGAATCAGCTCATTGTAGGTCTCCACCTCGTGCGCCACCTCTTCCGGTTTCCAGATCCGCTCAATGCGCAGCATCTCCTGAATCTGGTACCGCACCGTGTCATGGTTCTCGAACAGGAACGTCATATGGCCGCCGACTCGAATTCGCCGGCGCTTTTTCAAAGCCATAATGACCGGGCGCCAGTGCTCCCGCTCGGCTTCGTACTCGGCAAGATTCTTGATCTCCGAAACGGAAACAGGCTGCATCACTCCTTCTCCTTGGCCGGAATCGGATTCGGGAAACCGTCCGCGCGATAGGCCCGCGCCAGCACCTGAATGGGATGCAAGGGGCGGACGCCGATCATCTGCTCGAATTGGATGGCCGCCAGCGGACAGTCGGTCGCGTAGACGTCGCCCCCCGCCGCGCTCATCTCTTCAAAAGCCTTCTTGCCGGCGAGCCTGGAAAGTGGAAAGAACTCCTTCTTCATGGCCCACGTCCCATCGTGCCCGCAGCATTGCTCCACCAGTTTCACGGCGGCGCCCGGAATCAAGCGCATCAGATCCCGGGACCGGAACCCGATATTCTGAGCCTTCAGGTGGCAGGGCAGATGGTAGGCGATGCGCCCCGGAGACGACCGGAAGTTGCGGTTGAAGCGGCCCTCCTGTTTGAGCTGGAACAGGAATTCGCACACGTCCATCGTGGCCGCGCTGATCTCTTTCGCCTCGGGCCAGCCGGCCAGCTCGGAGTATTCCTTGCGCAGCATGTAGGCGCAGCTCGGGTCGGCGACGACGATCTTCTTGCCCTTGCGCACGTGAGGAAGCAGCGCGTCGATGTTGCTCCGCGCCAGCCTCTGGGCCAGCGCGATGTCGCCCGAGTCGAGCGCCGGCAGGCCGCAGCAGTTCTGCTTCACGCAGTCGAGCGCGATGCCGTTTGCCTCGAAGACCTCCAAAACATCCCGGCCCAACTGCGGGTGGTTGTAATTCATGGTGCATGTGACAAACAGCACCGCCCGCGATTCGTCTCCCGAGGGCGCCGGCCGCCTCCGGCGCCAGTCCATGAACGTCTCGCCGTAAAACTCAGGCAACCGCTTGTCGCGGTGAATGCCAAGCGCCCACTCCATGCCTGCGCGCAAAAGGGGCTGCCGGTTGGCCCAGTTGGCGAGCCGCGGAGTCAGCTTCGCGATCTCGCCCAAAGTCTCCGGACGCGCCAGCAGCCTCTCCCGCAAGGGGATGCCCTTCTGCCGCGCGCGGACCGCCTTGGCCCGCAAGAGCAGCCGCGGGAAATCGAGCTGAAACTCGTGCCCGTCGTCCGGCGTATAGGGGCACTTGACGTAGCAGATCTTGCATTGGTAGCAAGTGTCGATCACTTCGTCAACTTCGGCCCGCGTGAGCTTCCGGACATCGCCTTCGCGCCGGTCCACCGCGTTGAAAAGCGCGGGAAAGGAGGGACAAAGGTTAAAGCAGAGCCGGCAGCCGTGGCAGATGTCGAACACCCGCTCCAACTCCCCCTGGAGCGCAACCGCATCCCAGTAGACGGCCGAATTCGGATCGTAGGTAAGCCCCGGCGTCGGGGCGCCCTTGATGACAGACATTTTGGTTTAACAGACGGCGTGCCGGCGCTGCTCGTCCCGCGAGCAGCGCCCCGCAAGAGAAAAGCTCAGGAAATAGATTCGAGGCCTTTGGCGAAACGTCCGGCGTGCGATTTCTCGGCCTTGGCGAGGGTCTCAAACCAGTCGGCGATTTCGTCGAAACCCTCTTCGCGGGCCACTTTGGCCATGCCCGGATACATGTCCGTGTACTCGTGGGTCTCTCCGGCAATGGCCGCCTTGAGATTCTCGATCGTGTCTCCGATCGGCAGATCCGTGGCGGGATCCCCGACTTGCTTCAGGTAATCCAAATGGCCGTGGGCATGGCCCGTTTCACCCTCGGCCGTGTCGCGGAACAATCCCGCCACCTCCGGATAACCCTCGACATCCGCCTGTTTGGCGAAATACAAATACCTGCGATTGGCCTGGGATTCCCCGGCGAACGCGTACTTAAGATTTTCGTGTGTTTTGGTCCCTTTTAGTGAAGGCATAAGTTTCTCCCAGCACTCAATTACTATTTCAAAACAACTTCCGCCCCCTGTCAACCTCGCGGCGGCCGCCACCGAAATTTGTTACGCTTGAAAACAGCGGAAGACCATGCGTAGGGATCCGGAATACTTTGCGGACCGCGAAGTGGAGCTGCTCTATATCGCCCGCAAACTGAAGGAGGCTCTTGCGGTTGAGCAACTGCTCACCGAACGCAGCATCGACTACGCCGTTCAGGCCGAGGAGTACTTCGGCGGGACGATCTTTCATCGCGTCCGCGTAGGGGCTTTCTTTTACGTGCTGCCGGAAGCCGCGCCGGCCGCGCGCGAGGCCCTGCGCCAGGGCGGCTACCGTCCGCACTCCGATGCCGGCTGACCGCGCTTACTGCGCATCCGGGTTGGGATTGAACACCGGGATCGTCACGATGTTGCTGATGTAAACATCCTGCGCGATGGTTAGCGGCGTGAGCGGATTGCTGGGCTGACCCGAGTTCAACTCCAGGTGGACTTCGTACAAACTAAACGTGCCCGGCTTCATCCCGGTGTAAAGCACGTTGGCCGTCTTGCCGCCGGCCAGCGAGGAGACGAACGTCACCGGTTCGTTCAGCTCCGGGCCTTGGTATTTGCCGCCCGTCACCAGCGCCTGCCGCGCTAAATCCGGCTTGATGAAACCCAAACCCGTGGCGTACACCACGATAGTCTCCCCGGGCAGCGCCGGGTTTTCCTCCGTCACCGGGCTGCCGGCCACATTGGCGCAGCAGGTGGCCTCGTTGAACGGGGTTAGGATGACCGAGGATCCTTCCGCCACCTCAGCCGCAATCCGGATCCCATTGCCTTCGGGCCCGGGCACACGGGCGCGCAAGCGGAGCCGGGACCAGATGCCGGAGGGGAAGGCGTCCACCCTCGGGTCTTGTTTAATCAGCTCGACCATCGCGTCCCGCACCGAGACCAGTGTGTCCCCCTCCTGGACTATGTAGGAGTATTGGCGGCCCTCGATCGAGATGACCGGCTTTTCGCCCGCCACCGCTGAGCCGTCGATGGAAACCGTCGCCGTGCCGTGGCTGCTGTAGTGCATGGCGATCGCGCGGCGCGGCTCGACGCCCTCGAAGGCGAAGATCCCCGGATTCTGGTCGATGATCGGCACTGCGATTGCGTTGGTCACCTTCACGGAGCCGTCCGCGCGCTGAATCCGGACGTAGGCGCTCAGACTGTGCGAATCGGCGATTTCAAAAGGCACTTGGGCGTTGATCTGTTCCGGCGAGACCATGAGCAGCGGCGCCCGGATGCCGTCGAAGTACACCTGCACGCCCCCGAGCGTCGTCGGAAGCTGGTCCACATCCGGCGGGGCCGAAGCCGTAACCTCGGCAAGCCCCTCACCCACGATCTGAACCTGAGTTCCGGGAGCGATCTTCGCCGCGTCTCCGCCGCCGGAAAGCTTTGCGCCGCCAGCCGTGCCGAAAATGCGCGCCTCTTGCGGAGAAGACTTCACCGAATACTCGATCTCGTTGCCGGCCACACCCTCCATCTTGGCCACCAGCAGCACCATGCGCCTCGGAAGATTAGGGAGCGCCAGTACATTGGGGTCGCCCTGCCCGGCGTTGATCAGGTTGACCAACTGCATGACGACATTCTCCAGCGTGTCATTCTCCGCGACCGTGTAGGTGTATTCCTTTTCCTGGATCTTGATGGTGATCTTGTCGTTTTTCTGAATGCCCCCGTCGATGACTACGGATCCAATAGCGAACACCGACCGGCTGGCGAGGTTCCGCACGCCGGTGAAGGGGATCGAGTACTCAGCCATGGTGAAGACCATGACGCGGCGGTTGAACGGATCCGTCACGAAGAGGTTCTCGCCGTCAAACGCCAGCGAAAGCGGAGTGCGCAAAGAATCAGCGCTGGACTGGGCCAGTGGATCACCCGAACTCCCCGAAACATTCAATTCCATGTTCTGCTGGCCCAGCACCACGTCGGCCGTAGCCCCATTGCTGGTAGGAATCTGCTGGAACAGCAACACGCGGTCGTTGCCGCCGTCGGCGATGAACAACCGGCGCCCGTCGGACAAGGCGAAACGGGGCGTGTCCAGCGTCGCGCCGCAACGGACCGGGTAGGTGGGCTCCCCCTTCTCATTGGTCCCGTTCGAGGGGCAAAGTTTGGAAGAGTTGTTCGGGCCGGCCGTCGTCATGTCCGGCTGGCCGACCACTACATCGGCCGGCTGCTGATTCGTCGTGGGGATGGAGTTCCAAATCAACACCCGGTCATAGCCCAAATCCGTGACGTACAGCCGCTGGCCATCGGAAGTGACCGAAACCGGCACGTACAGCGATGTCGCCTTGACGTTCTGGAACGCCACGTTGAGATCGCGCGGAGGGATCGAGCTGAACGACGGCTGGCCGAGAACGATATCGGCAGGCGCGCCGTTGCTGGTGGGAATCTGGTTCCAGATCAGCACCCGGTCGTTGCCGGTGTCGGCAACGAACAGCTTGCCATCTTGAAACCATACCCCCTGCGGACCCCGCAGCGAACTCGCCGTCGGAGGCGAGAGCACCTTTACGGTGGTGAAGTCCGGCTGTCCCACAACCACGTCCGGCGGCGCTCCGTTCACGTCCGGAATCCGGTTCCAAATCAGCACCCGGTTGTTGTCTGTGTCCGCGATCGCCAGGCGGACCCCGTCGGAGGCCACGCCCAGCGGCGTGCGCAGGCTGTTGGCAGTCGGAGGAAAGGCGTAGTCCTTAGACGTGAAGTCTTGCTGGCCTAAAACCACCGTCGCTTTGCCCACGCAAGCCGGACAACGCACCCCTTGCGGCAGCTCATCGGTCGGCTTGGGCAACTGCTGGGAGAGGTTCTTATAGATGAGCACGCGGTGCGCGATGGGTTCCGCGCCCAGCCGGTTGGCGTCCGTCACGAAGAGCATGTCGTTGGCATAAGCGATGCCTCCGACGCCGCCAAGCAATGTGTCGCTCGTTCCCGACTCTTGCGAGGTGAAGGTGGTCTGGCCGATCACCAGCCGGGCGGCCTGGCCGGTGCTGAAATCGGCCGCCAGACCCACACTGGCCGCCATGAAAATGAGCGCAATGAAACGCATGTGTGCAAACCGAAGGCTAGAGTTTTCAGTATAGCAAGCCATCCGCGCCGCGCAGCGCGCCTCCGGCCGGTGCTACAATAGGCAACTTCCCTGTTTTCCCGCATGATCGAAACCGCCGAACCAAAGCCGGCCCCGGGACGCGCACGCCTGATTCCACCTCTTCGTGCGACGCTCGCGGCCGCCCACTGGTTCCTCCATTCCGGCATCCAGGACGAGCGCGGCGCCGTGGCGCGTTACTACCGCACCGACGCCGCCCAATGGGCTCCGGTCTCAACGGAACTTACGGGTTACTCGGCCGCCGCCTTGGTGTATCTCTATCAGCGGAACTACGACCCCGCCTGTTTGCAGGCCGCCCGGCGCGCCGCCCGCTTCCTGACCCGGACGGCGTGGGATCCCGTGCTGCAAACCTTCCCTTTCGAATTGCCCGGCGGCGGCAGCGGCGGCTTGGCGTACTTCTTCGATCTGGGGATTATCGCCCGGGGGCTGCTCTCGCTCTGGCGAGTGACGGGAGAGCAAGAGTTGCTCGATGCCGCCGCCGGCGCCGCCCGGTCCATGCACAGCCATTTCGGAAACCTGCCCAATCCGCACGCGGTCATTTCCCTGCCCTCGCGGGCGCCCCTGCCTCCCGATGGCCGCTGGTCCCGAAGTCCGGGTTGTTACCAGCTCAAGGCCGCGATGGCCTGGCTCGAGTTGGCGGAAATCACCGGAGACGCGTCGCTGGCACGGCGGTACGATTCGCTTTTGGCCGCAGCCATTGAACACCACGCCGCCTTCTTAACATCCGAATCGTCCCCCGGCCGGATCATGGACCGTCTGCACGCCTACTGCTACTTTCTGGAGGGTCTTCTTCCCTGCGCAGACCGCCCCGAGTGTGCGGCGGCATTGCGAAGCGGGCTGGCCGCCGTCCAGGAGAGGTTGGACGCCATCGCGCCGGCCTTTGAACGCGCGGACGTCCGGGCCCAACTGCTGCGCCTGCGCCTCTACTGCGCCGCGTTCGGAGTTGCGCCGCTCGACCTGCCGAGAGCGCGGCAAGAAGCGTCCCGCGTGCGCTCGTTCCAGTACCGCTCAGCTGACCCCCGCCTGAAGGGAGGCTACTGCTTCGGTAAGAGCGAGGGCAAGCGGCTGCCGTTTGCGAATCCGGCTACGACGGTCTTCGCCGTGCAGGCGTTGGAACAATGGCGGGACTACCGCCGCGGCGCCTTTCGACCCTCGGTTGCGGAGTTGATTTGAGCGCGCCGCACTCTCCCGCGGCTCGGTCCGGCGAAACGGCCTCGGAAAAGTTGTCCCGCATGCCCCTGGGCGGCTGAAATATGCCCCTGGGCGGCCGAAATGGGAAGGCAAACGGGCAGGCGGACATTTCAGAATCTAGGGACCGCCGTCCTCAGCAACGCACGGATCTGGCGTGGTGAGCGCGGGAGGAATCGAACCTCCAACCTACTGATTAAGAGTCCCACAGCCCATTGTCTATTGCTTCTATATGTGTCTATATTTCAATGTCTTAGATACACGCTCCGTCTACCGTGTATACGAACATAAGGCGAAAATCTATGCGTTTGGCTACCCAATTGGCTACCAAAATCGCCGCCGAATATTCGCTTTCTCTTCGCCTGTTTTTCGCCGCAAAAAAAATCGGGCGGCGGCCGCAAACCGCCGCCCAAAAGGCAAGGAGAAACCGCACCCCCGAAAAAATCGGCGGCGGCGAATGCCAGCAACGCCGCCGCCCAAACGGAGGTGCAATGGAGAGGTCGCTAGAAGGAACCGTAGCGGAACGCTGCCGGCCGGAAAACAGCCAGCGCGATGCGCTCTTCCGCGCGGATCGCAACGAGGTTGCGCACGAAGTAGTCGGAGTGCTCGCTGCTCACCTCGATCATGAGCGGCATGCGCTCGAAGATCGCCGCTGAACCGGCGAACTGCCCAACCAGGAACTGGCCGGCCGGCATCGCCCGAGTCAGCGCCACCTTGCAGCCCCAAAGGGACGCCGGCGCTCCCGCGGTCGGCGAAGCCAGCACGTACTCGCCCGTGTTCGCGCCGCCGGTGTTGGTCTTGACCGAAGTCATCGCGCGCCAGTCGCTCGGGTGCAGCACCACGCCGTCAGCATCGTAGCCCGCGGCCTCCAACTCGGCGATAGCCCGGCTGATGGTGTCAATGCGGGTGTCTCCAGACTGCGCATACGTCCCAGCGTAAGCGGTCGCTTGCGTCACGATGCCGTTCAGGTGTCCGCCGCTGCCCGAACCGATCAACAACTCGCTGTCTTCGGCGTCCAACAACCCTTGCGTCAGCCTGAGGTCAACGTAGCTGCGCAGTACAGCCAGGTCTTCGAGTGCCTGTCGGCTCGCAGTGATCCAATGCGCGATAGTTACTGTCGGCGCAACCGCCGCGGCCAGGGTCAGGTCGCTCTCAGCCTTAGAGGCGCTTTCGGCGGCCGGTGACGCAGAGTTAGTGAAGCTAAGCTCCTTGACGTACTCCACTTGGCCCTGCTCAACGCGATACCGAGGTACCAGGTCTCTGATCCGCAGCCGCGGCGCAGGCGGCCCCACGATGCCGGGAACGCGCGCGCTCGGCAAGATAGCGCCGTCAGAGTAGCCCAGGTTCGAAATGGCCTTCCCCTCGAGGTGGACAACGGCCTTGCCCCTGCAATTGGCCCCGAGAAACTGCTTGAACTCCGGCGCCGCCGCCAGGTGCTCGGCCAAGCTCTTGATGCCGCCGCCGCCCAGCGGCAGGCTAGCCCGCATTTGCGCGGCCTCAGCGCTCTCAATCCACCGCTCGATACGGTCGATGCGGCCCTTCTGGTTAGTGACAAACTCGCCAACGGCGCTCCGCACGTCGGCCAAAACGTTTTCGATATTCTCAAAGCTCATAGTATCTCCACGATAGTGATTTCTCCGTAGTAAGTGGTAGCGTGAAGCCCCGGCTTACTGGCCTAAGTGCGGCTTCCCGGTAAGTGGTTGTTGCCGCCGCCGGCTTACCGGTGAAGTGCGAACAGCAAGTTGCGCCTCGCGGTCAGGCGCAGAGAAACTCGTCATCATTGAAGCGTTGTCGACTGATGCCGCTGCGGCAGCGCCAGCGCCAGTGATTGCAGCAGCGTGTGATGCCCTTCAACGATCTTACTTAACTGCGCAAAGCCTTCGCAGATAGTCTGCCCATCGCGCGCTTGTGTCTGCATCAGCGCGCTAAGTGCGTTGATGCGGCTTTCCTGCTCGTCAAGCCGCTCCTCAAGCAATAGCAATACTTGCCGAACAAGTTGTAACTCCTGAGCAAGGTCAGTTGCCTGCTCGTTGTTGTCTGGTAACTGGTTCTCCATGTTACTTACCTCCGTAAATTTGCAAATCCGGCGGCCAGTCGGCCCACCAGTCGGCAGGCAAGCGGCCGCCGCCGTAAATAGGCATCCACCTCGCGCCGAAGTCGTCGAACATTTCGCGCCCGTCCGGCGCAGCCAGCACTTCGCGGCGTAGGCGATGGAAGAGAATCGCCGTCGTTACCAGCTCCGGCCGCTCGATCAGCGCCAGCACCTCGCCCGGCGCAAGCCGCGGCAACGAGTCGATGAATTTTTGCCGCTCGGCCAGCCAGGCGTCATGCGCGGGCGAAACCTCGCCGCAAATCGCGGCGTCCATCGCCGCGCGGCCGGCGGGCTTGCGCTTTTTGATGCGAAGGCGGCTCATATGTCCTCCCGGTCGCAGGAACTCGGCCGGCCCGGTCCCCGATACGGTCCATCATCGGCGTCTAGGCCCAATGTGCGCCAGATGCCGGTGAACCGTCCCAGCAGCTGCGTCTCAAGGCGTATCAACCGCGCTTTGTCCGCGCCGCGGGCGCTCGTAATAGCATGGTCCAGCTCGTCTAGCCGCTTGCGAGTGCGGATAAGCAAATCAAGCAGCGGCCGCACGGCTTCAAGGTCGGCCAATGGGAACTGGTCGTTCAGCCAGCGCGCCAACTCCGCCGCGCCTTTGGGCGGCCCCGGCCTGCTGGTTGGTTTCAGTCGTTTTGCGTTAGTGGTCCGCATAATGTCTCTCGATTATTTTTCCGCGCTCTTAGGCGACGCACGGTCTCCGCCAAAACCGTGTAAAATCTACACTCCCCATCCACTTGCCGATCCAGTCACAAGCGCGCGCCGCTGTTGCGTGGCGCGGGGGCGGGTGGTCCGTTAATCCCCCTGGGCGTCCGCAGCGGCCTTGGCCGCAACTTCGCGCTTCCGCTTTTCGTCTTCCCAGGGTGGAATCCATTCGGCGTATGGATCGACGCCCTCGCTCGAGGGCGGGTGAAGCCGCTCGAACTCCTCGGTTGAGATCATGGGGACTTCGCCGGAGTCATCCTCGTCCGGCTGGGGTGGATACTTCCAACCCTGATCGAGGATGAACTGGGCCAGCGTCGGTGCTTTCGCGCCGTTTTTCCATCGCCATTCCTCGGACCTGATCCAAGCCTCATGTCCCCGGCGGAACTCGTCCTGCGTTTCGGCGGTCTCGATGCCGGGGACCTGGGACATGTACTGCTCAGCCAACATGCGGTCTCGCTTCCTCGGATGTGCTCGGTAGCGCTCTTCAAAGAATTGATCCAAGGGGCGGCCCGTCGCGCCTGCGGCGCGCGCGTGTCCTGTCCTGTCCTGTATTGTATTGTTATGTATTGTCGCAGCAGGGTGCGGGATCACCGCAGGAAAGTGCGGTAAAGTCGCGGCGTCCTGCGGCGATGTCGCAGGTTCTTGCGGCGTCACTTCCAGCAGGCCGATCTCGAGCAGTCGCTCGATTGCGCCCCCCACCACGTCAACAGGTATGCGCAACATGCGGGCAACGGATGCCGCCGTATGCGGCGCTCCGCCGTCCCGGCGCAGCTCGCCCCGCGGTTCGCAGCGCGAGGCCACCATCAGCAGGCCCACCCACACGCCGAAGTGCGCGGCCCCCAGCGGGTGGTCCACAAGCTCGCAATATAGGTCTGAATCCAACGAGTTGGGCAAGGCTAGCCACCGCATGGTTCGCACGTCGCGGGTGCGGTTGCACTCGTAACGGGCGGCCCAGTTCGTGATGCGCCACACTGTCGCGTTTGGCCCCGCGGCGCTCATCTTGTCACCTCAAGGCAGGCCTCGGTGCGGGCGTCAATCCACGCCCGCAGCGCCTCGGCCGGAACACGCACGCAACTCCCGATCCGTACCACGGGGAGCTCGCCCCGTTGCATCAGGCGGTAGGCCATCGCCCGCGAAACGCCAAGCACTTTTGCCACCTCGCCGCCGCGCAGCAGCAGGCTCTGCGGCTGCGTCATGCTCTCGATCTCATGCATTGCTCTCAACCTCCTAACTATACATAGATAGCCAGCGGTTGAGTATAGTTTGAGTATAGAAGGCCGCCGTCCACCGCCTATAGGCGTCCGTCCTCGTCGTCCTGGTCGTCCGGCCCCGCCGCGGCCGCCCTGCGCTCAACTAGACCGTCGAAGGTTGCCCCCCATCGCCGCACAGCCTGCGCATGGTGGCGCAAGCGCTCCGCGAGGCAAAAGCACTGCACGCAGCACGTCGCAAACGGCGGTCCAATGACGCGCATCCGGGCGTCGTATTCCCAAGGTTCCGCGCTCGCCCCCTTCTCCGTCCCCTTGGGCATCGCGTAAGAAACCAGCATCATTCCCGCTTGGTGCAGGCTGTCGTCGTATGTCGGACTCGCCGTGGTAAGGCACTCTTTGACCGCGATGCTGATGCTCCACCCCTCGGGTGCCGGCCGGAAGTAGTAATGCCCCCCGCGCGATTGCGATACCGCGCCATGCTTCGCCGCCCAGCGCATGTGTGCCTGCTCGAGCTGGGCCCCGTCGCCGTCAGTCCCAACCTTGCGTTGCAGCGCCAGCTCGCGGCGTTCCCGCTCCAGCCACGCAAGCATCACGCTGCGGCAATTGCGGGCTATCTTGGCTTCGATGCTCAGCTCCCGCTGGGCCGCCCCCGGCCTCCGGCGTTGCGGTTCAGGCGATCGCCGCACGCTGGCGATCAGTTCCTCCAGGCCGGCCGCGAATAAATCATCGCGGTACGCCCTGTTGCTTGCATTCGCCGCCAGCAGCCGCTTAAGCTCGCGGAGCATAATGGGCATGTACCCCAAGGCCGCGTCGGCCCAGTCCTCCCCGCTGGCAGGTTGCACGCTGGCCATTGCCCGCAGCCGCGCCTGCTCGTCCTCCGAGAAAGGCTTCCAGCACTGCACGCCGGTCAGCCAGCGGAAGGGTCTTTCCTTCCTGGCCGTGACCCACTTTTTGGCCTCGCGGTTCCACCGCCACGCTGTGCCCTTCTCGGCCATTGTCCTTATAGACACTATAGCACATTGACAATCAATTGGCAACGCGCTAGACTATAAATTGAGATCATGG